>Ga0208407_1000222_pt1 | contig 27169 bp, 30 predicted proteins | sample ETNtaG_9_FD_185775 | JGI IMG/M metagenome (GOLD analysis project Ga0208407, IMG submission 185775) | Marine microbial and viral communities from oxygen minimum zone, Eastern Pacific Ocean - ETNP201406SV69 (SPAdes) (version 2) | ecosystem: Environmental > Aquatic > Marine > Oceanic ...
GTCCGCTAGCAATCGTGCATTATTGCTATTCTCTTGTGAAGATCTACATCCGAGGACAAGTGCAAGGATGGAGTGGATGCTCGAAGAGATAGAATCCTCCCCCACTTGGGTAGTTGAGTGTGAAGGGGAAAGCCTGCTGGAGAGGCTCCTATATGCTGCTCACGTAACCGATTGGGTGTCAATAGGTCTAGCAGTACTCACTGGTGAGGACCCATCTGAAATGCCTGCGATAGAGTCATTGAAGGCGCATCTAGCCTCAATTCAGTAAAGCGGCCCCAATACGAGCCTTGGGTCGGGATAGTCATTGAGGGCCTGTCTCCTATCCTCTGGCGCTACCACTCCCGGCATATCGTGCGTTTCGGGCTCGATTAGAGACAATTGGAAGTGCAGATGAGGCTCCCAACCCCCGTTTTCCTCGAATTTCCCAAACCATGCAATCACTTCTCCCGCCTCGACCCTATTTCCTACGCTCTTCCCTTCTATCGAAGCCGCATTTAGGTGCCCGTACAAGGCCCATACTGGAATGTCACCAATCTCGTGCTTGGTGATGATGACGTTGCCGTAATCTCCGGGTTCGGGGTTGTAGCCGAACTGCGCAATCACTCCGTCCATGAATGCCATGCACGGAGTTCCAACCGGCCCTCCGATGTCTATCCCCATGTGCACGTTCCTTTCTCCGCCAAAAAGCTCGGTATTGTACATATTGGGCCTAATTTCGTCATACTTTCCAATACTGAAATCAGCCTCAGGGTGGCTCCAGTTTCCTTGACTTAAATCAAGGACAGAGTATTCCTCGGGAATATCTACGACTGGGCGATATTCATTTGAATCCCATTTTATCATAGTAAAGCCAACACGTTTGAAGTCATCATTCCTCTTCTCCATCAATTAGACGAGCAGAAGTGTCAGCCCCGGAAATGCCCGAAGGAGACTTGGGTTCAGAAACATCCGAAGAGAGGGCAATAGTCCCCGCCATCTCTCCCTTCTTTCCGTGTTCATTTGACTTCTGTTGCGAAGGGACACGCCGGAATAGGTCACTCACGGCCTCCCTAAAACTAGGTTTTGACCTTCTACCGTCTGTGCTCTCAATTCCTGCTATGTGCTTATTCCATGTACTCACCATCTCTTTCATAGCTTTGTGATGGTTAGATCTTGTTCGTTCAGTCTCGACAACAGCCTCTGAAACCTGTTGGACTAGTTCTAATAATTCGTTCAATTCTTTGTTCCGCCCAACTCCCCTCCATAACTTCATTGTGTAATTAGCAAGGATCCTAAGTCCGTAGGGGGAGCATAGGAACACATTCCTGGAAATTGCAGCCTCTTCGAGTGAGTCATGACCCCACCTCTTCTTCTGTTCCTTGGTTACTCCTCGCTCTGCACGTACTAGGAATTCGTCATTTGGAATGAACATGATCGTGAAATCCGGCCCTTCTTTGCCTAAGTGTTTGTGAAGTCCAAGGGGATAGTTTCTATCTGACAAATCCCTGACCTGATTCCATACATCATTTGTGTGCTGCTTGAGAAGATCCCTTTTCTTACCTATATCTTCTTCATCATCCAATACGTAGAACGAGTTGAATGCTGCCTTGGTCACAGCCTTGGAGTCTATCGCCTGTGCCGCACCGCCGGGAAGCATCAGTATGAAGTCGGGCTCCTTGCCAGAATCATTACCAGGGTAGGGTCCAAGGTTATACTGCTCTTCGAAGTGAGTCCCTTCTTCCATCCCCATGCTCTCAAGGATGGTCCGTAATCTGCCCTCTCCATAGGCCCCCTTGGCTATTGGATCGTTTCCAGCAAGGGCATTAACTATCCTCCTTGTCTCTTTGTTGGTCGCATCTACAGCTTGGTTAGTTTGTGTCTGAGTATTTTCCAAACTAGATTGAAGAGCCTGCAGGCCGGAGATAAGCTGCTTGATTTCGACATTCTCTGCCTCGATTTTATCTCCCTTTTTCTTTGCAGCAGACACTTGCCCAACCATATCTTGTAGTTCAGTTTCGTTCCCTCTTCGCAACTCATCCGCCTGATCAAGAAGTATTGTGTTGGCAATCTCCTTTATTCTAGCCTCATCAACCCCCCTGTTAGTCGCAATAATCCAAATTGTGACCACTAAGGCGATTCCTAAAACACCAATCGCGAGCAACTCGGCTTCCGCCATGTACTATAATCGAACTCGGGAGTATTTGAACTATGAGAGAATCCCGTAGGTTTGACATTCTGATTGGTTCTTAGGCAAGACCGACTTTCAGACATCATGAGAATTAGGAGATTGGCGATGTTACTGTCCGGGCTAGAGCAAACCCAATCTCAGTCCGCCGATCTCGAACAATATTCCACCGGCGGCGATCTAGCCGCTCGATGGCTTACTGACATTTCCAACTTTGGTGACTTAGAAGAAGGATACTCAGTTGCCGATTTAGGGGCTGGTAATGGGGTATTGGGCTTGGGCGCCATGGCTCTTGGTGCAGGCAGAACAGTTCTGATTGATGCCGACCAAACTGCCTGCTATACAGCACAGTCAAATGCTGAAAAGATGGGATTTTCTGACTCTGTCGAAGTAATCCAAGCAACTATTGGCACAGATTCTATCGAACTAGATTCGCACGACGTCGTAATCAGTAACCCCCCATGGGGGAGGCAGTCTCCCAAGGCCGATCGACCCTTTCTCGATGCCATCCTATCTACTCGAGTATCCTCGCACCTGATGCACAGTGCCGAGGCGACCCACATAGAGCCACTGTTCGAAGAGCACGGATGGTCCGTAGAGAGGTATGGAGAGGCCGACTTCTCCCTTCCCGCGGCATACTCTCATCACAGCAGACAGAGAGGAAAGACTAGAGCAGCTTTCTGGCGATTAACTCCACAATAGTGGAACCAATATTTGCCGTACCGTTCATAGGGGGTCTTCGGGTCGGCGAGCCGATGACAGCATCGGTTGGTGACCAAGTAACCCCTGGTTTTTCTGTTGAAGTTGACCCAGGAGACGAATTGGGCCATGGCCTCCATATGACCGATAGGGGGCCAGTCGCTGTACTCTCCGGCCATCTTGTGAGCAACTCAGGGGTCATTTCTGTAGACTCATCAGCACCTCGGATAAATTCTCCAAAGATTGGTGATGTCATTATCGGAGAGGTGAACCGCCTCAACGAGAAGACCGCAGAACTCCGTGTTTTACACATTGAGACCAACGAGGGCGGGCACAGAGCCGTCCCGGCTCTGAAACTATTCGCAGACGTCTTCGTCTCCGAAATAGTGGACCGTTTCATCCCATCGGCAGGAGATACGATGAGGAAGCGTGACATCGTTCGCGCCAAGATCATCAATGTCGAGCCGATGCTGAAGGCTACGACAAAAGGAGACTCCAAGTTGGGTGTTCTTTACGCAGCTTGCCCGCCTTGTGGGGAGGATCTGCTTCCAAGTGAAATCACCCCCGACTTCAACGTCGAGTGCCCTCGCTGCGACTACAGAGGCTTCAGAGCCCTCTCGAATGGCTTCGGACACGGTTTCGAAATCCCCTCTGGTTCAGATATCCAGAAGTTAAACCGCCCCGGTGAGCGCTGGTCCAGCGAAGCGGAGTCCATGTTGGGCCATGACGGAGCAAGACCATACTTGTCCCCAGTAGCCGATCACAGGAGGGGTTGGTCTCACGAGATCCCAGAATCAGCCAAGAGATCGCCATCTTCGAGAGGAGGCAGGGGTGGTGGGCGGCCACAGAGGGAGATGCATCCTGCAAAGTGCACCCTTTGTGGAACACAGACGAAGGTCCCATTCAAACCAACTCCTGGAAAACCACTCAGATGCCGTGACTGCATGGACAGGGTGGAGTCTGGAAAGGCAAGCAAGGACGACCTAGCCAAGGAGAGGGAGGTCATGAAGAAAGCAAGGGGCAAGGCACAGAAGGAGTTCGGAGTAAAGCTGTTCATCGGTGGCGTGTCTTACGATGCCACGGAAGATGAACTAAGGGATGCATTCTCCGTACATGGAAAACTGAATGACGTCCATATGGCAATGGATAGGGAAACCAAGAAGCCAAGAGGATTCGCATTCATCACATTCAAAGACAAGAAGGAAGCTAAGGCGGCAATCAAGGCGATGAACAAGTCGGAATTCAAGGGAAGGCGAATCTCCGTCGAGGAATCTTCCTCCGGAGGACGAGGGAACAGCAAGAGAAGACGAAGAAAGTAGGGTCTCGAACAGAATCAGACGTAGAAGTCAGCTGAAGCCTCGTGCTCCTCCATTGCAAGGTAGTCCTCAATAGAATCATCCCCTCCAATCTTCTCCATCAACTTGGCAGCGGTCTCCTTAGTGGTGTCAAGGTCTAGATCCAGCGGTACTTCGAAGGCCTGCTCAATCCACTTGGCCATCCTGTCAGCTGCGAGTACATCAGAGCTCGCTCCGACCGTCTCCGCGATGACACCGAGTGATGGTACCCCCAATGTTGTAGACAACGATAGTACCATGCCAGCAACTCCGATCATTCCGCCCTTTGGCTGGTCTCTACTTACGACAATGTCCTCCTTTTCGAGGTTCTTCCGGAAGCCTTTGTCAGAGCAGACTGCGTAAATCGATCGGCATTCGGGTTCCGCAGCTAATCCTGCCAGGACAAGTAAACGACTCGCCTCAGAATCACTCGCTAATCCGAGAATCGCCTCCGCGACCTCGAACTGCCCGGGAGCAGTCATGGGCTGCATGACTCCCGTGATGATACAGACTTTCTCGCTATTAGGGAGAATAACCGCAATAATATCCAATCTAGGTGGCCCAATCAAACCCTCATCAGATAGCGTCGCATGAGGGGGGAAGTCCGGGTGCAGAATCCATCCGATGGTTCTTGAGGGGTGCTTATCGATCAGTCCGTCAACCAAAATCTTCCCCACGTTGCCCACTCCAGGAACCGCTTCTAGCAACATGGAGTGCCTAGGCAGGCTGTCTCCCTCAAGCCAATGGACTCTTGTTCTATTCACGATTCATCATCCTTCCTGGGGCTCGGGAGGGATTTGACCCATTTCTCGCTACCAGCATCCTGTCGTTTCCTACGTCTAGCCCCCTGGGGGTCTTCTGGGGAGAACTTCAGAGCCGTCGCAGCCTCCATTTTCCCGCCACACTCCTTGCACTTCGCTCCAAGGCCAAATGACTTGCATTTGGCGCAGCGTTGGAGCCTAGTTCTAGCCATGGACGAAGACGAGCCCCTCGATGAGGTTCATGAAGTATCTTCCCATATTGGTTCATTCAGAGCCTTTCAATGGCTATCGAGCCTTCTACGGACTCGATCTTCTTCGACGCTGCCGCTTGGGCTGCTTCCCACACCGCCTCTGCTGAGGGGTAATCTGGCGCCTTGATGTCAACCCTGTAGTTGGGTGCGCCATCATAATGGCAAGTAAGGGTGACTTCATCCTCCCCATCCGCGCAATCCTCTGCAGCCTGTAGAGCGCCACTAATCGCCTCTACCCCTTCGGAACCCCATACCTTGATCTCAAACAAACCCCTAATTTCCACGAATGGCGGAACAATATTCTCGATTGCCAGTTCTGTTACAACTGTTATCCAAGCCCCCTCGAACCCAGCCTCCTCTAGAGCACTCTCAGTTATGGCGCACTCCTCTAGAGCCCCATAGAGGGAGCCAAACGCCTCCTTCATCTCCTCCGAGACTGCAGTCGTCTTGACTCCGTCCCAGCCAATCCTCTCTGCGGCCACCCTCATTATCTGGGATGCTCTCTGCTCGTTCTTCCAGGACTGAAGTGCATCCCTCCTCCGCTCCTCAGAAACGGATTTTATCGAGAGGTTTACACTGTCCCTCTCTCTCTTAATCCCGATTACCTTGGCCACCACTCTCTGCCCCTCTCTAACATGGGCTCTGATGTTCCTGACCCATCCAGTGGCTATCTCTCCAATGAATACGAAACCCTCCCTCTCTGGGTAGGAATCTAGGTTTAGATATGCCCCGTTCTCTTTAACGCTCTTCACGGAGCAAACGACCAACTCGCCTTCTTCAGGCCAGTCATTCGCTAAATCCGCCAAGATGCCGCCCCTCTAGTTAAGAACCTCAACAACGGTACATCCGATGAGGTTGGCAAGCCCGCCAGCTGGTTCTGCAAGGGTCGATCCGCAAATTGGACAGGCTACTGCAGTCGAAGCCCTATCGAAGAGAGTGGCTTCGTTTCCGCAGTCTTTGCAACTCACCCTCAGGAATTTTCCGGCCAATAGTTCACCTCAGTTATCCACAAGTTCGAACTTTCTAGCTCTCTTGCCCTTTGGGGAATGGGCCTTCCCAGTCTCAGTACATCTGAATACTAGGTTCACTCTCTTTGTGGGCTTCTCTCCTGATGGTTTTGGCCTAGGGAAACCTCTGTACCCAGCAGTGACTCTCCTAAACCGCCTCTGGCCCCACTTTAGTTCACTAGCCCTCCTCTTCTTGACTCTCTCAACGGTGTGCTCGGTGTGCTTTCCGGCAAAGGGGCTGTAACGCATAATTTTCCTCGGCATCTTGACCATTCTTGCGCCACCTCACTTCTTGTGCGCCGCGAGCCACCGATGGCCCGTATATGAATCTAGTCGAGCGATTCGGCTAGATGCCCCGGCCACACACAAGAAAAACACAAGAATCTAGTCATTGCCCGCGAACCATGTTTGGAGGCGAACAGATAATCTGGCTGTCCTTCTTGATCATGGCAATAGGGAATAGCTTTCATCGAATGGGCCCTTCCTTTGAGAGGAGTCGATTCGGTTTCCCAATGGTGCTCTTGGGCTTGGCTTGCCTGATCCTTCTGCCCGATGAATTAACCGAAGAGGGAATCGAACTTCATGAGTCGATTCTACAATCGGTTTCCATTGCCTTCCCCTTTGTAATCGGTGCAATGATTACTCTTCGCAATTCTCCGACTTACGGTGAACCAAGTATGCCAGGACTTGTTTCTGGATGGCTATTGGTCACAGGTTCGTGGATAGTCCTTTTCAATGTGAGAAGCTCATTTTCTATACTGGGGATTGCTAGGGGGGCTCTGTCAATTCTGGGGGTTTTATCAAGCCTAATCGCAATCATCATCGGGTCGTCACTAATTGAGAGAACGTCAGGATTGAGGAATGAGTCAGATCCACTCTCGAATGAGGAAGAGGTTCTTGTGAGGACGATTCTAGAAAGGCGATTAGGAGGTGATTAGTTTGGGCGCAGGATTCTCCGAAGCCCTGCTGCTTGTTTCAGGAGGGGGTCTCCTTTTCTCCTCGTTCGCACTTATCCATTTTGCCTCGTGTTATAATCGACACAACCGCTCGCTTGCTTTTTCTTCTACAATCGTCATCGGGACTGTCTCCTCCTATACAGCAATCAATTCTGCAAACCATAGTAAATCTGAATCCTTGGAAATAGCCATGACCTCGGCAATAATAGGTTTGCTTGAACTATTACCCATCTTTTTGGTAGTAACTACATTGGTATTGTTCAGGATAAGCCTCTTAACAAATCGGTCGGTGGACGCGTCGTCTTAGTAGGGTGAAACGCATGTCAAAGGGTACACCGAGCATGGGCAAGAGGCAGAAATCCACCCATATTCGATGCAGGAGATGTGGCCGACACTCGTATCACAAGCAAAAGGGCCAATGCGCAAGTTGCGGGTATGGCGATACAGCCAGACTTAGGAAGTTCAGGTGGAATAAGCGCAATAGGTCCATGTCCCAGAAGAAGTGATGCATGCCGGAAATGCCTAAGGCTTGGTCGCAGACCCGGGAATGATAGCCGATGTGCGGAATCATCGGAATAGTTGGCGCTCCGGGAACTCAAGTCGCTACTTCCGTCTATGACGGCCTTATTGTTTTGCAGCATAGAGGCCAAGATGCAGCTGGAATAGTTACCAGCGATTCTGATAATATCTCTCACCGGAGAGCAAATGGATTAGTCCGAGACGTCTTTCTTGAGCGACACATGAAGAAATTAGTCGGTTCAATTGGGATTGGACACGTGAGATACCCGACCGCAGGATCCAACTCTTCTGCAGAGGCACAGCCATTCTACACCAATACCCCATTTGGAGTCAGTCTAGCCCACAATGGAAATTTGAACAATACTCCCGACATAATTTCTGGCCTTCTAGAATACGATCATCGTAGAATTAACACTAGTTCTGATTCAGAGGCTTTACTCAACCTTTTTGCCGCAGAAATCCAGAGATCAGTAGATGGTAGACCAGGCGGGATGGACGCTCTGGGTGAGGATGACATCTTCCGGGCAGTCGAGAGGACTCACTTGAGAGTAGAAGGAAGCTACAGCGTAGTATGCCTAATTACCGGCTGGGGGATGGTTGCATTCAGGGACCCCTATGGCATACGTCCACTATTTATGGGGAAGAGAGCGGTTGGCAACTTCACAGAGAGGCTAGTATCTTCAGAAAGCGTTGTTTGCCAATCAATCGGCTTCGAGATGGACAGGGACGTAGATCCCGGAGAAGCAGTAATCGTCAGAATGGATGGCCGGATAATTTCAAAGGTCTGCCATCCCAAAGTTACTCACACACCATGCGTTTTCGAGCATGTTTACTTTGCTAGGCCAGACTCTGTAATTGATGGCATCTCCGTCCACAAGGCTAGGTTGAGAATGGGGGAATCTCTTGCAAAGAGAGTCGCAAAATCATTCCAGGAAAATGAAATCGAAGCAGTGATCCCAGTTCCAGATAGCGGAAGAATCGCTGCTCTAGGGCTTTCTAGCGCATTGGGCATCCCCTATCGAGAGGGTTTTGTGAAGAATCGCTACATTGGGAGGACTTTCATAATGCCCGGGCAGAAGATAAGAAAGGACTCGGTTAGGAAGAAACTGAATACAATCGATGAAGAGTTTGAAGGGAAGACAGTTCTGATTGTAGATGATAGCATAGTCAGAGGAAACACATCTAGGCGAATAGTCCAGATGGCGAGAGATGCAGGAGCATCAAGAGTGCTGTTCGCTTCATCATCCCCCCCTATCATTCATCCGAATGTGTATGGCATCGATATGCCGGCTAGGGAGGAATATGTCGCTTATGGCAAGACAAATGAGGAGATTTGTAACTCTATAGGGGCCGATTGGCTGATCTACCAAGAACTAGATGACCTTGTGGAGTCCTGCACGGTTTCAGGCGAAGACTCTCCAACGGATTTCGATTGCTCTTGCTTCAATGGGGTATATGTTACCGGGGGGGTTACCGAGGAGTACCTCAGCAGGATTGGACAAATTAGGGCCGACTCCGAGAAGGAGCAGGCATCAGTTTGACAGTAGTTCTGCAAGATGGTTTTTCAACACTGGCAGTGCTTCTTCCCACGTAGATACGATTCCGTAATCCGCGACACCAAAGATTGGGGCTTCTGGGTCTTTGTTTATTGCTAGGATAAATTTGCTCGAACGCATCCCAGCGAGATGCTGGATCGCCCCACTTATCCCAACTGCGATGTATAGGTTAGGAGTTACCGTTTTCCCGGTTTGGCCGACTTGCATACTATGCGGAATCTCATCCCAAGTATCCACTGCAGCCCTGCTCGCTCCAACTGCAGCCCCCAGTACGTCTGCGACTTCGTAAAGATGGGAGAAGTTTGCTGGGGTGCCCATCCCCCTCCCTCCTGATATGATTATATCCGCATCGGAAACATCGATCCTTTCATTCGCCCTTGCCAGTGCTTTTTTGACTGCAACGGAAACCTCCTGGCTGACATCAATAGTAGCGGTTTCTGCACTACCGCCCTCTCCTGCAGATTCGAATGAATTAGCCCTTAGGCTGATTGCGCAGGGGGGCGAAATACTAACTTCCTCAATCGCCTTCCCCGAGTATATCGTCCTAGTCGCCGAAAAACCATCTGTTAGGCTAATCACATCTTGCACGACTGGGATGCCCTTTGATGCAGCTATTGACGAGATCAACTCTCTACCAATTGCGGATGACGAAGAGAGGATAAGATCTCCCTCCACCAAAGGTGACAGGGACTTTGACCATGCCGAGCAATCGTAGGTCTCGAAGCAGTCGCCTTCTACTGAGATGACCTTTGTAACGCCAGAAATCTGTGCCGCATCGGAGGACCCCACGCCTCCAGGGCAGATGACCGTGATGTACTCCCCCATGGAGGATGCAACTCCGACTAGTTGCGCTGTAACCGGGTGCAAGGAACCATTGCTAGATTCTGAAATAATGGTCGTTTTCATTTTTCCACCTCTAGATAACGTTCGCTTCTTCCCTCAGTTTGTTAACCACCTCGGGAACAGATTCTGAACCAACGAATTTTTGCCCCGGCCGCTTCTCTGGTGGTGAAGATTGAGATGTGATACTGACCTTTGAATCGCTAGCATCAACTCCAAAATAATCGGGTGTTAGGGTATCAATTGGCTTCTTCTTTGCCATCATTATTCCTCTGACATTCGGCCTCCTAAGCTCCGAATCTCCTTTGTCAAATGTGAAAACACAGGGCACCCCAACTTCCACCTCCTCTAAACCTGAAGGACCAAGACGAGTAGCAGAGGCTACCCCCCCGTCCATTGACACTTCTGTGACTCCGCCTACGCAGGAGAATCCCAAAGAGCTAGCCAAACCAGGTCCCGTGGAACCGCTATTGGTGTCTGCTGCCTGTTTGCCACACATCACCACATTGCATCCAGACTCCTTTACAGCTCCAGATAGGAGAGATTGTACTTGGATGCTGTCCAATGAGGACTCAGTCAGAATATGGATTAACCGATCTACCCCCACTGCTGCAGCCTCTGTGAGACATTTGGCGGCTCGTGCAGGGCCACATGTAATCGCCACAACATCGCCGTAGCCAGACTCCTTCAACTTGATAGCATTCTCCAGGGCATACTCGTCATACGGGCTAATTGACCACTTTGTGATCGAGGACTCGTCTACACTGCCTCCGCTTATGCCAATCTTGGCAGTAGTATCCGGGACCTGCTTCAGCAGAACTGCTACTCCCATAATGCTACCCAGTCCACGGGGTCGGAGGCGGCTCTTTCAATATTGGGACTGCAGGCTCTTGCGGTTCAAGGCTCCCTTGTGAACGATTGAATGCCCGTGATATGCCTTCCCAGTATCAGATTGTGGATGTCATGTGTGCCCTCATACGTCTTGACCGACTCTAGATTGGCCATATGCCTCATCACCGGGTACTCATCGAGAATTCCATTGGCACCATGTATGTCCCTTGACATGCGAGCGATTTCAAGAGCCATATCGACGTTATTCATCTTGGCTAGGGAAATCTGCTCTGGAATCCAACTACCATCGTCTTTCTTCTTCCCAATGTGATATGCCAGTAATTGGCCCTTGGTAATCTCGCGAAGCATCCACGAGAGTTTATTCTGAACGAGTTGGAATGAAGCAATAGGATGTCCAAATTGAACTCTACTTAGGGCGTATTCTCTCGCAGAGTTGAAGCATGACTGCGCAGCCCCAACAGCTCCCCAGGAGATTCCATACCTGGCATTATTGAGGCAGCTGAATGGGCCCCTGAGGCCCTTTACATCCGGCAATATCCTATCCTTCGGAATTTCACAGTCTTGGAAAACCAACTCGCTGGTAACACTCGCTTTGAGTGAGTGCTTACCTTTCATCTCCGGCGCACTGAAACCTTCATCCCCCTTCTCAACAATGAAACCACGGATTTCCCCTTCGAGCTTGGCCCAGACAACAGCCAAATCTGCAATTGTTCCATTCGTGATCCACATCTTTGCCCCATTCAGAAGGAAGTGATCCCCTTTGTCTTCCGCACGAGTGATCATGTCTCCGGGATTGGAACCATAGTCTGGCTCAGTAAGTCCGAAGCACCCGACCAAATCGCCTTTCGCCATCCCAGGCAAATACTTCTCCTTCTGTTCTTCGCTTCCGAAGTCCCAAATGGGGTACATCGCTAGAGAGCCTTGGACACTGGCAAATGAGCGAACACCACTATCTCCACGCTCCAATTCTTGACAAATTAGTCCATATGCAATGTAAGAGAGGCCAGGGCAACCATATCCCTTCAAAGGAGCCCCAAGGATCCCCATCTCTCCAATCTCAACCCTCCACTCGTCTGGGAAAACCCCATCTCTGCACGCATCCTCAATATTCGGCAGAATCCTTTCTTCCACCCAGCCTCGTACCATGTCTCTAACCATTCGCTCTTCCTCGGTCAGCAAGGAATCGATGTCGTAGAAGTCTAACGCCTCGTATGCCATGTTCTCAGTCCTTCGCGAGCAAGTTTACACATGAATTTATGCTCGTCCTTTCTTCCTCGAAAGAAGCCTTTCTTCCCTGATCACACTTTTCCGCTCTTCTTCACTGCCGATCTTTTTCGTAATCCATCTGCTAAGTCTTGGGGAAGAACTGGTAAGCAGAGAGGCTATCATCAAAGTCATCCCTCCAAGAATGATAATTCCAATCCAGATTTCAAGCATTGTTCCTCCTTCGCTTTGAGTAACCGTTGTGAATGATACGATGGCCCCACTATCGGTAATTATCCATCCATCAAAGGCTCCAGTAGCCCATGTTGAAACAATCCTCTGCCCTGAGATTGAAGTATCGAAATCCGCTGCGTCAGTATTATCCAACCAGTGGAATGACTTTCTTTCACCTAGGTCATGTTCGATTAATCCAAAGGGAGCCAGTGAAATCAGGGAATTGCCATCCGTTTGGATGTCGATTCCAGTCATAATTCCCTCGAATCCTTGCAATTGTACGATATCATTGTCATAAATCGTAGTTTTTGATGGATCTTCAATGTCCATCCTAATCCTTGCAATGGTCAAGTCAGAGGAGATGACAACACATTCCATTGTGATACTTGAGGGGCACGTGGCGTCAACCCAAGGATTGCCATATCCTCCAATCCAGAATAATTCATGTTCTTGATTTATCACCCCAATCCCATCGACGCTTGACGAAACGATACAGATGTTGTAACCCCGGAGGCAAGAAATTGCATTCACGTCGCTTTCACCCCTATTCTCTAGAGGTATCGCCTCCACCCCCCCTCCATCCAGGCTCCTGAATCTCCAAATCCAACCATCTTCGCCACCAATGTAGGCCCAACTACCATCCCCATTCCACGAAATAGCCTTGAGTTCAGTGCTCCCGAAGGTGGAAGCACCACCTGCGTTCTCGATGGTGTTATTTGTGGAAATAAACCTCAATACAAGACCTTCCTCGCCAACTAGAAGTGCAGTATTGCCACTAGGGTGGAATGAGGCATCCATTAGAGTTTCACTCCCAATATAATCAACTTTCGAATTGTTTCTTGGAGCCTCAGAATCCATAACGAATATCGCAGATTCGCCCCCATGTGCTAGAATGGATTTTCCATCCGGAGAAACTGTCGCCCCCTCTATGCCAAGATCACGCTCGTCAAGAATAACGACGCTTTCCATTGTGACCACCGACTGTGCTGCTACCAGTGGCGACATAAGTATGACAACGATTCCCAATATTACCGGCAAATATCCCTTGCCCATGTGCGTCGGAGACGCTGTGCCCGTTTAGCCCTTGTACTAGTTCGAGATGTCATTCTGGGTCGGCAGTATTGAAGAGACCCTGTTCATTCGGAGGGGTATGGAGCGATTCGACGTTCGCAGGGGATTAATCAAGGAAGTAGGTGGAAGTGGCGGACTGGCTGCTCTTGCAAAGGAGTTCTTCGACGAAGTCAAAAGTCCTTCGGACCACGCGTTCGAAGCTTCACATGGTGTGATGACATCCATTGAAGCCAAATATGAAAATGGAGCAATGATTGTCGATATCACTAATGTTCCACCCAACTTCGAAGATCCAGAAGCGATGAAGTCCGCCATGGAAGATAGGAAGAGGTGGACGGCCTTCCTTGACAAGGCGACTGGTTACAATTCCAAGCAACGAGGGGATAAGGCGAAGGAGTGGGCGAAGAAGGCATCAAAGGCAAAGTCCGCAATCTCTGCAGCAAAGCACTTCATGGAGTTGTCAGAAAGTATCCCAGGAGAAAAGAAAGAACAGGCAGAATCTCTGATAGAGGAGATTGAAAACCTTCTCGATGCCAATGACAATACTAAGGCGGCGGGTAGGGCTCAGAAACTCAACAAGTTGTTCAACTAGGTGACCAAATGTCCGAGGGAAAGCCTCCAGAAATAGACTCGGAATCCCGAGAAAGCATTGAGAGGATGTTCTCTGGGTGTCAGGAGGTAGTTGGGATAAGTCATGTAGAATCCGTACTTTCCGGAGGATCAAGTCACTCTGGCGACCGTCAATTGGTGGCTTATGTAGGCCTGGAGCCAAGTGGTAAGGCTCATCTTGGTTGGGTGATACTTGCTGATACAATTAGAAATTTGATTGACGAGGGTGTTAGTGTAATCATTTTGCTCGCCGACTGGCATGCATGGGTAAATGACAAGTTTGGAAGAGACATGGAGAAGATTTCCATAGCATCTGAGTACATGTCTGAGATGTTTAGGGCAATTCTAGGAAATCCCACGGAAGGCAAGGGTCCAGGCGAGATACAATTCGTCCGGGCCTCTGAGGTTATGGATTCTGGAAAATACTGGGAAAGGGTGCTCAGATGCTCAAAGAACATGAGCCTCTCAAGGGTTCGCAGAACATTCAGCATAATGGGCCGAGATGAGGATTCATCGGACCATGATCTAGCAGCATTCTACTATCCTGCTCTACAGGCTGCAGATATCTTCGAGTTGGGAGTTGACATCGCATTAGGGGGGATGGATCAGAGAAAGGCGCACATGTACATGCGTGAGGTTGCCGAGAAAAACCACTGGATTAAGCCAACTTGCATCCATACTCCGATGTTATCCGGGCTAAAGGGGTCTGGGGGGAGGATGGATTCTTTCGACCACAAAATGTCCAAGTCCGATCCTGGGAATGCAATATTGCTGGATGATGGCATTGAAACAATTAGGTCCAAGATGCGTAAGGCCTTCCTAGAGGTCGGGAACCAAAAATCTCCAGTTTTCGAAATTTCCAGACATATTATAATTCCCAAAATGGGGAAGATCACAGTTTCACCAGATCCCAAGTACGGTGAGGCTTCGGAATGGGCCGATGTTCAGTCCTTCATCGACGCAGTTTCAGATGGAACAATTCACCCATTGGATGCTAAGATGGCGATTGCCGATGGTCTCTCAGAAGTATTATCGCCAATTTCTGACCATTTTTCCGGGCAAAAAGAACTTCTGGAATCGATTAACAATATCTCCGGCGGAAACTAGTTTCAAGCCTAATGTGCGACTAGAGGGGCGTTATTCCACAGGTATGATAATGTAGACCAATCCGGAAAGGGGGGAATTAACGTGTCAGAAGTAGGAATCGATGACATCGCCTTGCACTTCCCAAGGCTCTACTTTGCTATGCAGGACTTCGCAGAATTCAGGGGGGCTGACTATGGGAAACTTAGCAAGGGATTGGGGCTGGAGGCAATGGCAATTCCAGATGTCCACGAGGATACTGCAACTATGGGGGCAAATGCTGTTTCCAGATTGATTGACAGGAATTCTCTCGACCCATCTTCAATTGGCCGAATCTATCTTGGAACGGAATCCGCCCTTGACGGGGCAAAACCTACTGCTACCTACATCATGGATATGCTGGAACAGAGATATTCGCCAAAGTTCGGTGTTAAATGCTTCAGAAACTGCGATGTTGTTGATATGACGTTCGCTTGCATTGGAGCGGTGGATGCGATGCATAATACCCTTGATTGGGCGGCTAGGGGAGGGGAGGAACGAAATCGAATAGGGATTGTCGTTTTCGCTGATAACGCGAAGTACGACCTTGGGTCCTCTGGAGAATACACCCAGGGGGCAGGGGGAGGGGCAATACTAATTCGCCACAACCCCAGATTATTGGTAATTCCAGATATTTGGGGGGTTTCCACGATGCCAGTACATGATTTCTTCAAGCCCCGGAGGGAGGTAGAAACAAGAACAGTGGTGGAGAATGTTCTAGAGCTTGCAGAGGAATCTGGAGCCCGGATAACTTCAAACCTGGCTGAGAAGATTCTCAAACTACTGCCTCGTTCCAAGAAGAAGAACAACGTTATTTTTGAGAATGAGAAGATAATGATACACAAGGATACTCCAGTTTTCGATGGCCAGTTTTCCAATCGATGCTACTCCGAGTCGGTAAAGCAGGCTTTCATCGATTTCCGTCGAAAGGCAATAGATGAGGGGAGATACGCACCCGATTCTGATGAAATTCTGACCAATCAATGGAGTCGTATCATTGTCCACCTCCCATACGCATTCCAGGGGAAGAGGATGTTTCCTGACGTATTCCGTCATGACCGGCGAAACCTCCCGATGTGGTCTAATATTCTAGAAAAGATAGGCCCGGAGCCATTGCCATCGGATTATCCAGATACTCCCAATGGAATTGAGGAATTCGAGAAAGCAAATGACTCCTATAGGAGGCTGATTTCAAAGACTGCCGAGTTCCAAGTCTTCGTTCATGATCGAATTGAGAAGACTCAAAGAGCTTCAAGCCTAATCGGCAACCAGTACACTGGCTCTATCTTCCTTGCGTTGATGTCAGCCATGGAATCCGACTATCTGGAGGATGTAGAAATTGAATCTAATAGGATCGGACTGTGCGGGTACGGGTCAGGTGCAAAGGCTAAGGTGTTCGAGGGAATTGTTCAGCCCGGATGGAGGGAAATCGCATCCCGCTTCCATCTTTTTGAACGCTTATCCACAAGACACGCCATCAATAAGACGGTCTACGAGGCATTACATAAGGGTAAGAGGAAGCGTTCTGTGGTCAAACCAAGCACTGAATTCGCTTTGGTCAGCGTAGGCTTGGAAGGAGATCTAGAAGGCCAGAGAAGATACCAGTGGTTCGAGTGACTCACCCTAATATATCTGCAACTGATTCAACGAAGAAATCCACTTCCTCCATTGAATTGTAGTGTAGAACCCCTGCCCTGAGAACCCCTTCTGGCTCTAGCCCAAGGGCTTCCGTAAGCTCCAGAGCGTAGAAATTACCAGCCCATACGAAAATACCTCTTTCTGCCAATCTTTCTCCAATTTCCTTTGCACTCATCGACGGATGAGTAAATGAAACGGTGGGGGCCCTCTCTGAGATCCTGCTTGGTTCTGTAATTCCCCAAATCTCAACTCCATCAATCATCCCTAGGCCTTCTAGCATTCGTAGGCAAAGATCCTGCTCGTACTCCTCAATAGCCCTGTATGCCTCGATTAGGGCCCCTCTCCTACTTAGATTGGGGTTGCCACTGACCTCTCTCCCGATCCATGCGATGTGTTCGATAGCGGCCATTGTCCCGGCCATCCCCTCGTGGCTCTGGGTCCCAGTCATCCACCTGAATGGTAACTCCTCAGTCGCGACTCTCAACTTTGCCACAGGAAGGCCCTCCAAACGTTCCTTCTTGCCCCACAGTATGCCTTGGTGGGGTCCGAAGAACTTGTATGGTGAACAGAGCAGGAAATCGCACCCCAACTCAGAGACGTCAATCAGTGCATGTGGTGCGAAATGGACGGCATCAACGACTACCTCAGCACCAACACCATGTGCCAGTTCTATGATCTTCTTTACATCGTTAATCGTTCCCGAAAGATTTGAAGCAGCACCTACGGCGACCAAAACTGTTCGTTCCGAAATTGACTCATACGCTGATTCCATGTCCAAAGTGCAATCTTCTGACTTAATCCCGATTTTTCTTAGTGTGGCTCCCGACCACTCTGCTGCTAGACACCATGGGCCAACGTTTCCGTCATGGTCTAGCCTGGTTACTACCACCTCGTCTCCAGGGCCCCAAGTTCTGCTAAGAGCGCCGGCTAGTTGGAAGTTCAGACTCGTCATATTTTGCCCGAAGACAATCTCAGCAGGGTCATCACAACCTATGAAGTCGGAACATGCCTGTAATACGTCCGAAATCAACTCATCAGTTTCCAATGATGTCGCAAAACTCATTCCTGTATTGGCATTGTTACTCAATAGGTAATCGCTCATTGCATCAGTAACCGAAGAGGGGACCTGACTGCCTCCGGGGCCATCGAAGAAAACTGCCTCTCTTTCTCCAACAATTCTTCCTAGCGATGGGAAGCAACTTCTGATCTTCTCTATTGGGAACACCCGATTAATCACTACTCCGGGGAAATGGATCTATTGATCACAATTCTCTGGACTTCTTGCGTCCCCTCGTATATTTGAGTAATCTTGGCATCTCTGAAGAACCTCTCAACCGGGAAGTCAGTTGTGTAACCGTAGCCACCTAGGACTTGAACTGCTCTTTCAGAAACCCACATCGCAGTGTCTCCAGCGAACAGCTTTGCCATACTCGCATCCTTTGTATGGCGGGGGGCTCCCTCGCCGTAATGCCTTTCTTTGGCCAATGCTGCTTTGTAAACCATCAGTCTCGCAGCAGTGGTTTTTGTGGCCATTTCTGCAAGATAATTTCCAATACTCTGGTGATGCGCGATTGGTTTGCCGAATGCAAATCTCTCATGAGCATAGTTCAGAGCTGCCTCGAAGGAACCCTGTGCAATCCCAAGAGCTTGAGCCGCAATCCCAATCCTTGAGTTATCTAATGCATTCATCGCGATAGGAAAACCTTCTCCAGGTCCTTTGAGAACATTCTCAATCGGAACTCTGCAGTCTTCAAGGACCAATGAGCAAGTGTCACTGGAACGGATCCCCAGTTTGTCCTCTTTCTTACCAACCGAAAATCCTTCGAACGATTTCTCAACAATGAATGCAGTTGTTCCGCCATGTTTCTTCCTCCCATAGTCGGGATGGGCAACGTCCTTAGCGAAGAGTACGTAGATATCTGCACTAGATCCGTTCGTCACCCACATCTTCTCTCCATTCAATAAGTAGTGCATGCCATCTTCGCTGATTTTCGCTTTACAACCAAGTGCCGCTGCATCTGTCCCCGCCCCAGCCTCAGAAAGTGAGTAGGCGCCGATTTCTTTTCCGCCCAGTCTAGGCAGGTATTTCCTCTTCTGCCCTTCATTGCCATGCAAAGCAATGGTCATTGAGCATAGTCCGACATGGACACAGTACATCACTGAGAAAGATGGATCAACTCTTGCCAACTCTTCAACTATTATAGCTTCAGAAACAGCATCTACCTCGCTACCCCCATAATCATCAGGAATGGTGACTCCTTGGAGGCCAGTATTTTCGCAGAATTCCAACCATTCTTCGATTGGTGCGCGCTGTTCTTTGTCCCTTTCGAGGCACGTCGGAGCCAGCTTCTCTTCTGCGAAAGCCCTAACCATCTCCCGAATCATGCTCTGCTCATCAGTCTCTTCAAAATCCATGTTCCCGACATCCCCGATGAAGAAGATATTGTTAATCTCTCTGAAACAAGAATTTTCTCTTCAATCGAATAGTTCAAATTGGAAACTGTCACGCGGGCGGACGATACTCAGATGAATAGCGGCGATTATTTCGAATTTAGCATAGCCCATGACAGAAAATATACTCTGGATCACCTATGGATCCAGACGCTTGACGACGACGATGAAGAAATGACTGTGAAGATCGGAATCAGTGAATTCATTAGAGCCGAATATGGCGATATTGTTCGAGTGGTACTTTCCAAACCAGAGGACGATAGTGAATTCCAAATTGATGCCGGCGATGGCGAATCACAAAACGACGACGATGCACCCCCTGCCCTACTCTCAAGGGGAGACGAATTGGACGTGGATGATTTGATGATTACTATCAGGACCAGTGAAGATAGGGTTCTGATCAATGCACCATTCCCTTGCAAGATCATTGAACTCAATGGCGATGTCGAGGATAATCCAGACATGGTGAACGAGGAGGCTTACCAAGACGGGTGGTGCATGATAGTGCAACCTCATGATTGGGATGAGGACCTGTATCTGGATCAATCAGAATACATCGATTACCTAAACGAAATTTGACTCAAGGCCAACAAAGAACAGGCCAATCCTCGAATTCCGACTCTTCCCATCCGATTTTGTCCACCATTGCGATTAGTGCCTCTCTGTTTTCTATATCTTCTTCCACTTGTATTCTGTGTAACCAGTCTTTCAACCTACCAAGCTTCCTCCCAGGCTCTAGCCCAGTAATCCTAGAAAGAAGGTTTCCATCTATCAATGGAGCATTTCCGGCACGCAACTCCACAGCACTTTGGTAGCAAGACTCAAATTCCTTCGTTTCCACTCCAGTTCCCGAAAGATAGTCCAGGACCCTCTTCCTGCTCAAGTTAGGAAGGGTTGCCATGAATCTCCTGACGCTTTTGATAGAGGTGTCTAACTCCAAATCTCTGAGCTCATGTAGAAGAAATAGAATCGAGGATTCCTTTCTAGAGAGTCTCAAATCTTCTGCAAGTTTTTCTGATAATTCTGACCCGTCCGACGTTTCAGAACTGCACATTAGTGCCAGATTCACCATATGGTCCTGAGAATGACGAACCCCAAGGTTCACTGAGATCTGGGGGAGAATTTTATCCAGAACTCCATGAGTATGCATCATTTCAACAATCTCCTTGGAGTGGCGCCCAGCCAGTATCCTACTCAACTCATCCCATATCCTCTCTTTCGAGACCATTTCTAGCATTTCCAGATTTGACGAAATTGCATTGCTCAGGCCAAGATCTAACTTCCTGAGCCCACCCTCGCCTCTTTCTATGAATCTGAATGCCCGAAGAACTCGCAGACCGTCTTCTCCAAGCCTCTTCTCGGCATCTCCAACCGCCCTCAGAAATCCAGCCTCCAAGTCCGCCGCACCTCCATGGAAATCTAACAATTCGCCTACAGGTTCGCTATTGCCGACCATTTTTCCACTGACCTCTATTGCCATTGCATTGATTGTGAAATCCCTCCTGTCTAGGTCATCCTCTATTTCTTCACCAAAGACAACGTTTTCTGGCCTTCTACCATCTGAATAACCCCCATCTTCCCTGAGGGTCGTTACTTCACACTCGTACTCAGCATTTTCAGACTCGTCAATTCTGACTATGACAGTCCCGAACTTCTCGCCAACCATGATTGATCTGGGGAAAATTGACTTCACCTCATCAGGCCTTAGGTTAGTTGCAATGTCAATATCGGAAATTTGATCTAGAGAGAAGCCAGAAAGTACGTCTCTAACCCAGCCCCCAACAATCCACGCATCGCCAATGTCCCTCAGTCTATCGAGAACAATCATGTCCTCCACCCTAAGGAGGCCGAGGCTAATTTGCCTTCGCGTACCCTCCATAATCCCACTTCCAGAGGAGCAGATATATTGAACCACGGCCCTTCCGAGGTCTGTGCAAGTAGATTTAGTGCCAATGGAGATTCTGCGGCCCCACGAGCTAACCCGCCAAAAGAAGGTCGATGAATTAGAGAAGATGACAAATCGATGGAACGCATATGTCCTCCCCCTAGTTGTCGACAAGAATACTGGGGTGATTTTGGATGGACACCATCGGCACCAAGTCGCACTGAGGTTGGGTCTCCAGTGCCTCCCTTGCGTCCAAGTTGATTATCTGGGCGATGAAACTGTAGAACTCGATGTTTGGCCAAACTGTGGCAGGGAGTCCATAACAAAGGAAGAAGTTGTCCAAGCCGGATTACAGGGTGACCTATTCCATCCTAAGACCAGCCGTCATAGGCTCTCAGACCATCTTCCTCCCATCTCCATGCCACTTTCCAGACTAATGCAGCCTGCAGTCTGACTTGAACGAAATCAACCGTTCAAGGAACTAAGTCTTCATGACCACCTAGGAAATCGGGCAATTCTTCCTCTGATCCGGGGCTCGCTATGTCGATAGACAGAAACTCGCTGAAAATTGGCCATAGCGGCCCCAACCAGTCAATCTCAGACATTAGAAGGTCTACCACTGGGTGCTCCATTATTTCCTCCTCTGTCGATTCCTCATCGATGAACGGCAGATCAGTAGGCATTTCTCTAAGGGCCCTAATTAGGACCCGGACTCTTTCGGATGTGGCTTCCTCTATTTCGACAAGTCCCCCCACGAGGTCAAAGGCATCCTCGATGTGATTTGCTAGTGAATTTGGATCTAGGGGTCCGGATTCCGACTCCCTCACATCCATCGGCCCAAAAACGACCCCTCCCAGATCGGTATCGAACCACACGTCTCCCTGCTTTTCCTTTTTCAAAAGCCTTTGATGGACAGGGCCACCAAATGGTCCTAGAACAAAACCTCCATCAACTACCATATGCTCGATTGTTTCGGGTATTTCCCTCACTGAACCAGTTATCAGAATTCTTCCGTAACTCCTTGAATTCTCATCTCTGCTCTCCATGTCATGTGGCCTAAGAACCCTAATTATTCCAGAAGATTGGTGAATGCTAAGCCTCTCTTCTGTGTATTCCCTGACCTCTTCGTGCGGTTCTATTATCGTCACTGAACCATCTTTACCTACCATTCTGTCTATTATTGCTGCCAGATAACCACCCTTTGAACCAATCAGCATGATGTCTTGGTCCTCAATAATCTCAAGGTTATGAAGAAGGGTTGCTATCATATGTGGTGCGGAAATTGTTCTCGTCGCCCCAAAGCCAGTGAACAGGAATGGTACTGGCCTATCATCCCAGAAGGGATCCAGATCGAAATCAGTGAAGACCGCCGGATCGACGTCTTCCATTGCAAATTTTGTCAAATCATCCAGAGGCACTCCTGCCGCCTCGAGCCTCTGGATTAATTCAGACATTGGCACGAATGTAACTCCCTCTAGTTGGTGATAACCACCATAGAGGATTTGAATGCATTGCCTCTCGGACCTCACAGGGTCCGTGGTCTAGGGGTTATGACGTCGCTCTTACAAAGCGAAGATCGCAGGTTCAATTCCTGCCGGACCCACCAAGAAATTTTTTCGTATAATCGTGCTAAATACTGGCCCTTTCATCACTGAAAAGGTCAATAGTGTGTGCTGAGACAGAATTCCGTGGTAGAAGAGGCTGCGGCCTTGGCTTCGAGACTGAAGCATCGCCTAACAAAGAAGGATTGGACAATTTCCACAGCCGAATCTTGTACTGGCGGGCTTATCTCATCACTGCTAACTGATATTTCAGGTGCCAGCTCATGGTTCAAACAAGGCTGGATAGTATACTCAAACGAATCAAAAATGAGGGAACTGGGCGTTGAAAAGTCCGCTTTCGACAACGATGGCTCGGGCGCAGTTTCCCACAAGATCGCAGTTCAGATGGCCAGAGGTGCAAGATACAAGTCCGGTTCTAATGTCGCTATTGCAGTCACAGGAATCGCTGGTCCGGCCGGGGCAACTGGGGAAAAGGAAGTCGGACGCGTCCATGTTGCAGTTATTGCGGAGGACTACTTCCTGGTTAGAAGGATGGACTTTGGTCAGAACGATCGTTTGGATAACAAGAGAGCTTTCGCTTCATTCGCTTTGAGGTTAGCTTTGGAAGCAATAGACAGGGTTGAGGAGGGGGCAAAAAGAGAAACCTCGCTTAGTAGCGACCCTGTGGGAGTCAACAAGGGTGAGGAGACAGGGGGCAAGGCATCTTTGCAGGGTACTGAGGAATGGGAAGGTGGAATTTCATGGGGCTCGGAGAAGAAAACAGTCTCTCAGTCATTAAAGAAGATAGACCTAGCATCACTGACCGATTGGGATGAAAAATCCTGAAATCCAATTTTACTCATCGATACCATGAAGGGCGTTCACATACGACGTCCAGCGCATGCACTCGCCTAATTGGGAAGAGACATATAATCAACTCGTCGCAGCCGGGTTAATCGTTCAGTCCAGTGCAGTGGAGAAATTGGAGAACCTCCAGAGTGTGATACCCCTAATTGAGGCCGCCAACTCATCTGGGGTGCGACTCTTGGACGCGGGTACCGTTGATGAATTACTGGCAATTTCTCCCATAGAACCAGTTTCACCAATTGAATCTAGCAACCAGCATTCTCAGACTACTCTTCCCAGGCCAGAGCAATCGTCTTCCCATGGAAGGGTATTGGCCCCAATTCGTACCTCTGAATCTTTGCCACCTCGACCTAGGTTTTCATCTGGATTCAACACATCCGACTTCCCAATGGATGCTTCAGACGTAGAATCAGATGTGGAGATTCATTTCGACATCACTGGCAACTCTTCCACAGAAGGAAAGATTTCTGACATCCAGTCTTGCTTCAGAAGCCGTCTTGCGCAGATTAGGAGCATGATGATTTCTAATGGTGTACTACCAAGACGCCCAATCAGCAATTCTGAGGCTTGGCAAAATAGAAAGAGGTTCAATACGAAAGACTTCGAATTCACAATTGTCGGGCTTGCTGGCGATGTTAGATGGACACAGAACGGCTGGATGAAGTTTGTTCTGGAAGACGAGAGTACACAAATCACTTGCATGCTCAAACCCCCCTCCGATGCCTCTCCTTTACATCCATCTCTGGATGGTCTAATGAATGATGAAATCGTTGGGGTTAGCGGAAGTTTCTCTTCGGGGGAAAGAGATCCGATTATGTGGGCTAATGACATCCACAAACCCCCTCTAGTTCAGCACTCAAAATCTCAGGCAGGCGAACATTCGGCGATTTCTGCCGCATTCTTATCGGACGTTCATTTTGGGAGCAAGACTTTCCTGGGCCCTCAATGGGGGAAAATGATTCACTGGTTCAAGAACGATCCTTTGGCAAGGACCGTGAAATACTTCGTTCTGAGCGGAGATGGGGTTGATGGGGTGGGAATTTATCCGGGCCAGGAAAGGCACCTGGAGATAACAGACCTCTTCAACCAGTACGGGGAACTGGCAAGGATGTTGGAAGAAGTTCCCGATTGGGTCGACGTTGTGATGCTCCCTGGAAATCACGATGCAGTTCGCCCAGCAGAACCGCAGCCAGCACTAGACCCTGAGATTCAGCAGGATTACTCCAACACAACATTTGTTGGAAACCCATGCGACTTCAGCCTACATGGGGTCAGGGTCTTGTCATACCACGGCAAGAGCATAGATGACTTCGTAGCCACGCTTCGATCGGTAACATACTCCAAGCCGGAGATGGCAATGCGAGCCATGCTTGAGCGACGGCATCTCGCCCCATCTTGGGGCGGCAAGACCCCACTTTCCCCAGAACCAGAGGATCGCTTGGTGATCCCAGTTGTTCCCGACATTTTCGTAACTGGGCACGTCCATGGTCACTTCGTGGGCGACCACAAGGGGACATTGATGGTCCATAGCTCCACTTGGCAAGACCAGACAGACTTCCAGAGGATGTTGGGATTTCAGCCGAAGCCCTGTATTCTCACCGTAGTCAACCTGCATACATTCGCCACTGAGTCGATCAGCTTCATCTAGTCAGACAGATCCTCGCCTGGGAAAATGAAGGGCCAAATAAACCTCAAATCCTTTTCCTCGACTATTGGCACGCCCGCCTCTTCGAATGCTAGCCTAGCCCTCTTCCTTCTGGGATTAAAACCAACGAACTGAGACTCCTCAATCATCATTGAAAGGTCAGAACTGGAATCGCCTATGGAGATGATTTCGGAAGCATTGAATCCATTTATTCTTGCAAGCTTCTCCACCATCAATCCCTTGTTGTGGGACAAAACCCTCGTCGGAAGGCCATTCACTAGCCAACCATCTTCATCCCATTCGAATCCATTTGCCACCCAATCATCCACTTTCAGCATATTCGCTATTGCACCAACGAACAAATCTACGCCCGAAGAAACGATCGCCACAAAAACTCCTCTAGCCTGCAATTCCTCAACTACTGATCTCACACCTTCAATTAGCCCCACTCCGCTATAGCACCTCATGATGTCATCCCTGTGAATTTCCGGACTGACCCCCTTCCAAAGTTGAATGTCATGTGCGACGAAATCTTCCTCGGAGATTTTACCATCCAAGAACATCTCTAGTTTCTCCTGATGCTCTCCTCCATCATTCTTCCCGGTCCCAAAATACTCGTGAATCAATTGCCACGATGATCCGTTATCGGACAACACCCCATCGCAGTCGAAAACCACAGCCCTAATCATCTGAAACGCCCCAATTCAAGGAAGACGGCTATTAATTGGGCAGGTGGCTTGATTTGTCCGATTCCACAGGACCCTTCATGGGAGATCAAGGCGAGTCCAACCGTGCTATCAAGGTAAAGATGCTAATGTTCGGCCCACTGGCCGAGAAAATAGGAACAAGGGAGATCGATGTCTCACTCATAGAAGGCACTTCCCTGAATGACCTAGCAATGCAATTTGAACTAGTAGAAATGCTCTCCTCGGGGCTAAGGGTAGCAGTTGACGGGCATCTCGAACCGGACCTCTCAAGATTGCTCCATGACGCGGCCGAAGTGGCATTCCTGCCCCCAGTTTCCGGTGGTTGACCGATTAAGATGCCAAAGCATTTGAAGAAGGGCCTCACACAACGCTCTGATAGCATGGCCCTGGGCTCAACAGAAATCGTCATCCTGGTGGTCTTCGGCATCTTTCTTTTCGGAGCCAATAAGATACCACAACTGGCAAGGGGGGTCGGTCGAGCCAAGGGCGAGTTTCACATGGGGATGAAAGAGGCTTCAGAGATGGTCGCTATTGAGGATATGGACAGAGGGGGGAAGACAGACGAAGTTTCCTCAGAGGAAGAGTGACTACTTCTTCTTGACCGATCTCAATTCAGATCCGCATTCGACGCATCTTCCTATTTCCTCGCTTGCAGGTCTGGTTTTCTCCGACCCAAATACTACGGTCCCACAACCCCGGCACCGAATTTCCCAATTCCAGACCTCTGTGATTCCTTCGGATTCTACGGAAGACCACCTGATGCCAACTGAACTACAGAGGTTCTGTAGCCTGTAGTCATCAGTGTGCATGTGCCCATCTAACTCGATTGCGAGGGCGAGTAGGTGCAAATCAGTCTCTGAGAGGCCATCCAAATCCCCAGTATTCCTTGCGATAATTGTGGATTCTTGCACTGACTTGGGTGAAGGTGTGCTCCAATTCACCCTTACTGCTTCTATTGACAACATTCTTTCGGGCGCAATTCGCTCTACTTCGGACCTCTGGCTATTGACCACAAAACCCCCCTCCAATGCATCTATCGGCCAATTAATTAGTGCCGAAGTGTCAAGAATGTTGGGTCTAGACATGGAATAGTCCCCCAGAGGCGATTAGAGTTCTGTTATCGGTTTTGCCCACGACGGAATGAAGTAATGGTTATGCCACCACCTTTCGACGAATCATCATGCTCGAGCAGATAACTGCCTCTGTTGTTGACTGGGGGAGCGGGTTCGGACTTGCCGGACTTGCCGTGGTTTCTGC
>Ga0208407_1000223_pt1 | contig 27142 bp, 26 predicted proteins | sample ETNtaG_9_FD_185775 | JGI IMG/M metagenome (GOLD analysis project Ga0208407, IMG submission 185775) | Marine microbial and viral communities from oxygen minimum zone, Eastern Pacific Ocean - ETNP201406SV69 (SPAdes) (version 2) | ecosystem: Environmental > Aquatic > Marine > Oceanic ...
AATGGAGGCATGTATATGGCTTGACAAAATAACTTTTTAAACTATTAAGAATTTATAACAAAAAGGATCAATATGTCAGAAGACGTTTCAAGCAAAGTAAAAAAAATTGTAGCAGATCACCTAGGTATTGATGAAGCTAAAGTAAATGAAGATTCTAGTTTTATAGATGATTTAGGTGCTGATAGTTTGGATACAGTTGAATTAGTGATGGCTTTTGAGGAAGAATTTGGATCTGAAATTTCAGATAGCGAAGCAGAGAAAATTTTAACTGTAGGAGATGCAGTTAAGTTTATTGAAGGTAAAGCAAATTAATTGTTTTTATGCCCTCACAAAATGATGGGGTGATGATAGTTTTATCCTCTCCATCAGGAGCTGGTAAAACTACGTTGGTAAAAATGTTATCTGAACTAGATAACTTTGAAATTTCAATTTCACACACCACACGTCAACCAAGACCTAGCGAAACATCTAATAAAGATTATTTTTTTGTAAATGAGGTTGAGTTTAAAAGACTGATTAAAAATGAAGAGTTTCTTGAATACGCAAAAGTTTTTAATAATTTTTATGGATCAACTAGAACACCAGTAATCGATAAGTTAAACAAAGGTAAAAATGTTTTATTTGATATTGATTGGCAAGGAGCAGACCAAATTAAAAATAAAAAACTAGATTACAAGTTAGTAACCTTTTTTATACTACCTCCAAGCAAAGAAGAACTATTTGAAAGACTTTCCAATAGAGATATGAAAGATAAATTAATAGTAGAAGAGAGGATGAAGCAGTTTGAAAGAGACGTTTTGCATTGGATAAATTATGATTATGTAGTCATAAATAATAATCTAGAAAAATGTTTTTCTAAAATAAATAATCTAATTGAAGCTGAAATTAACAATGGCTCAAAAGATTATGATTTAGAATATATTAGAAGTCACATAAGTAAGTTAACTTCCTAATTTCTCATATTCGCTAGTTAATTTGTAATAAGTATCAAAGTCTAAATTTTGTGGTCTTAAATTTAAATCAATTTTAAGCTTATCTAATATTTTTTGATCACCATTAAATAATTGATTAAAAGGCTTTTTTAACATTTTTCTTCGTTGACCAAAAAATATTCTTGTAACTTTTTCTAAGTTTTTAGGGTCTTTGATTTTATAAAAATTTTGTTTAGGTGTAAAAAACAATAAAGAACTATCAATTTTTGGCCTTGGAGAGAAAGACTCAGGCTTAATATCACATATCTTTTTTACATCTAATTTCCAATTAGCTAAAATAGATAATCTTCCATAAGTTGAATTATTAAAAGTTGCAATTATTCTCTCAGCTACTTCTTTTTGGAACAAGAGAACAAGATGATCAAACCAAAAATTATCTTTTAAATTAATTATCCATTTACTTAATATTTCAGTGGATATATTGTAAGGTAGGTTACCGAAAACAGTAGCCTTTTCGTTAAATAATGAATCTTCATTAATATTTAAAATATCATCATTTATAACAGTTAACTTTTCACCAAAATTTACACTAAGATTTCTTGCTAAATCATTATCTTTTTCAACAACAAATACTTTTTTAGGATTATTTTTTAGAATAAAAGATGTTAAATTCCCAGTTCCCGGACCAACCTCTAATATAATTTTGTTTTCAATTGGAGCTATATTTACAATTTTTTCTAAAATATTTCTGTCTGTTAAAAAATTTTGACCTAAACTTTTCTTAGCGTTAATCAATTCTTATCCAAAAATTCAATAGCTTTTAATAAACTTGTAGGGCTTGATTTATTCTTACCTAACATTTTTTCATTTGGACCATGATCAGGTGAAATCCTTATAAATGGCAAACCTAAAGTAATGTTTATTGCATCATATTCATATAATGTTTTTAACGGTGTTAATACTTGATCATGATACATGCCAATAATTACATCAAATTCTTTTCTATTTTTTTTTAAAAATATTGTATCAGCAGAATATGGTCCTGATACACTATGTTTATTCTTTAGATATTTTATAGAAGGTTTAATAATTTTTTCATCTTCATTATAACGATGTACGCTCTCACAGTGAGGATTAAGTCCTAAAATTGCTATTTTGGGTTTTAATCTAAATTTTCTTTTATAAAAATTGCTTATTAAGGACACTTTATCATAAATAATTTTTTTATTAATTTGTTTTGTGACCAATTTTAGAGGCAAATGAGTTGTAATTGGGCAGACTGAAAGATCTTTATTATAGATTAACATACATGTATTTTTGGTCTTAAATTTGTTTGAAATATATTCAGTGATACCTAAAAATTTTTTATTTAAAAAGTCTTTTTTTGAAATTGGTCCATTAATAAATTTATGAATTTTATATTTCTTAATTATTTTAAAAGCTAAATTGAATGAATTTTCAATGAACGTATTAGATTTTGTTGATATTTTTTCAAAAGCTTTATTAGGATTATATTCGACATTAATCAAATTTATCGATTTATTATCAAGCTTGTATTTATCTAATGTTAATGGGTTTAAAAGCTTAATTTTTTTTTTAAATTTCAATTTTTTCATTTGCATATTTAATAATTTATTTGAAGAAATGAGAATTATTGGATCTAATATTTTATTTTTTTTTAAAACTTTAAAAAAAATTTCTAAAAAAATGCTATTAGGTTCACCTGCAACAATTAAGATTGGACTATAATTCATTGATTACTACATCTTTTTTTACTTTATTAAAATAAATATTTGAGAATTGATTTAATTGCTCGTTAGTTTTTTCTTTTACAATTTTATTTATTTCAGAATTTAAATCAGAATTATTATTCACTTCTCTTATATCTTCAATTTTTAATATTAAAAAGCCACCAGGAATAACAATTGGTTTAGTATAATTGCCAATTTTAATTTTTTTAACTCTTTCTTTAATTTTTGAACTCATTATGGCCTCACTTACCCACCCTAATTTACCTCCTTTGCTAGCTGTTTCTGAAATGCTGTAAGAAAGTGCTGTTTGAGCAAAACCTTTATTTTTTATTTCTTTTTCTAGTAAAATAATCTTATTATTAAGTTTTTCATTTTCATTTATATTAAATAAAATTTCTGATAATAAAAATTCATTTTTCTTAGCATTGATTGAAATTTCATTTTTAATTAATTCTCTGTCAATTTTAACATTTTGTTTAAATTTGGAATAAATTAATTGGTTCCATAAAATTTCTATACTAATCTTTTTTTTAATTAAATTAGGATTAATTTCTTGTGAGAGAAAATATTTTTCAAAATCTGAAATAGTTTTAATATTAATTGATTTAAAGTAATTAATTAATAAATTATTTAAAAGTTTATCTTCAACTTTTATTTCTTTTAATATTTTTATTAATTCAATTTCTTTAATTTTTTCTCTAATCAATGATCTTTTTGCAATTTCAAATGCTTGTTTTTTTGGTGTTTTTTTAAAATCCCTATTAATAATTTCTAGGTATTGTAGTTCAGTTAAAATATCCATAGATGTAATAATTTGATTATTAACTTTAAATAGAATCTTATTTTCTATTGCCGAAAGGCTAGAAAAAAAAATTATTGAATAAAGAGCACCAAAAAAAATTATTTTAATTTTTTCCATTAAAATTTACTGACCCAATATATTATTTGCCTTATATTCATAAGCGGTTAAAGGAAATAAAGAAATTGTAAATAATAAATCTTCAGTAGGTTGAAGATCGTTATCAGCATAATAAGATTTTTTATACTTAATACCAGCTGTTAAGCAATCATTTTTATACTCATAAACAAGATCGTAATATTCTGTTAAACTTAATTTTCTATTTCGACGTGTCATAAATTTAAAAGAATTTTTTTTATCAAAATTATATTCAAACGAACTAGCTAAAATATTTGTATCACCTGTTTCTTTGTTTTCTTCTATAAAATTAAATTTTGTAATAAAATTATTAATTGAAATGGTGGCGTTTAAATCATTATATTCAAAAGTATTATAATTATTATCTAAAGAAAAATTATAACCTAAGTTAAGATTATTAGAAAATTTATTATTTATAGATCCAAATAAGTTTGAATTTTTTTTGTGTATTGAACTTTTATTTGGGATAAATTTTTCTTCCTCATCTCTAAAGACTGTAGCTAACTTTAATTCAAAGTAATTATTGATTTGATTTAAATCATTTTTTTTTTCATTTTTATAATCCAAACCTAATGTAACTGATTTGCCAGTTTCTAAAGTATCTGATAATCCTAGTCTATTTAGTGCAAAAGCGTTACCTACATTTATCTTGTTTTCAGACGAAGAATAATCTTTCATGTCACTTGGATTAATTCTAAAAGATATTTTTGGTATTAATAGGTTGTCACTATTCTTATCTTTTTTTTCAAATGGCATGCTGAGATCTATATTAAACAAACCAGCAAGTTCTATTTGAGTATTAGATCTATATTGAGATGTTTTTTTTCCAATAGAATTCAAGTTTTTTAAACTTAAGCTAAAATTATTTTTTAAACCAAAATCAGTGATGTAGTCCAAGCTATTGTAAATAAAGTTATTCGTGATGTTAGTTTCAAGTTTATTTGTATTACTAAGATAGTTATTACCATTAGAGTTAAAATTAATATTACCTTCAAAATAGTTTTGTGAAATTATTCTATCATAAATATAGTAAGGAAGGTTATATTGATATCGATCAGATCTATTTTTGACTTGAAGATCCTCAAAACTTTGAATGCCACTTTCAAAATTAAAATCCTTATGATTTAAAAATAATTTCAAACTGCTATTTAAATTATCAAAATCATCAGGTCTTAAATTCGATTTAGTTATATGTTGATCAAATATTTTTAAATAAGTATCATTTGACACTTTCTTTAAGGATAGTTTTAAATTACTTGAGTTATAATTTTCAAGATTTAGGTCATGATCTATATCTAAAAAATAATGCGACAAATTATTTTTTTTACTTGTAGTAGTTGATTTATACTCATTTACAAAACCCACATCGGCCAAAATTTTAGAGTTTTCGTTAAGTACTCGGTATTCGGTTGTCAACATCGACGTATCGCTGTCAAATAAAGTTGGAGTTATTGTTAAGTCTTTATTATTTGAAATTACTTTGTAATAGGGTATAGTTAAAGAACTTCCCAAGGTATTAGAACTATTTATTTCAGGCTGCAAAAGTCCAGATTGTCTTTTAACAGAAGGGTCCGGATGAAAAAATTTTGGAAAATACAAGACTGGAAAATCATAAATCTTTAATACAGCATCTTTATAAATAAGTTGTTTTTTATTTTTATCATGCTTGATCTCATTTGCACTGAGAGACCATGGTGGACAATCATCATTTATTTTACAACTTGTAAAAAGCCCTTTGTTTACTATTGTTATATTGTTGTCGCTAACTGAAGACACACCTTTTAATCGTGGATCATTTTCTGAGTTATCAAAAATATCTTTATGAATTTTAATTTCTGTGTCTTTTGCGATGAATTTTTGGTCTGCCAGATTTATTATAGCATTTTCAAAAAAAAATTTATCACTTTTGGGTAAATTATAATTAGTAATAACTAAAATCTTTTCACCTTTGAAAATTTCTTGATTTATCGAATAATTAAAGTTTTCAGTAAAATAAACTTGAGAATTATTATCTTCAATTTTTGTTTTTTTTATTGAACTTAAATTATTTTCTTTAATTAGATAAATTATATCTTCAGAGGTAATTTTATATTTAGATTGTAAAAAAGCCTCAGTTTTTCCTTTGGTAATTATTTTTTCAGAATCTTTAAAATAGCTAAAATCATTCCCAGTTATTAAATAGTCATTTAAAGTATCTTCAATTTTAACTTTGCCATTTGCATTTAATATGTTTTTATTTCTATCTATATTAAAAGAGTCTGCAAAAATAAATTTTCCTGTTTCGTATATTGCTTTTGAATTATTTTTGGTAGTTATAATTTCTTTATTTTTGTCATAAATTACATTATCTGAATAAACCTCTAAACTATTATTACTATCTTTAATTGTAACATTTCCTTCTGCGGTCAAAATATTCAATAATTTTTCATACACGAATGTGTTAGCAGTAATTGTTATTCCATCACTTGTTCTTATAGAGCCTTTTTTTAATCCTTTAATAACATCACCATTTTGTAAAATTTCAATTTCTGTTACATCAAAATTAAATTGTTCAGCACTGTTAACACTAAAAAAAAACAGCTTACTTACAAACAAAAATATAAAAAAGGTTAAAAATTTATTTCTCATTTATTCTATAAACCATATAACTATTAAATAGACCTAATATTATCAAAGGAATAAAAATGGCAAATATTAATGGAATTCTTTCTGTACCTCCCATAACTAAAAAAAAATTGTTTATATAGTATATAATGACAGAAATAAACAAACCCAATGATATTTTAAGGGTAGTAGTGTTCAGTCTTTTTACTTTAAACATTATCAGAGCGGACAAAATGGTTATTAGAACTAAATATATAGGATATGCTATAATTTTTAGTATTTGTAAATTTACTTCTGTAAGCGAATAATTCAATTTTTTATAATTATTCTTAAGTTCAAAAAGTTGAATAATGTTCAAAGATGATAGATTTGAGTAAAGTGTTTTAATTCTTTTATAATCAAAGTTTGTTTTTATTTTCAAAACCTCTTTTATTTCATAATTATTATTACTGTATATTTTTGCATTGTAGACAAGCCATTGCTTATCTTTTATATCAATTTTTTTACTTTGCAGATTTTTTATAACTTCATAATTTTCATTGAACACAGTAATAAAGTTATCAATTAAAAAATTATCTTTAATTTCTGAGGAATTAATCATGTAAATTTTCTTATCAATTTCATCTTTTATCCATAAACCATTTTTTGTAATAACAGCTAAGTATTTACCATCTGTAGTATATTTTGATTTTTTTTCTAAATAAAAATTTTTAAAATTTGCTGAAAAGTTATAAAATACAGCAATTATCGTTACACTCATAAAAAATGAAAGTAAACTAAGTATCGATAAAATGTTAGAGTTTTTAAGACCAGAGTATTTAAATACTTCTAGCTCATTATTATTAAAAAGTTTAATAAAAAAAAACTGTGTTGTTATTAAAAATATAAATGGAAACATTTCAAAAATCATCGATGGTGAATTCAAAAGAGATAAAAGCAAAGTAAAATTAATTCCAACTTCAATATCTTTAAAAAAATCTAACTCAGATAATACATTTAAAACAAACACCAAACTAAACATTACTAAAAACACATAGAAAAATGATTTTAAAAAAATATAACATAAAAATTTAATATAAGTTTTCATTTTATTTAAGTTTAAAGTTAGTTTTTTTAAAAAAAATTAAATATAAAAAAATTAAAAATAAAAATGGCAATAAAGAAATCGTAATATTTTCAAAGTGCGTAGTTGAAATTAGTTTTATGGTAGTTTCTGAAAATACAATAAAAAACAAACCAACTAAAAATGTTATATTTTTTAATTTTGAATAATTAGCCCTTTCTTTTGATGAAAGAAGCAATAAAAAAGGAATAAGCATTAATAAAGGAATATAAAAAGGAATTAAAAGTCTTTTATACAATTCTTTATAAATATTTTGCAAATTTTTTTTTGAACAATTTTCTATTTTAGTCTCTTTTATTATTTTTTCAATTTCTAAAAGATGCAAACATCGCAAAAGTTGAAATGAAGATAGTTCTTGAGTTTTTTTATAAGTTGTAGTGTTGCTTTTAAAATTATTTAGTGGAAAGTCAGATTTAGAAAAACTAAAGTTTGTTATTTTATCATTTTTCCCTGTAATTGTTGCGCCTTCATATAAAACCAAAACTGGCATATTATTAATTTCTTTAAAGATTCCTTTTTTTGCGTATGTTAATTGAAAATTATTTTGGTCTAGTTGTTTTTTTAAGTACAAATTATAAAGGTTTCCTTCAACATCTTTTTTTTCACTATAAATAGTCACATTTTTAATTGTGTCATTAAACCTCTGAGGTTTTATAAAATTTCCAAAAAAATTAACTGTTGAAGTTCTTAGGAACGATTTAGCCATATCTTGCGATTTAGGAATTATTAATGAGGAAAGAACTATTTGAACTACCATTAATATTAATGAAAATTTAAATATAAAATTTATTAATTCAATTTTGGTTACTCCAAAATTCCAAAGAATAATTAGCTCATTATTGTTTTCAAATTTTGATGTTATGTGATATATGCTAAAAAATAACACAAAGGGGAATAATTTACTTAATATTTTAGGAAAATTGAGTAATGAGTAATTTATATAGATTATATAATCTCGTCCATCCTCAATCATAATATCAAGATAGTTAACAGCTTGAAATACCCATACAACTATACTTGAACCTAAAAGAGCTATTAAAAAAAAACTCAAATAATCGATTAATAATTTTTTAAATAAGATTTTTTTCATTGAAATATGGTATTTTTATTCTTATATAACATATACTCGCACAGAGTGTATTTAAAACTTATGACTATTCAAATCAATTATAAAAATAGCGGTTCAATAAAAACCTCATCAAATCTTATCTTATTTGTTGATGAAAAATTTAATATTGGAGGCTTAAAAAAATACATCTCTAATAATGAATTTTTATATATCTCAGATTTGCTAAAAAATAGTGATTTAAAAAAAGATTTACTTTTTTTTGATATTAATTCAAAAAAAACAATATTTTTAGTTTCCGTTAAGAAAGATGTTAAAACTTCTGACATAGAAAATTTAGGTGCTAAATTTCACAGTCATATAAATTATGATAAGAAAAAAGATTATTTTGTAAATTCAGATACTATAAATAGCAAGATTGAAAATTTTGTTGGATATTTCCTGCATGGAATTAAATTAAAATCTTACGAATTTAATATTTATAAATCTAAAAAAGATAAAAAAACTATTTCTATTAATGTGAATGGAAGTAAGAATAAAGTATCTACACAAAGCCAGCTAAGATTTAAAGCATTAGAGAATGGAACTTTTTTTGCAAGAGACCTTGTTTCAGAACCTGGAAATATTCTACATCCAGATGAATATGCAAAAAGAATAAATTCACTTAAAAAATTTGGATTAAAAGTAAACATTTATGATGAAAAAAAATTAACAAAACTTGGAATGAATGCTTTGCTTGGTGTTGGGCAGGGTAGTATTAGAGGGTCATATCTTGTAACAATGGAATGGAATGGTGTAAAAAATAATTCTAAACCTCTGGCATTTGTTGGAAAAGGTGTTTGTTTTGATACGGGTGGTATATCACTTAAACCAGCTAAGTTCATGGAAGATATGACTTATGATATGGCTGGATCAGCAACTGTAGTTGGGTTAATGAAAAACTTAGCAATAAGAAAAGCGAAAGTTAATGCAGTTGGTGTTGTTGGTCTTGTAGAAAATATGCCAGGTGGTAATGCTCAAAGACCTGGTGATATAGTAAAATCATATAGTGGAAAAACAATAGAAATATTGAATACGGATGCGGAAGGCAGATTAGTTTTAGCTGATGCCTTAACTTTTACAGAAAAAAAATTCAAACCTCAATTTATGGTTGATTTAGCAACTTTGACAGGAGCAATTATTGTTTCTTTAGGTTCTGAATATGCAGGGTTATTTTCAAATGATGACAAACTATCAAAACAATTATTGAATGCTGGTGAAAAAGTTGATGAGAGATTGTGGAGAATGCCATTACACAAAAACTTTGATAAACTTATAGATTCAAAAAATGCCGATATGCAAAATATAAATTATGTAGGTGGAGCAGGATCAACAACTGCCGCACAGTTTTTACAGAGATTTATTTTAAATAAAACACCTTGGGCTCATTTAGATATTGCAGGTATGGCTTTTTCAAAATATGGAGGAGCTCTTAATTCAGGAGGGGCTACAGGATTTGGTGTAAGATTATTAAATAAACTAATAGAGGATGATTATGAGTAATACAGAACAAACACTATCAATTATAAAACCAGACGCAGTTGAAAGAAATTTAGATAATGAAATTAAAGAAATGTTTAAAAATAAAGGTTTTTTAATTGTAAAAGAAAAAAAAATCCAGATAGAAAAATCCGAGGCAGAAAAATTTTACAAAGTTCACGAAACCAAGCCATTTTATAATGATCTTTGTGCTTATCTTTCTTCAGGTCCAATTGTAGTGATGGTTCTTGAAAAAGAAAATGCAGTTCTGGGTAACAGAGAGCTAATGGGAGCAACAAACCCTGAAGAAGCAGAAGAGGGCACAATAAGAAAAAAATATGGAATTTCTATTGATAAAAACTCAGTTCATGGATCCGATAGCATTGTTAATGCTAAAATCGAAATAGATTTCTTTTTTAAGGACTAAATATTTTCAAAATAGCCTTAGGATAAAGTTTGTGCTCTTGGGCTAAAATTTTTTTAGCTAAAGTTTTAGGTGTATCTTTTTTATTAATTTTTACTTTTTTCTGAAAAATAATTTTACCCGAATCAAGTTTAGAGGTTACAAAGTGCACGGTACATCCAGAATAGTTATCTTTATTTTTTATTGCTCTTTCATGAGTATTTAAACCTTTGTACTTTGGAAGAAGCGAAGGATGAATGTTTAATATATGTCCTTTAAACTTAAGGATAAAATTTTTCGATAAAATTTTCATAAAGCCAGCCAGACAAATCAAGTTGATTTTATTTTTTTTTAATTTATGAAGTATTTCTTTTTCATTTATAGCTAGTTTTTTAAAATTGAATATATTTTTTCTGATCTTATAAATTTTTCCAAAAACCAAACCTTTTGATTTAGGGTTATTAGAAACTATCATATCAATTGAGATAGGTGATTTTTTAAGTTTAGAAAATTTAATAAGAGATTTTAGATTGCTTCCTGTTCCTGATATAAAAACAGCGGTTTTAATTTTTTTAGATCCAGTTGACAGAGCCATTAAGTTTAACTTTATTTTTACCTTTAGAAATTTTTCCTATGATATATGGTTTAAATTCTTTAGTAAAATGTCGTTTAACACTCTCATATTTATTTGGGTTGATTATTAAACAAAACCCAACACCACAATTAAATGTTTTGAGCATTTCTTTATCAGATATTCCATTTCTATACAGCCATTCAAAAATTTTTAATGTTCTAATCTTATCCAAGTTAATTTCTGCAATAAAATTATCTGGAATAACTCTTTTAATGTTTTCGGCTAAACCGCCACCTGTTATGTTAGCACACCCATTTATTAAGTTTTTATTAATTAATTTGAGCACCTCTTTTACATAAATTTTAGTAGGTTTAAGTAACTCAGTTTTTAAAAATTTGTTTTTTTTGATATTAATTTTTTTTTGATTAAGAAGATATCGTACTAGAGAAAATCCATTTGAATGAAGTCCACTAGAAGGAATAGCTAAAATCAAATCATTATTTTTAACTTTGTTTTTACTTAAAATTTTATTTTTACCAACCACACCGACAGCAAAACCAGCGATATCAAATTTGCCTTTTTCATAAGTCCCTGGCATTTCTGCAGTTTCACCACCAACTAACTCACATTCAGATTGTTTACATCCATTAGCTATCCCTTTAATGATTGATTTAAGTTTTATTAAATCAATTTTATTAATGGATATATAATCTAAAAATAAAAGTGGTTTTGCTCCTTGGATGATTAAATCATTTACACTCATTGCAACTAAGTCGATTCCAATTGTATCATATTTATTAAGTGTATTTGCAATTTCAATTTTGGTTCCAACCCCGTCAGTACATGCAACAATTTTAGGTTGTTTTATGTGATTTGGAATGTCTGATATTGAACCAAATCCACCAATATTAGAAAACTTTTTTTTGCCTTTTTTTTTTGATGAAACTGAAGAAATGAAATTAATAAAATTATCAGCAGCTTTAATGTTAACACCACTTTTTTTATAGGTAAATATTTTTTTATTCATTAATATGTTTTATGAAATTTAATTTTAAATTTTATTCCTATAAGAAGCTATACATGTATATTTGCATTCTAGCTTTTATAAATATTTTTTTTTCCACAGATAATATCTATGCAAAGACTTTAACTGTAAATGATATTAAAATATCTACACCTTTTGAGATTAATTTTGACAAAAATGAGATAATTGATGAAGGTTTCACCCAAGCATTTGATCACTTGATTTTGTCTATTGTTCAAACTAAAAATCAGAACAAACTTAAAAAAACACCCCTAAGATTGATTAAGGGAATGATAGAAACTTTTTCTATTAAAGAAGAAAAATTTATCGATGAAATATACTATTTAACATTAAATGTTACCTTTAATAAAAAAAAATTATTTAATTTATTAGAAAGCAAAAATATATCTCTGTCTTTACCAGTTAAAAAAAATATATTTTTTATACCAATTATACTTAATGAAAATAATGATGAAATTTTGATGTTTTCTGAAAGTGATTTATTTAACAAATGGAATTTAAACATCAAAAATTATCATTTATTGAAATATATTTTACCTACAGAAGATATTGAAGATTTTAATTTAATAAGACGTAATTCAAAAAATTTAGAAAATTATGATTTTAAAGAAATAATCCAAAAATATAATCTAGAAGATTATATTATAACTATTATATATAAAAGTAATGAAGATATAAGAGTATTAAATAAAATTAATTTTAAAGAAAAAATAGATTTAAAAAATTTAAACTTTAAAAATATTAGTTTAAATAATGATAAAGAAATTGAAAAATTTATTGAAAATTTAAAATCTATATTTGAAAATCATTGGAAATCTAAAAATGAAATTAACACTTCGGTTAAATTACCTTTAACTATCTCAATAGATAATCGCAATAATTCAAAAGTATCTGAGTTTGAATTGATGTTAGCTAATATAGATTTAATTTATGATTTTAATATTTATAAATTTAATAATAAAAATAATATTTATAAAATTATATTTAATGGTACTCCAGATTATTTTTTAAAAATTATGAAAGATAGAAATTATGAATTTTATATTCAAAATCAAATATGGAGTTTGAAATGAAGAATTTAAATCAATTAATTTTAAATTTTGATTATGAGCAAAATTTTAAAGACCAAGATTTTTATGTAACTAAAAGTAATGAATTTTCTTTTAAATTATTAAATAGTTGGCCTAAATGGGAAAAAAATTTTGTGAATTTAATTGGACAGAAGTTTTCTGGTAAATCACATTTGGTTAATATTTTTTTAGAAAAATTTAAAGGAATTAAAATAGAAGCAAATGAATTAAATAACGATTCTTTAAAGAAGATAAAATTTTTTGAAAATATTATTATTGAAAATTTTGATGATCAAATTAATGAAAATCTTTTTTTTACGTTATTAAATATAATTGATCAGGATAATAAATACTTAATTTTAACCTCCATAAAACCTATCGTGAAACATACATTTAAATTAGATGATTTGAATTCTAGATCCAAAAATTTCCTATTATCTAATATAGAAAAACCAGGTGATGACCTTATGTTCGCGCTGATATTGAAAAATTTATCAGACCGTCAAATATCTATAGATAAGAAGTTAATAGATTTTATCATTAAAAGAATTGATAGATCGTATGGCAAAATTTTTGATTTCATATATAAAATCGACGGAATTAGTTTAAAAAGAAAAAAGCCAATCGATTTTAAAATTATTAAAGAAGCTTTAGGAGATTAATTGAATAAGTATAGATCACATAATTGTAATGAATTAAGAAAAGATGATTTAGATAAGGAAATTTCTATATCAGGATGGATTAATAAAAAAAGAGATCATGGCAATCTTTTATTCATTGATCTTAGAGATAATTATGGAATTACCCAATGTATTATAGATAAAGAAAATAAAAATTTTTTAGAATTAGAAAAGACGCAATTAGAAACGGTTGTTAAAATTAAAGGAAAAGTTGTTAATCGCTCAAACGAAACTATTAATAAAGATATTGAAACAGGTGAAATTGAAGTTGCAATAAATGAAATTAAAATATTGGGTACATGTAAAGAGTTACCCATGCCTGTCTTTAGTGATCAGGAATATGCAGAAGAAATTAGATTAAAATATAGATTTTTAGATTTAAGAAGAAAAAAAATCCATGAAAATATAATTTTAAGATCAAAAGTAATTTCTTACATTAGAAATGAAATGATAAAACTTGGATTTTTAGAATTTCAAACTCCAATATTGACATCTTCTAGCCCCGAAGGTGCAAGAGATTTTCTTGTCCCAAGTAGATTAAACCCAGGTAAGTTTTATGCATTACCTCAAGCACCTCAGCAATTTAAACAATTAATAATGATTTCAGGTTTTGATAAATATTTTCAAATCGCACCTTGTTTTAGAGATGAAGATGCAAGAGCAGATAGAAGTCCAGGTGAGTTTTATCAACTTGATTTAGAAATGTCTTTTGTTGAACAAGAAGATGTTTTTAATGTTGTTGAAACTTTATTAGTCAATACTTTTAAAAAATTTTCAAATAAAAAATTGATGCACGATAAATTTCCAAAAATTTCTTATACAGACTCAATGTTAAAATATGGAAGTGATAAACCCGATCTAAGAAACCCTTTGATTATAAATGATATTACAGAAGTATTTACAAGAAAAGATGTGTCATTCGAAATTTTCAAGAAACTTGTTAAATCTGGTTCAAAAGTTAGATGTATTTCAACTAAAGATACAAAAGATAAGCCAAGAAGTTTTTTTGATAATATTGATAAATGGGCAAAAGAACAAGGAGCATCTGGATTAGCATATTTTACTTTTGAGAAAAATGAAGAACTTACAGCAAAAGGACCAATAGGAAAATTTTTTTCTAAGGAAGCTTTACTAGAAATTATGAAGAAAACAAAATCAGAAGTAGGTGATAGTATTTTTATGGCATGTGGTAAACAAAATGATTTAGAAAAAATTACATCTTTAGCCAGGGATAAAATTGCTAAAGATTTAGATTTAATTGATGACAGTATTTTTGCATTTTGTTGGATAGTTGATTATCCAATGTTTGAAAGAGACGGAGTAACAAATAAGATTAAATTTAGTCATAATCCCTTTTCTATGCCTCAAGGCAATTTAAATGAAGAAGATTTTGAAAATCCTTTAAATATTATGGCTTATCAATACGATATAGTTTGCAATGGTATTGAACTTTCCTCTGGAGCAATCAGAAACCACAAACCAGAACTTATGTACAAACTATTTTCAATTGCTGGGTATAATAAAAAACAAGTTGATGAAAAATTTAGCGGAATGATAAATGCTTTAAGTTATGGGGCCCCACCTCATGGAGGAATTGCTCCTGGTCTAGATCGAATTGTGATGTTACTTGCAAACGAAAAGAATATTCGGGAAGTCACTATGTTTCCAATGAATCAAAATGCACAAGATCTTATGATGAAGGCTCCTTCAGATGTTGGTGAAGAACAATTAAAAGAACTTGGACTAACTATAAAAACAAAAAAATAAACTACTTTTTACCTTTTAAACTTATTTTAACATCCGATAGATCAACTAGGTTTTTTTTATAGTTATTTCTAACAAAACCTTTACTGGTTATATCTTTAACTATCTTCAATAGTTGATTTTGATCTTCAGATTGTGGTTCGTCATTTGTATTACCATCATTACTGCCAATAGAAGGTGTATGAGCTAAATCTTCTCTATTTTGATAAGAGATAGCTAATTCTCTAAAAATATAATCTAATATTGAGCTTGCACTTAAAATTCTATCATTACCATGCACTTTTCCAGAAGGTTCAAACTTTGTGCCTACAAAAGCGCTGATAAATTCATCTAAAGGAACTCCGTATTGAAGACCTAAAGATACAGCTATAGCAAAATTATTCATTAAAGCTTTAACTAACTCACCTTCTTTGCTTGTATCAATAAAAATTTCACCAATTTTACCATCTTCGTATTCTCCAGTATGTAAATAAACCTTGTGATCTCCAATAGTTGCTTTTTGAATATAGCCTTTTCTTCTGTCAGGCATACCAAATCTTTTACCACCTTTTTCGGTAGATTTATTAAAGCTAGAAATAATATTATCTTTATTTTGTGAAGTTACTTGGTTTTTTTCAGTAACTGGCTCAACTTTTTTATTTTCAATAATTTTATTATTAGGATCAAGGCTTTTAGTTTTACGATTATCTAATTTAACGTCTAAAACCTCAAATTTTCCGTCATCTCTTTTTTCAAGGTTTTTTAACTCAGTTTCATTTATATTGTCCAAGTAGTGGTTAACTTTAAATGTACAAGTATAATAAGTTTCAACTAAATATTTCGCCATTTGACCTCAATTTAAATTTTAATTTGAATAATGAATCATTTAAATTTATATACAAATTCATATTTTAGTCTAATTTAAATTATACAATTTTTAATTGAATAAAAAAATATTTTATGTTGGCTTTCTTTAAAAAATTTTTCACTTGGTGGAATCAAGATACATTTGGAACAAGATTACAAACTATTTTTTTTGGTAAGTTAGTTGGTAGTGATGAACTTGGTAACAAATATTATGAAAGCAAAAATGGTAAAAGATGGGTCATTTATGCAAATACTATTGATGCTTCAAAAATTCCAGTTGAGTGGTATTCTTGGATACATTTTACACCAAACAAAATAGAGAAAACTCATGAACTTGAGAAATATGATTGGCAAAAACCTCACCAATCAAATTTAACTGGTACAGAAGAGGCTTATTATCCTAATAAAAATAAAGATGGTGTCAAAAAAAAATATTCTAGCTGGAAAGAGTAAATTTAACTTATTTAAAGCAACTATTTTAGTTTATTTTTTTTTAGTTAATATCTCTATCGCAAATGACAATTCTGAAGACAAATTTACTGATTTAAAAATTTTAGATAAAATAAGCTCAAAAAATACTTTAGTAAAATTAAAAAATGGAGAATTGATAACATTTAAAGATCTTTCTATAAAAAGTTTAAAATGTAAAAATTCAGAGTTTGATGATAATCCAGAAATTACTGCTTATATACAAGTTAAAGATTTAACAGATGAAAACAATAATGAAGTTTTTGTTTTTAACGGATGGATGTTTTCTTCAAGTCCTTCAATAACTCCTTTTGATCATCCAGTTTATGACGTTTGGCTTGTAAATTGCTATTAAATAATAGTATCTTTATCTAGCCAACTAACATTAAAATCAGAATTTATAAATTTTTTGTGGCTTAATAATTTTTTATGTAATGGAATAGTTGTTGTGATTCCTTCAATTACAAATTCATCTAAAGATCTATTCATTCTTTGAATTGCTTCAGTTCTATTTCTGCCATGGCAAATCAGTTTACAAACCATACTGTCATAATATGGAGTTACTTTATAACCTTGAAATATAGCCCCATCAACTCTTGTTCGAAAGCCTGATGGCTGATGACACATGCCAATTGTTCCTGGTGATGGCTGAAAGTTTTTGCTTGCATCTTCAGCATTAATTCTACATTCAATAGCATGTCCTCTTGGGTTTATATCACTTTGTTTGAGAGCTGTATCTCCAGAAAAAGCAATCCAAATTTGTTCTTTAATAATATCTACGCCTGTTACCATTTCTGTTACAGGATGTTCAACTTGGACTCTAGTATTCATTTCTAGAAAATAAAATTTTTCATCCTCGTAAATAAATTCTACAGTTCCAGCACCCATATAACCAATTTTTGTAACCATCTTTACTGTTCTTTCAAATAAATCTTTTCTTATTTCATCGTTAAGGACTGGGCTTGGAGTTTCTTCGATTAATTTTTGATGCCTTCTCTGGACAGAACAATCTCTCTCATGAAGATGAATAACTTTGTTTTTTCCAGCTAATATTTGAACTTCTATGTGTCTTGGATTTTGAAAAAACTTTTCTATATAAACTTTATTGTTACCAAAATATTTTTGTGCTTCTGATTTTGCAGTTGAAAACAAAGTTTCAAACTCCTCTTCTTTGTAAACAATTTTCATACCTTTTCCGCCACCACCGCCAGAAGCTTTTATTAAAATAGGAAATCCAATTTTTTTACATATTTCTTTAGCTTGAGTAATGTCTGTAACACCACCCTCAGAACCTTCAATTACGGGTAAACCATTTTCTTTAGCTATTCTTTTAGCTTGAATTTTATCACCCATCATTTCGATATGTTTTGAAGAAGCACCAATAAAACTAATTTTATTTTCTTCTAGAATTTTTGCAAAATTAGCATTTTCAGATAAAAATCCATATCCGGGGTGAACGGCATCTGTATTTGTGAGTTCAATTGCTGACATTAGATTTGGAATATTTAAATAGCTATTTGCAGGTTGATGTGAACCAATACAAACACTTTCGTCTGCCATTCTTACATGCATGCTTTCTCTGTCCACATCAGAATGAACTGCTACCGTTGGAATTCCCCATTCTTTACAGGCTCTTATTATTCTAACTGCAATTTCCCCACGGTTTGCAATTAAGATCTTTTTAAACATTAATTTATTCTAGAATGATAATGGTTTGACCAAATTCAACAGGATGACCGTCTTCAACACAAATTTCTTTTACGATACCATCTGTTGTTGAGGGCACATGATTCATTGTTTTCATTGCTTCAACAATCATTATTGTATCACCTTTTTTAATTTTTTTTCCAACTTCAATAAATTTTTTTGCCCCAGGCTCTGGAGCATGGTAGGCAGTACCAATAATTGGTGAGGTAATTTCAGTTCCTGATTTTATACTTGTAGTATCAGAAATGTTCTTATTTCCGACATTTGTTGATAATGGTGCTGAGACTGGTTGACTGTTGATAGATATATTATTTTTTGAAACTTTAATTTTAGTATCTTTTTCTGTAATTTCTATTTCTGTGAGTTTAAACTCGTCTAAATAATTACTTAGTTCTTTGATTATGTTTTTATCAATTTTCATTTTTTAAAATCTTTTCTATTGAAATTATGGCCAAAATATAACCTTCAACACCTAAACCAAAAATTCCTCCTGTTACCACATTACTTATAAGAGATTTGTGTCTAAATTCCTCTCTTTTATGGATGTTTGATATATGTAGCTCAATAATTGGTTTTTTGAATAAATCAAGAGCATCTCTAATTGCAACAGACGTGTGAGTAAATCCTGCAGCATTGATTATCATACCATCATATTTCTCTCTAGAATCTTGTATTAAATTTACTAATTCACCTTCTATATTTGATTGAACAAACTCTAGATTAATTCCAATCTCTTTTGATTTTTTTAAACATTTATCTTTCAATTCATCGAAAGTAGTTGAACCATATTGTGATTGTTCTCTTTCACCTAATAGATTAAGATTTGGCCCATTAACAATAATAATTTTATTATTCATTCAACACTTATATACGATGAAAAAAATAAACAAAATAAAAATTAGAGTAAATGGTAAATTTAAATCTATATCAGATAATTATAGTGTATTGGATTTGGTAAAAAATCTAAAAATTCCAATGAAAAAAGTAGCAATTGAACTTAATCAAGAAATAATAGATAAAAAAAATATTAGCAAAATAAGTTTAAAAAAAAATGACAAGATTGAAATAGTCCATTTTATCGGAGGAGGTTAAATGAAAAAAGAAAAATTAATAATTGCAAAAAAAAAATTTAATTCTCGATTAATTGTTGGCACTGGTAAATATAAAAATATGTCTGAGTGCGCAAAAGCAATAAAACTTTCTGGAGCTGAGATAGTTACTGTTGCTGTAAGAAGAGTAAATATAACTGATAAAAAAAAACCACTACTTATGGATTATATAGATCCTAAGAAAATTACATATTTACCTAATACCGCTGGGTGTTTTAATACAAAAGAGGCTTTAAGAACTCTGAGATTAGCAAGAGAAATAGGTGGATGGAAATTAGTTAAATTGGAAGTTTTAGGAGATAAACAAAATTTATTTCCAGATATGATTGAAACTCTAAAATCCACAGAAGTTTTGGCTAAAGAGGGTTTTAAAGTTATGGTTTATTGTAATGATGATCCGCTAATGGCTAAACGGTTAGAAAACTCTGGTGCTGAAGCGATAATGCCATTAGCTGCACCCATTGGATCCGGGCTAGGTATTCAAAATAAAATAAATATTCAAATTATACGAAATCAAACAAAACTACCTTTGATTATTGATGCTGGCTTGGGTCAAGCGTCAGATGCGACAATTGCAATGGAATTAGGTTGTGATGGTGTTTTAGTTAATACAGCGATAGCAAAAGCAAAAAAACCATTTGATATGGCGCTCGCATTTAAGAATGCTGTTATAGCTGGAAGACAATCTTTTAAAGCTGGACGTATAAATAAAAATTTATATGGAAATGTATCCTCACCAAAAACTGGAATTATTAAATAGCAGCTATTTTTTTAGAATATTTTTTTTTAAAATAAGGTTTCTTTTTAAAAGGTTTTTTATGAAACTTTTTTGTATCCTTTTTTTCTACAATATTATCTTCTTTAATTTGCGATTCTAAATTTTTTAATTTTTCAAAATACTCAACTAATTCAATTGTCTTTTTTGATTTATTTTGAATATTGATTATATATTCAGGTATTATAAGCTTTGGATCACTAATAATATCTATTTTCATTTTATTTTTTTTCTCAAAATATGTTAAATCATCAACAAAATTTTCTTTTAAAAAATCAGAAATTTTTTTACAAACTCTCAGTTCAACAAATTTTGCTTTATTAATAACAGCTTTCAATTCAACAATTTTTAGTATTTTTTGAGCAAAAGATTCGTCAGTAAGAGTTACTTTCCATTTGATTGCGCTCTCTCTTAGTCTCTGTCTAGACATTTCTAAAAGTCCAAAATTACTTATTCTACCAATTTGTATTCTAGCTCTATCGGTTCTGCATTTTTCTTTTATTTTTTTCTCAACCATTCTTCTATTTCCGTAACTGAGCATATCAATAAAATCAATTATAATTAAACCAGATAAATCTCTTATTTTTATTTGTCTTGCAATCTCTTCAGCAGCTTCAATGTTTGTATCTAGTGCTGTACCTTCAACATTCTTACCTTTTATTGAGCTACCAGAATTTATATCAATAGAAACCAATGCTTCAGTAGGGTTTATTACCAAATAACCTCCAGATTTTAATTTTATCTCAGAGTCAAATATTTGATTTAATTTTTGTTCTATATTTTCTTCAATAAATAGTGGAGTCTTTCCTCTATATTTTTTAACTTTTTTTACACTTGAGGGCATAATCATTTTCATGAAAGTTTGTGCTTTTTTATAACCTTCATTTCCTTCAACAATAATATTTTTAGTATTATCATCAAACAAATCTCTTAAAGTTCTTTTTATAATCTCGCTTTCCTGATGAATTAATGATGGAGCTATAGAATTGAGGGCAGTATCTTTTATTTGGCCCCACGTTTTAACAAGTGTATTTAAATCATTATTAATTTCATTTTTAGTTTTGTTACTACCAGCAGTTCTTACAATAAGCCCCATTTCTTTTGGTATTTGAATTTCATTTAAAATTGTTCTAATTTTTTTCCTATCTGCAGGATTAAATATTTTTCGAGATATGCCGCCTCCTTTTGATGTATTTGGCATTAATACAATATATTTTCCAGCTATTGAAATGAAAGTGCTGAGTGCTGCACCTTTTTGTCCTCTTTCATCTTTTATAACTTGAACCAATATAACTTGATTTGGTTTTATAACCTCTTGTATTTTATATCTTTTAAATTTTAATTTATTTTCTTTCTTTTTTTCTTTTTCTTCATTTAAACTATCTTTGTCATTTGTTTCTTTATTAATCTCATCCGAAGAATCTTTTTCAATATTAATTGGGTCATCCATTTCAAGTTTTCCTTCAGCAATATTTTCTTCTTCTATTGCTTCAACTTCTTTAGAAAGTGCTTCTCTAGCTTTTTCCTCTTCTTCTTTGATTCTATCTAAATCTGCTTTTGGTATTTGATAATAGTCTGATTGAATATCATTAAAAGATAGAAACCCGTGTCTTTCTCTTCCAAAATCAATAAAAGCCGCTTGAAGAGATGGTTCTATTCTACTAACTTTTCCTAGATATATATTATTTTTTATTAAATTATTTTTTAAACCTTCGTATTCGTAATCTTCAATATTATCATCTGATTTAAGAACAACTCTAGTTTCATTTGGATGCGATGCATCGATATATAAATTTTTTTCCATAATAGTTTGATTGATTGTTTCATTTAATATTTTAAGTATTTATAAAAATTTGTTTAATTCTAATGCCTTATCTTTAACAAATTCCAAGATATAATGGAAACAAAATGAATAAATTTTTGAAAAATATATTGTATATCTCTTTATCCTTTCTTTTATTGGGGGGTATTTTAATATTTAGTATTTTATGGACTTATTCAAATAATATTCCCGATTATAAATTTCTTAAAAATTATAAACCACCTGTTTCAAGCAAAGTTTATTCTGGTGATGGAGAACTAGTTGCCGACTTTTCAAAAGAAAAAAGAATATTTGTTCCTTATAACTCAATTCCAAAAAATGTTATAAACTCCTTTTTATCAGCTGAAGATAAAAATTTCTTTTCACATCCAGGAGTTGATGCAAAAGGAGTTTTAAGAGCAGTGATTAACAATATTTCAAATATAATTTCATCAAAAAGGCTTGAAGGGGCTTCAACCTTAACTCAGCAAGTGGCTAAAAATTTTTTATTGACTAACGAGGTAAGTCTTAATAGAAAAATTAAAGAAGCAATATTAGCATTTAGAATAGAAAGAGCATTATCTAAACAGAGAATTCTAGAACTTTATTTAAATCAAATTTATCTTGGAAGTGGGGCATATGGTGTTGCCGCAGCAAGCTTGGAGTATTTTGATAAATCTATAAAAGATTTGAATTATGCTGAAGCTGCTTTATTGGCAGCTCTTCCAAAAGCACCAAGTAAGTACAATCCTTATAGAAATATTGAATTAGCTAAATTTAGAAGAGATTTAGTTTTAAAAAATTTATTTGAAAATAAATATATAAATTTGAAATCTTATAACAAATTTAAATTTGAAAAAATTAAACTAAATAAGACAAAAAAAGTTTTTTCAGAAGATGCACAATATTATATTGAGGATGTTAGAAAAAATGTCATAGAAACTTTTACTTATGACAAAGTTTATAAACAAGGCTTTAATATAAATACACCAATTAATTTAGAGTTTCAGAAAATAGCTACTAAAGCTCTAAGGGATGGTTTGATTGCATATGACAAGCGAAAAGGTTGGAGAGGGCCGCTAACTAATAAAAATTATTCTGAAAATTGGAACAGCAACCTTGAAGAATTGAATTTAGAAAACTCTATTAATTGGAAATTAGCGATAGTTAAAAAGGTAAATAAATTTTCAGCTGAAATTCAAACTGAAGATAAACTAGATGGAAAAATTGAATTTAAAGATATTTCTTGGACTAAAAAAGAATTTAATCAACTATTAAAAGTCGGTGACATAATTTATGTAAAAAAAATTGATAACAATATTTATAATTTAAAACAACTTCCTAAGATTAATGGTGGGATAGTCGTTATGGATCCTTATACTGGTAGAGTTTTAGCTTTAAGTGGTGGGTTTAGTTTTAAAAAAAGTGAGTTTAACAGAGCAACTCAAGCTTTGAGACAACCTGGTTCAGCTTTTAAACCTTTTGTCTATGCTTTAGCATTAGAAAATAATTATACACCAACGTCTTTAATCCTAGATGCTCCTATAGTTTTGAAACAAGGTAAGGATCTTAAAATGTGGAAACCTGAAAATTATGGAAAAAAATTTTATGGTCTATCAACTTTAAGAGTTGGTTTAGAAAAATCAAGAAACTTAATGACTGTAAGAATAGCTCAAGATTTAGGTCTTGAAAAAATCACAAATTTTTCAAAAAATTTAAACATTTATGATAACCCAGAGGAACTTTTATCAATTTCCTTAGGCTCCGCTGAAACAACATTATTAAAACTTACATCTGCCTATTCTGTATTTGTAAATGGTGGAAAAATTGTTGACCCAATTTTGATAGATAGAATACAAGACAGTGAAGGAAGGACTATTTTTAATAATAGTAAAAGAAAATGTGTTAATTGTGATCAAATATCATACTTAGGAAATGATTATCCTATTATTGAAAATTATTATAAAAAGGTATTTTCACCCCAAACAGCATATCAAATGACTTCTATACTTGAGGGAGTTGTTCAAAGAGGAACAGCAAAAAAGTTAAGAAATCTAAAGTTAAATATAGCTGGCAAGACTGGAACAACAAATAAAAATACAGACACATGGTTTATTGGCTTTACATCCAATTTATTAATTGGTGTTTATGTCGGTTCAGACAATCCTTTACCACTTGGAAGATATGAAACAGGTTCAAAAACTGCACTACCAATTTTTAAGGAATTTGTAAAAAAAGCTGTTAAGAAATCTGAAGCAAGACCTTTTAAAGCGGCAAAAGGAACTGTAATGATGGTCGTGGATCCAATAACTGGCCAAAAAGCAAAATTTACTTCAAAAAACACTATCATAGAAGTTTATAAGAAAGAAAATGTTGTAGATGGAAAAGTTTTATATTTAAATAGTGATAGATTAGACACAAACAATATATTAAGATTTTATTAATGGATGATAAATATTTAAATTACAAAACAGAAATTGAAAAGATTAACTATAGAGTTAAGGAGTATCTTTGAAAAAAAAGATATTTATTCAAAACTTGAAGTATTAAATAATAAGATGTTAGAAGCCAATTTTTGGCAAGATAAAAATAACTCTAAAAATACAATCAAAGAAAAAAAATTATTTGAAGATTTAATTAACACTTATAAAGATTCAATAGAGAAACTTTCAGATTTAAATGATTTAAATGAGTTAGCTCTAGAGGAAGAAAATCAGACTGTACAAATAGAAATACTCAAAAATATAAAGAATCTTAGATCTTTAGTAAAAAAAAATGAAATTAAATGTTTCTTATCTAATGAAGCAGACTCTCTTGATTGTTATATAGAAATACATGCAGGCGCTGGAGGTACAGAAAGTCAAGACTGGGCTGAAATGTTGAGAAGAATGTATTTAAAATGGGCAGATCAAAAATATTTTAAATCAAATTTAATTAGTGAACATAAAGGTGACGAAGCAGGAATAAAATCATCTACAATTAAAGTTGAAGGTGATTATGTATTTGGTTGGCTTAAAAAAGAGTCAGGTATTCATAGGTTGGTTAGGATATCTCCGTTTGACTCAGGAGCAAGAAGACACACAAGTTTTGCAAGCATATGGGTCTACCCTGTTGTTGATGAAAATATAAATATTGAAATCATCGAAAAGGATTTAAGAATTGATACTTACAGATCAAGTGGAGCAGGTGGTCAACATGTAAATACTACTGATAGTGCTGTAAGAATAACTCACATTCCATCAAAAATTGTTGTTCAATGTCAGAATGAAAGATCTCAACATAAAAACAAAGAAACCTGTATGAATATGTTGAAAGCAAGATTGTATGATTATGAAATTAAAAAAAAAGAACAAGAAAATCAAAGCATGGAAAATTCTAAATCTGAAATTGGATGGGGACATCAAATTAGATCATATGTTTTGCAACCTTATAGACTTGTAAAAGATAATAGAACTAATTTTGAAAGCACAAGCCCAGATAAAGTTTTAGATGGAGATTTAGATGAATTCTTAGAACAGTCTTTATATCAAATTAAATGAATAAAAAAATTTTAAAATACATATCTATAATATTTGGAGTTTTTGTTTTATTAATAATTTATTTAAGCACGATTGGTATTGAGACAGAAAAATTTAACAAACAAATCCAAGATATTGTTAGACAAAAAAACGATAAGCTTAATACCAGTTTAAAAAAAATAAAACTTACTTTAGATCCATTAAATTTTAAGATTAACGCAAAAACAATAGACGTTAAAATCACTTTTAAAGGCAAGCCGATTGAACTTGAATATATTAAAACTCAAATACCACTAAATTCATTGATTAAAAATCAATTAATTGCATCACAAATAGAAATATCTACCAAATCAGTTTTACTTAAAAACTTTGTATCACTTGTAAGATCAATAAATAATAAACCTGAATTATTTTTTTTAGAACGATTTATAAAGAAAGGATATTTAATCGCTGATTTAAAATTAAATTTTGATGAATTTGGTGCGCTCAAAGAGGATTATATAGTTAGTGGATTACTAAGAGATGGTAAAATAAATTTATTTAAAAAAAATCAATTAGAAAAAATAAATTTTCTTTTTGATATCAAGGGAAATAATTTTAATTTTAAAGATATTAGTTTTAATACAAATAATATTAATTTTTTATCTGATAGACTTAATATAAAAAAAGATAAAAAAGATTATTTTTTTGAAGGCACTATAAGAAATAAAAATTCTTCTTTAAGTAATAAATTGCTTAAAATAATTAAATTAAGATACCCTCAATTTGATCTAATAAATACAAACTTTGAGTCGAACAATGATTTTTCATTTAATATTAACAACAAGTTTAAAGTTAAGAATTTAATAATAAAATCAAGCATTTTAATTGACAGTTCTCAGTTTAAAAAAAATAATTTAGTTAATAAAAATTTCATCAAAATTAATGACTTAATTGACCTAAAAGATCACAAGATAAAAGCATCTTATTCTAATAAGAAATTATCAATTGAAGGAAAGGGTCAAGTTAAACTTCAGAATAAATTTGAACTTATTGATTATGTAATAACGAATAAAGGTTCTGATTTAAATTTAGTATCAAATCTGAGTTTAAGTGAATTAGATTTCAAAAACCAAAATTTAATAAAAGAGTATTTACCCAAAACTAAAGATATCTTAAGTCTAAAAGATCATAAGATTAAAATTGACTATAAAGATAATATTTTATCACTAGAAGGTTCAGGAAAAATTAAATTAGAAAAAGAATTAAATAAAATAGAATATTTTTTTTCAACAAAAGATAAAACATATAATTTTGAAACTAATCTAGAAATTAATAACACACCAATAAAAATAAATTTTATTAATTATAGAAAAGAAAAAAACTTAAATTCTCAATTAGAAATAAATGGAAGCTACAATAAAAAATTTGGAATAGAATTTAAAAAAATTAGTCTTTTATCCCAAAATAAT
>Ga0208407_1000228_pt1 | contig 26751 bp, 37 predicted proteins | sample ETNtaG_9_FD_185775 | JGI IMG/M metagenome (GOLD analysis project Ga0208407, IMG submission 185775) | Marine microbial and viral communities from oxygen minimum zone, Eastern Pacific Ocean - ETNP201406SV69 (SPAdes) (version 2) | ecosystem: Environmental > Aquatic > Marine > Oceanic ...
TAAAGACCATAATTTTGTTTTATCGTCTAAATCTGGAAAACTTGGTTCGGGTGTAGTTCAAATTCAAGGTGAAAGTGATCCAGACGACCTTGAAAAAGCTTATAAAATAGGTGTCGATATGGTAAAGTTACTCCATGTATTAGGATATACACAGGGTTTAGTAAACCGTAATGTAAATGCACCAAAACTCCCAGTTAAAAGAGGTGTAAAAGCTTCTACATGTCCAAAACCTAGAAGACCACCATGTAAAAGTGGATTCGAAGTACGTAAAAACCCACAGGGATCAGATTGTTGTTTTAAAATCCCAAAGAAAAGAACTACATCGAAAAAGAAAAAGACTCCATCTAAAAATGTATCTGTTTCCTATGATAAAGACGGTGTTATGAAAATAGGCGGTCGTAAATGTAATAGACTTACAAAACCAGTCTTACTCGACGTCGCTAAAAAATTGGGTGTAGTTGGTGTAAAACAAAAAAATACAAAAGAATCTATATGTTCGGCACTCGATGCAATTGAAAAGGGTACATCCAATTTAAAAATTGATGGAAAATTGTGTCGAACTATGAAAAAGGAACAACTCGTTGCTATATCATTATCTAAAGGTATCACAGTTGAAGATAAAGATACTGTAAAAACACTTTGTCAGAAACTTCAAAATAAACCAAAAACCCCAAAAACACCTAATACACCAAATTCACTTGCAAATGAGATGGAAAGAGCTCTTTTGAAAAGAAATAGAAACATTGTAAATAAAAAACGACGTATTAATAATACAAGTATCAAGAATGATCTTGTTAAAATGTATGGTAAAAAATGGATGACAAAGTATGGTAAAGTTATGGATTTGGATAAAAACGTGCGTGAAGTAAAAACACAATTAAATAAAATGGAAAAGAATAAATCACTCAATGTAACTACACGTAATGGTGTAATTAAAAAACTAGTTGCGAACGATATCAAAAGAGCTATGGTAAAGGATTGGAAATTTAACCAAGAACAAAATCTTAAAAAGAAACTTCTTCAAAAAGAAGCTGAAAAAATATACGGTAAGTTTGGTAAAAATGTAGTGAATGACGTTGTAAAATACGCGTTAAATTTACCAAAAATACCACCACTCAACAGTAATAGGATAAAGAATTATATTAAGATAAAACGAGAACTCCACCAAAAACCACCGTTAGCGTTAAAGAATAAACGCAAAACTAAATAAATGGAAGACCCAAGAGAATTATTATTAAATCGTGTCCGACAAAATAGAAACGGCTTCATTATAGATCATAAAGAACGTTGGAATAACTATATTTTGTCGAGCATAGTAGATACTATATTTTACACTATAGCGGATTATATACGATTAGAACGAGAAATGCACAAATCAGGTATGGGGGATTTAGAAATAAAGTATTATTGTACGGATGAATTTATAAATACTGATAATGCTAGAAAATATTTAGAAGAACACCGAGATAAAGATGATACAAATCTCATCATATTTATATACGATAATATATATGAAATGAAAGCTGGAGCACATAGACGAACACTTTTATACCTTATAAACATACTATACTTCGATTTATAAGTTTATGTGGTTCAGAAATTTGTTTAAGATGTTTGTCATGATAGGAAAAATCATATCCACGAAACCTATCTTTTATTTGTTTAGAAAGGCCAAATGCTTCTATTTTCCGTGATGTTTGTGTACAAACTGATAAACGTTCAAGATTAAGGAATCTATCTTCCATCATAATAAACTCTTTAATAGTATCATTCGGTAACTCATCTTTCCTCATCTTTTCGTATACATTTTTAGATTCTCCGTGCGACATATAGAAGTATTTTGTAGTAAAACCGTGAACTTTTACACGTTCACCTGTAATATCTACATCATATAGTAAAAATAATGCAATTATAAATATAAGTATCCAAACTAACATATTATACTTTACTATAACAAATTAAATAAATCTTTTATTTTATGAATAATATTAAATAATATATTCTTATCTTCAACACTTTGTGGTTTTATGATTTCAAATTCAACTTGATACGTATAAGGATCTTCCGAATCCATATCATGAACATTTCCATATACAGACGTCATGTCAATAGATACATTCTTACGAACAAACGAAGTACGTGTTTTTGTTTTCTTACCATCCATCTCACTATCGTAATCATGTTCCATTGGAGTCTCTTTAGAAACGCAAAATCGTATATCAAAAGGTGTCCCTTCAAGTTGTTTAAAATCCTCAACATGTACCCTTTCTTTTTTTATAATAGTTTCTTCATTCGTAGTTTCATCTATTGTTATACGAAGATTATCCTTTTCACGAAAAAAGACATCCGTTTCTGACACAACAATACGATCCCAACCAGTATACTTATTGAGACCATGCAATAATTTAACATACATATCTTTTCCAATATTCGTATCGAAAAATGTACCATTATATTTACCAAGTCGAAACTCCATTTCAATAAATTCATCGTCTTTGAATTTATTAAGAATAGGTTCGATTGTATCACATATTTTATGAACGTTCATTCTTTTTATTACATTTATATTATCGCGTCTTCTTCTTAAGCCTTTTTTATACGCTTTTTTTAGATGCACGGTTTCACTAATATCGGAAATACGTGTTATTTTAATTCAGCTATACAGTGTTTTCTACATATACACAAAGTATCAGAATATATATTACATAACAAATACGAAGGTGAATGTTCATTTACAAAAATATATGAAAATATAGTTCATTTATATTTTTCGACACGCGAATCTAAAATATTTACAATACAACCATTGTTAATAGAATTTACAAAAAAGTTTCCACGATTTAAAATTGGTGAACCACATGACGCACAGGACGCTTTATTATGCATTATAGATATACTCGAGAAAGGGTACCCTATAATTAAAGAACTACTTTATGGAGAAACAACACAGGTGACGATATCACCCGTTAGTAAGAATATCATTAAAAACCCTTTTTGTATACATATTTTAAATATGAAAAGAGAAATAAAAAGTGTAGATGAAATGATTGAAGAAGGATATAATTGGAATGTAATAGAAGGATATATTGATAATGATAATGTGAAGCATCATGTAGCTACAACGAGATGTTTTATATCAAAAAAACCTAAAATTCTACTTATATCATTTGATAAAAAAAGTAAAATAAAAATAAATGAAATTTTAAAAATGGGATACGAGTTATGTGGGTCTATAATTCATCATGGTATTCAATGGGGTGGTCATTACATGTCTATGACTAAATTTAATAAAGATTGGATTATACAAGATGATGATAAATTAGTTAAACTTAGTGGTTTACCTAATGAAGATAGTCATTACGTCCAGGTATACAATCTAAAAACTCCTTCATCTGAATGTTCTCCTTAATATTCACCAAAGTCCTATAAAATGTTCGACGACTATTTGGGAATGTTTTATCAGTCCTTCTTTTTATAGGTTTCCACCATAAAGGTCCATTTTCCCACGTTACATACATACACTCAACAATATCATTTTCTTTTAACCATTTATAATCCTGCATACGATCAATAGGTATTTGTGATTCGTGTATAAGTTTACCTCTATCTTGTATATATAACTTCCATACATACGCTCCAGGTACACACCCAGGTGTTTCTGCAGTACGTGATTTCTTCACTTTAAAATCAATTGTATTTTTATTACGTGGTTTCCATTTAAACATTGTCTCATGTGTCCCTACACGTACAGGTTCATTTATAGGGGTAAAAATGAGACCATCCATTTCCTGTTTTACGGTTGGGAGATATACATCCATAAACTCATTAAATTCGGAATGAAGATGGAACGTTTTAACCTTTAAAAATATTGGATCTGTTTTTAAAACCATCATCTTTTTAGTAGTTTTTTCACAATGCTCTAGACGTTCTAAAAAGTTTTGTTGACCTATAACTTCACCACACGTCATTAAACAATCATATATCATAAACACATTATCGTATAATTCACCTTCAAGTATTGTACCTTCATATATCGGTCTTCTAAAATTAAGCGAACATGTAAACATTTCAAGTGCACGATTTAGGAATACACATACTTTTCTATTTTCATAGATAAATGCCAACATCATATATCTTATACCATCCGTCTTTTCACATACAACATAATCATTTTTTGAAAGTATACTAAAGTGTTCTCTTTCTATCGAAATAGGTTGACATCCCGGAAAAATACCTTTTTTAGTACCCCATTTGGATTCCATAAAGGAAATCGCATATTTGTAAAGTGGATCACTCGACTTTACAGATACACGTGACATTCTGTTCTATATAATTACTCTATTCTTTAATTTGATTTAACACCCGCGGCGTTTAAAATATTACTTATACATTCATGACTATATGTCATGACCAACTTAGATGCTGTATATGCATGAATTTTGATACCAGCCTCTTGAAATTTCATAAACATAGTTTTCATTCTTGGATGAATTTTAAATGAACCATTTTTTCTATCTTTTAAATTTTTGGTTACACTCTTATTCATCATAACCCATGCTTTTGCAGATGTTTCTTTTACTGTATAAACATCCCCATAAACTTTAGTTCCGACATCTGTGTCAAAATGTAAACCCATTTGTTCTACTGGTTCTTTAGTTCCATTTTTTATTTTTTCCTTAAACATATCCCAGTCTATACCTTCAGTTACACCGGGAAATACCATGCATCCAATACCATCGTGTTTATCAAATACCTTATCAAGAGAATCATCATCAACACTAATACCAAAATCTACGAAAAATATACGATCGTGTGTTTTTAAGTATTTATATATCATATCGGCTTTTTCAAATGGATCATCATCTACAAAAACAACTTCATTTTCTGTATTACCTCTTTGCATACACTTTATATTAAATCTAAGAATAGTGTGAAGTGTTTTACAATGACATGATTTTCCACGTGTTACTATAATTGTTGCAAATTTCATATTATATTATAATTTCTAAACCTTAAGCCTATCTTTAAGACACCCACTAAAAGGTAAATTACCTATATGTCCTAATGTTGTATTACAATCGGCATATATTTTACCACCCATTTGCTGCCATCGCCTACAAAACGCATAATCTTCAGAAAGATAACGTTTAGTTTCAGGATCTATCATACAATCAAATAAGGCACAATATTTTTCAAAATCTCTATTTTGATGATCATTTACACATTCTAGTTCTTTGTTATAATGTTCGTGCATTTTATCAAATGCCTCTCTAGTAATAACCATAAATCCAGTTGGACCATCTAATACTTCGACAAACCCATTTTCAACCTGTCTATGCTGTGCTCCTATATTCGCAACCAAACTCGAAGAGAGCATAGCCATATCGCGAGTATCACCAGAGTCTATAGCATGTTTTGCTTGATCCCACATCACTACTTTTTTAGGATAAATCGCAACAGATACGTCATGACCAGAACGTACAAGACGAATAACAGAGGCTGGGTCAAAATCTATATCCGCATCTATAAACATAAAATAGTCTGCATTAGTCTTTTGCATAAATCTTCCAACAGCTACATTACGTGCACGATGAACAAGACTTTCATTTTCTGTTGTATCGAGCATAAGTTGAATATTTTCTTTTATAAGAAGAAGTTGAAGTCTAATTATACCTATCATGTATTTTTCTAAACATAGACCCCCATAACATGGGGTACTTAAAAAGATTTTCTTCATATTACAATTTTATCGTTTTATTCCTCTAAGTATTTTTTAATTATAGTTTCAATTTTATTTATAGTTGGTATAGAAATACCACATTTTTCACATACATCTGTTTTTGTAAAACTACCTTTTAAAACTAAGTATATAATAGTTGATGCTACACTATTCGGTGTTTTACTCATAAGTTCCGAGCAGTTTTCTAATTGAGAACACATTTTATTACAGTTAAATCTCTGTTCTCGTGTAACTGTAAATGAATTAAGTAATCTATTCATAACATCAAATGGACGAGTAACGTAATTCTTTTCAGTTTTACCTAGTAATGTTTCTGTAAACATTTGTGTTGTTCGGCTAATATCTTTACCATTTATACCAAACATATCTGCAATCTCCCTTGTCGTTCTTGGAATTTTTGATAATCGACACGCATATAAAACGCAATTACCCTTTATTCCCGAACGAACCGCACCTCTTGTCAATTTTTCTAAATTAAACTTTCTATACATCATTTTTGCATCCTTTAAAACAGAATCTGGTAACGTATGACAGGCTTCATCGATACTTTTATAAGCATGAAATAATGCTCTATCTTTATGATTCATTGATTGATGAAAATTAATTTTAGCCATACGTTTATTTTCATATGTAGATGTGTTTTGTGTCATTATAACAGTCCCTTTACCCCATTCATTTGAAAACAATTCTGGATTTGCATTTGGATTACCACATCTAGACGGATCATTTACTTTACCATCATCTGATATACCACTCGTCCATTCCGGACTTTCATCTATAAACATTGTATCCACTAAACCACATTCAGAGCATGTTGGCATACCCTCCCTTGAAAATACTTTTGTTCCGTTACATTCTTTACATGTGTATGTATTAATTGGCTTTTTTAACGTTGGTTTTTTTAAAAGTCGGTCCACTTCGGACCATATAGCAGCCAATTCTTCCATTATATAATGAAGTATTAAAATTCATGAAAATATAAATCGCACTTAGGTGTTTAAAAATTCATTTCATCTGCCTGTATTTTCGCTTGTATTTCTAAAGAATTAACCATTTCCTTAAATCTTTTAGAACCCGGGCTTCTTGGTTCCCATTCGGACCATTCTTTGTCTATAGTCTTGTGATTTGGTGGTGGAATAACAATTCCATCAACGGTATCATCTGAAACTATAAAATCTTCTAGATCGCTACCATCATCATCAGATTCATCTATTATATCACTCTCCTCGTCTGAATCTATTTCATCTATCATTGCATATAAATTATCTTTAACATTTACAAAATACTCTGGAGCCTGATGATGTTCTGAAAGATTATCACTCTGAACAAGTTCATCTTTATCCTCTTCGTATTCATGTAAACGAGCACCTTTATATGTCATTGATGTCTCGGAATAATACGAAACAACTAAATAATCATTGTTATTTTCTTTCACTACCGCATACAGTTCATCTTCTATATCTTCTAAATTCACAAGAACCCGGACTAAATCCCCAGGCTGAATTTCAGAAATATTAATCATATCTAAAGTTTTACGACAAAAATATTTACAAGTATTAGCACAGATGGGAGTTGAAATTTTATCCAAGAATGGATGTACGTATTGCGATCACGCAGAAAACCTTTGTAAGGACTATAACCTGGAATATAAAAAAACAATAATCGATAAAGCTGAACTAAAATCTAGATGTGGTGCACAAGCATCCACATTTCCACAAATGATTGTAAATGGTACCCTGATCGGAGACTTCTTCGAATTTCAAGAATTTTTAGAAGAAGCAGAACCGATGCTTCTACCAACATTGAGTAGGTTTACTGTATTTCCTATAGAACATGAAAATTTATGGTCTTTGTATAAAAAGGCACAAATGTCTAATTGGACTGCTGAAGAGATTGATTTTTCTAAAGATATGGATGATTGGAATGGATTAAGTGATAACGAAAAACATTTTATAAAATATATATTGGCCTTTTTTGCTGGCTCAGACGGAATAGTTTTTGAAAATTTAAATGATAATTTTGCAAGTGAAGTACAATATACAGAAGCTAGATCTTTCTATGCATATCAAGAACATAATGAAATGGTTCATGGAGAAACATATAGCAAACTTATAGATAAATATATAAGAAGTTCTAAAGAAAAGAAAGAACTATTCGAAGCTATTCAAACAATTCCGTGTATAGAGAAAAAGGCGAAATGGGCTATGAAATGGTTTGATAAAAATAGACCTTTTGCAGAAAGATTAATAGCATTCGCATGTGTCGAAGGTATTTTCTTTTCTGGGAGTTTCTGTGCCATTTTCTGGTTGAAAAAACGTGGACTGTTACCTGGTTTATGTTTCAGTAATGAACTTATAAGTAGAGATGAAGGAATGCATCTGGAATTTGCTGTTGAATTGTTTAAAATGTTGAAAAATAAACCATCTCGAGATATAATTGAAAAAATTATAAGAGATGCAGTTTCAATTGAAAAGGAATTTATTACAGATGCACTCCCGTGTAGTCTTATTGGCATGAATTCTGAAAAAATGTCCGAATATATCGAATATGTTGCGGATAGATTATTTAAGCAAGTGGGTCACGATAAAATCTGGAACACAAAAAATCCCTTTGATTTTATGGAGAATATATCACTCGACGGTAAAACAAACTTTTTTGAAAAACGTGTCGGTGATTATGGTAAAATGGATGAAGATACAGAAAATATAGAATTTGATGAAGATTTTTAATTAGGGTGTTATAACAGCGTTTCTACCATCAGAACACGAACATGTAACAGCCTCGCCATCATTTGTCAAATCCATAGAACCAAGATTCATACCGGTATCGAACATTGGAAACTGTTCCTCAGATATACCTGGTAAAGGTGTAGGTATATCAACCATTTGAGGTGGTGGTGATGGTCCTGGTGATGGTCCTGGTACTGGTGATGGTCCAACGGATTCTTCCACGATTGGATCAAATGGCGCATACTCTTCGCGCTTTATATTCATCATGGCCCATGTAACCAACATGAAAACGACCGTATGAAGTACGAGACCTCCTGTAGATGGACATCCAGTTGGACTGGAAACCCATGACCCGAACACACCGCGCATTGTACGGAATGTTTCAGGGTTTGCAATTACAAAGAAAATTAACGCAGACATGACAGAGATAAGAAATTTTTGTTCCTGTTTCTTACCATCACATCCACAACCACAATCTTTAAAAAGACCCATTGTGAATATTTTATATATTGTATATTGAGAAAAAAAACCGACTTAAAGTTTGAGATCCTATATAATATATAAAAACAATGTCTAATATTATCCAAGTTTCCGAACAATTTGATCCGTCGTCTGTTGTCTTCACAAAATTGAAGAAAAATAAGAACGGTGGAAAAACTGTGTATATCAATGCACAAGATGGTAAAAAGAAACTCTATTTACAACTCCCGTTTATGCGTTCACCATTTGGTATGAGTGCATTTACAGATGAAGCAACAAATAAAACTTCATATTCACTTGACTTATCATTCGATAGAGATAATGAACCAGCTATGGAATTGTCTGATAAACTGAAGGAGCTCGATGAAATTATCATTAAAACAGTTGCTGATAACTCGAAGGAATGGCTTGGTAAAGCGTATGATATTAACGTTATTCGCGAAGCCTTGTATAAACCACTCGTTCGTCAGGGTAAAGACGATTACCCGGATACTCTCAAGCTCAAGATTATGACAAAACAAACAGGTGAATTCTTAGCTGAAGCTTATAACTCTGCACGTGAATTGATTTCTGTCGATCAGATTGAAAAAGGACAGAGATGTGCGTGTATTGTTGATGTAAACCAAATTTGGTTTATTGATAATAAATTTGGTGTAAGTGTACGCCTTTCACAGGTTTTATGCGAACAGTCTGCAAGATTGCCATCATTTGCATTCCAGGGTCTTGATAATAATGTAGTCGAAGAAGATGAATACATTGAAGAAGAAATTGATGAATAAAATATTATAATATACCAGTATGGAACGTGAACGTCACATTAACGATTTAAAAAAAATTGCATCTATCTCTAGAAATAAAAAAAATGTAAAAACACAATCTCAAAGAAATCTATTGGGAAAAAATGTTATAAAAGCTATACAAGGCATTGGGTGTAAACCACACGAAGTGTTTTATAAACCCGGTACCAATTTTAGTGTTAATGGTTCTTTAAGTAGTAGAAAGGGTTTACGTAAAATTGGTAAAGGGCAAATGGGTGAAGTATTTCTAGGGTGTATAGATAAAGAATGTGAAAAACCTGTCGCTATAAAAGTATCAAATGATCCAACCAAGTATGAATATAAGATAGGTAAACGTATAGAAAAATTAAGTGGAACTCGTATGTATGCATATCAAAAATGTGATAAATATTCTATTATTTACACGGAATATGCAAATAGTGGAAATTTAACTAAATTTGTAAAAGATAATGCAAAAACACTTCGTCCAATACACTTAAGAACCATAGTTACACATATATTATACAATTTATATAGAATACATAAGAAATATCCATCTTTTAGACACCATGATTTGCATACAGAAAATGTATTAATAAACACCAATGTAAAAGCAAAAGGTATAAGAAGATTCAAAATTGATGATTCTAATATTCTAAAAGTACATGATATAGGTATAGAAGCATCATTAGCTGATTTTGGATTTTCAAGTATCAGTGGTATACCAAATCCAGAAATTGATTCGGGTGAATTTAAATCTAAATACGGAATATACCGAGAATCCAATTATATGTATGACGTTCACTTTTTCCTTAATTCAGTAAGACAATTATTAAAGACTGAAGGAATTTACGTAGGTGCGGAAACTATTCAATTTATAGAACGTATTTTACCATCAGATTACTTGGGACTCACTACGTATAAAATCAATAATTATAGACTTCGAACAGGTCCAACGGGTCACGGAAGTTTACCTACATTTAAACATATATTCAAAGACCGATACTTTTCACCGTACAGAGAGAAAAAGCAGGAATTGACTAAAATTCTCGATATTATAGGTCGAACACCTATACAACCAAAGTCTATCATTGTAAAACACGGAGGGCATAAACCACAACCTAAAGTTTCATTATCTAAAAAGGGTTATGTTAAAATTGGGACACGTAAATGTGAATCGTATAAAAAAAATGAACTTATTAAAATTGCAAACTCCATGAATATCCAGACAAAGGATAAGACGATAGCTCAAATATGCCAGAGCCTAAAAATAAAATATATTAAATAAGTATAATGAACAAGTTACCATTTATTATTCTCGGTGTAATCAACACAATTATTTTTATGAAAACCGGTCAGGTTAAAAAGGCTACTACTACGGGTGAAGAATGGACCGTTTACGGCACAACATGGTGTGGGTGGACAACAAAACAACTCGAATATTTTGAAAAGAAAGGAATTAATCACAAATTCGTCGATTGCGAAAAAAGCAAATGCGACGGAATTGAGTCGTTTCCACAACTTAAATCACCAACTGGTGAAAAGTTCGTTGGTTATAAGGAAGTATAATTAAAGTCCTCTAACGACGGATATGGCGAGGGAAAGAATAAACGCGTCAAGGAATGTCTTGATTGGTTTAAGAGTCGTTATGTGTTTAACAAGCGATTGGTTCCATGCAAATCGAAGTACAAATGTACTGATGAGGATGGAAAGAACGAAAATAAGAAGTTCCGTTAAGACGTCGTTCATTTTTTTAGCGTTTGCGAGATCTCTGAGCATTTTATTTATTACCAATATTTTTTTCTATGATATTAGTAATGAAGAAACCATCCCTTCCTCTGAGTGGTTCTGAACCAAATTATACCCAAAGATTATGGGGTCGTACAGTTGGTATAGGTAATAATAATTGTTACGCGTATGCAGTAGGAGATTATGAAAGTATGCGTTTACAGAAAAGTATACCAGGTGAACGGGCTGGTATACGTAATCTTTCTCATACATATACAAATTGTAAAGGATTACCTCAACGAGTTGTTGCAGATAATCCTAAAAAGGTATATAAGGCGAAAGCAACTGAAAAATGTAAACCAAATCATTTTAAAGTTATGATGTTTGTAGCACCCGGAAATAAAAGAAACTATTTCAGACAAGGTGATTTTCATTTTTATAAACAACATGGTTCAGTTGATTACAAGGTAAAAAAGGGTAATACATATGAAAGTATAGCTAAATTTTTCAATGTTCCTGTGAGCCGCGTAAAAAGATCTGGAAAACTTGTGCCTGGAAAGCTTTTAAAATTTAAAGCAAATGTATTTAGTCATAAAAGAGGTTGGGCAACTGGGCCATTATTAGTGGATGCGAAAGGTAAAAGTATTCAAGATCCTAGAACAGCTTCTCGTAATTATCCTGGTTTGAGCTATAAAAAATACTGTAGTTCATTCTGCGTTAAGAACAGAGGAATCAAGGTCGGACACACTCACCCCAAAGTCGCCAAGAAGGCTTGATAAATCGGTTTGGTTTCCTATATCGAAAAATATATCAAGTGCATTGAAAATGTAATCATTATTCACTGTTACCGTATTTGACGTTTCTTCAAACAAATTATGTACGGTAATCTGTACCCTGAAATTTTCACAATCAACTATTTTACGACAAACCGGGCATGTTTGATTACCCTTATTTTTCCATTTCTGTAGACAATGTGAATGGAATAAATGACCACATCGTAATGGTTCATTTTTCCTTGTTCGCCTTACCTCATTGAGACATATGGCACACTGTGTCATTCTCTACAAAACTTAAAGAAGTTAAAAGTTGAAATTTATCGTACATATTTAATAAATATTTGGAACTTTGAGAAGTGCTTTATCGCAAGATCCACATTTTTCAGTACCCTGTAAATCTTGTACTGGTTTCAAAAGTTCTGGACCCTTTTGCTGAAGAACTTTACGAAAAGAATAGTTATCTTCAAATGTAATACCATTCTGTTTCATGAGATAGTTGTTGAGTAGTTGATTCGAAGTGTTTACTGTGAAACATCGACCGTCGGCCATACCAAGTCTTTGAGACATCTTATATATTAGTATTACATTAGAAATTAATTTGTTTATTTTTAATAGTATCTATCCATGATTTATGCCCTATATCTTTTGCCATTTTTATGATATCATTTATGGGGTACCCTGAGGCTACGTTGAAAATTTCTTTTTTCAATGGATCTATATCCGAAACAATTATAGACTTTTTATGATGAAGAATATGTGATATAATGATATTGTAAGCAAATGCAATTTCCTTGAGTGTTTCTGCACCTGTAATGATAATCTTACCTGTACTGAAAATACTCGTCGTTATCTCTTTCATGTCTTCCGCTGGTCTAAATTTAACTTTAACAGCGGAATATCTATCTGGTTCAAATGATGTTTTAAAAACCCCTCTATCACCCGTAGAATGTGGTACACGTGCTGCATCTTCAAATTTTTGAGCCGTTTGAATAAGGTTTAAATTTTTATTCAAACTGAAATTTGAGTTAATCATAACAACACGAAATGCATCTTCTGGTATAACGTATTCCTTACCAAGAATTCGACTAAACATGTATGATAACTGTTTAATAACACGTTTACAATCAAATAAATCAGCACAACCTGCTACCTGGATACTCCCATTTGGAAAGACTTTTACGGATTTAGTGCTATGATGATCTTCATACACCAATGATATTTGATTATAAAATGTCGTATCCTTCATCTTCCATTCAAATTTACTTTTTTCACTTTTAGTTACATTTTTCAGTTTCAAACCATCTTCTTTAAAAAAATCTGTTAAAAATTGTATGTTTATATTTTTTTTAAACTGTGAAATCATTGTTATCGTTGTAAGTTTAATCCATGATGGTTCAATATCGGGATGTTCCCGTTTTATCTTTTCTCTAAACTCATCGAGAGTGAGAAAATATGAAAATGTATTATTTGCGATAGTTGTATACATTCTAACTTAAAAAATATCAGTTAAAGGTAACTACTTAGGTTGTTTTTAAATGCCGTGTTTTAAATGTAAAAAAAAGGGTATACCAATACCGTGTAAATATTGTAATTTATCTTTCTGTTCCAGATGTATTCAGTTAGAACTACACAATTGTTCAGGTTCAGATATTAAAAAACAGGATAGTTTAGAAAAACTTAAATGTCAACTTAAGTTTGAAAAGGAAAAGAAATTTGGAATGGTTTAAAGATGTAATTATATATTTTTATACGTATGACCGCATTTGTAGACCAATGTCATCAGATATTCGATATAGATGAAAATAAAACATTTGTTGAAATTTATTATTCTAAATATAAGGAAGGTACAGGTTATGAAAATTTAGTAGATACATTTGACACAGCAACAACGTGTGACTTTAATTATAATGATAAAAGTCTTGTTCGTTATGAAAGATTTCTCGATACCATGGTTATTAAAACACTTGAAACTATACATAAAATGGTTTTAATTGAGTTAGATAACGTATTATTAGAAAACAAAAATATAAATTCACTCATACGAATTATGAATTCTATAAAAATATTAGATCCGACATTCTCACCTCCATATATCAATAAAAAGTGTTCTTGGCAGAAAAAACTCGTAAGAGAAATATGTTTAGATATACTTCCAGACGTTATAAAAACATCTACAAATAAATTGAAACTTGAAAAATTATTTAGAACATTACAATTAATAGAATCAAAAACAACATACTAATCAAATTCATTATGAAGTTATTAGTTGCACCAGCCTTTACAGCTTTTGCTATCTTTTCTACATTTTCGGACTTATGAAAAAAACCACGTTCTGTAAACCCTTTATCTATATTTCTTCCTGGAATAAGTGGTCTAGATAAAGCACATTTTTCTTCGCTATACCCTGGTCTACCTACATTTTTTGAAACTACATCACATGCAGGACTCTTGTATTGTTCTTCTTCTTTTTCTTCTGGTGCAATATATTCACCAAAGTCGTGTGGTTGACGACTCGAACCTGGCATGAATTCTACAAATGGATTCGCATCATCCATAGCAAGTTTATCATCGAGCATTAATTCACTCATGTTTTATAGTATATTGAGATATATTTTTTTTAAATCTACGTATACTATAATATGACGAACGCAAATATAAAAATAGCCCAGAATGCAGCAACTCTCAAAACTGCAGGAACGCTCATGGGACTATGGTGCTTATGTGTATTTTGCTGCTTTTCATCGAGTGCAGCTTCTATGGTATCTGTTATCAGGGGATTACAATCGATTCCTGGTAAAGTAGTTGAATCTACTGGTGATATAAAGGAAAAGGTTGGTGAGGCATTAAAAAGTGATAAAATTGCATCTATAAAATTGTATAAGGAATGTGAAGATACAGAATATACCACGGGTTTCGAAATGAAACTCAACGCACTCAGTGAAGGTGACGGAGGTGAAATAACAACTGAAAATGGTGTTCATATAAAGAACATAACTGGGAAAAATGTAAGTTTTGATTACACAGGCACGGACGTATACGAGGACGGTCACGAAGAAACAAAAAAACTTGATATTGGGTTTACAACTGATATAATTTTTTGCCTTTGTGATGAATGTAGAGAAGGACCGCCCCATGAAGTACATGGTAAAAAGATGTATGTAAAAGATGTAAAAATAAAATGGAAACCATATTTGGCAGCATTAGAAACACAGGTCGAAGGATACTCAATTAAAAAATAATAGTATAATATAAATGAAACGAGAACATAAAATAGGTGTAGGAATTTCAGTTTCTGTCGTAATTATACTGATAATTATTTACATTCTTAAAAAATCAGGAGACGAACCTGTCGCGTCTAAACCTCCTGCGTCTAAACCTCCTGCGTCTAGACCACCCACAGAATTACCAGTAGATGCCCCAACTGAAGTAGCTGAAGCTGTTGGTAAACTCGAAGAAATTAAAGGTAGAATCGCAAACGCCGAAAATTACCGCGAATACTACAGGTCTGAAACAAATAATGGTCTCACAATCGTTGGTACGTTAATGGAACAAATGATTGATGTTATGGTTACCGTTTTAAAACAACCACTTGTTTCTGAAGCTATTTCAAAACGTGTTGTAAGTAAACAAGATGCAGACGAAATTGCGGAATATATTGAATTTTTAGGTAAGGAAGTTGTTAAAGAAGTCGAACAAACCCCACTTTTAAGGTGTGGTAGACCAATGGTTGAAAAATGTAGAGAAGGAAATGGGGTGAAAGAATGTTGGTCGGAAGAAGGAGAAGGGGATGTACCTGAAGATAATTGCGAGGTTTATAAATTTAATCGGAATAAAGTAGACGAAGGTATTAGCCGTGCTACGATTAACCTGTATAATAAAGTTCTTTCGGTAGTTGAAAAGGCTGAAGAAAGAGATAAAATATATAGAATAACTAAAAACATTTCTATTGATAATTATAAACAGTATTCATTATCGTCTGGTAGAGAGATTGATGCGACAATAATCGAAGATTTTCCCGAACAGAGTAGACTCGAAAATAATGCAATGGCACATTATAAGTATTTAGGACACGAACTGAAAAAAGAATTGGGTGATTCAGTTAATGTTAGGGAACTTACCGAAGAAGAAACGCCTTTTATTGAATATATGAGACAACAGGGACCCCCATCTAAAAGTATAGAACCTCCCGTAGCCTCTATATCAATGTTTAAAGACTGTGAAGAATCTGAAGAAGGTTTAGTAAAAAAAATTAGTATTAATCAATGGCAGTTAGATGAAGATGCAATTGGTGAAATGACGAGTGAAGATGGTGAAAAAATAAAAAGAATTGTAGCTTTTAATACACAATTTCTTGAAGGTAGTCAGTTTGTAAAAGTTTTCGGTGACGAAGACGAAGAAGAAAAAGTCGAATTTGAAGCTGGATCGTTCAATGGGGTGTTATTTGATTGCAAGGGTAGAACAGACGTCTATGTAAAAGATGTAAACCTTAAATTTAAAATTAAACGTGTAAAAGACGGACATCTTATCGAAGAAGATGCAGGTAGTATGCAGGTCGTCAGTGAAGAAATTCAAAATGTTGGAAATGCCGGTAGTATGCAGGTCAGTGAAGAAATTCAAAATGTTGGAAATGCCGGTAGTATGCAGGTCAGTGAAGAAATTCAAAATGTTGAAGGATATAGAATTTAATAATACAAATCATAATCAAAAATTTGTATTATAATTAATGCTAATTACGTGTTAATTATATTATAACCCGATTTTTTCGTTTTTACCAAACTTATTACCGTAGTTTGTTGTACTTTTGGGTCTATCTATTGGAACACTAAGTGTTTCCACGTCATGGATATACCCCATATATTGAGAAACACCCGTTTGTATTTGACCTGCAGCTGTTTTAATAACAATACCGTTCATGTATTTTACTTGTTCTTGAACATTAGCATTGGGGTCCCCTGAGTTGTTTATGAATACAACACGCATTATACTATATAAATCACTTGGATTCTGATAATCAATGGCAACACCGGTTTTATCTCTGAAACTCTGGCGAATACCACGCTGAAGCAAATTCATGTTGAACTCCGAAAAGAACAATGTGTTCAGTGGAGTTGGGCACTGTTTGAGTGAATTTATGTGAAGAGCGTCACACATTTAATATAGGCCTGGAAAAAAAGTATCAGTAAATATAAATGTTAATCCTTGCCGATTTCGATCAAGCATATTCTACCAAACCAGAAAATATTGAAAGACCAATATGTAAAGCTCCAGAGTGCTTTGTTGCCTCGTACCCACCAGTCGCCAAAGTTGGTGACGAAAACGGTAAATTTTTTGTAAATTCGTCTTCTCTCCAGCCCAATCGTTTGGCTGAAACACTCGGCCCAGTCACTGTTAGAAGTGCTGATTTTAGTCATAAATGCACCAAGTAAGTTAAAAAAATAGATCCATAATAATTATATAATGAGAGTCACGAAACGTTCCGGTCGTGTTGAAGACGTAAAGTTTGATAACGTCACCAACAGGATATCAAAACTCAATTATGAACTCTCCGAATCTGTAGATGTTACTAAAATAGCACAACAAGTATTTTCATCTATTTATGATGGTATAAAAACACATGAAATAGACACACTTTCAGCTGAAATATGTATTGGTATGATCACATCAGATCCTGATTATGAAGTATTAGCAACCCGTATAACAGCAAGTAATATACAAAAACGAGCTTCTAATAATTTCCATATTGCTATGCGTAAACTCCATAAAGCAGGTATTGTTACCCATGAAGTTCTCGAAGTTTCCTCTAAGGTTAAGGATAACATTAAACCAGAGCGTGATTTTGATTTCGGGTATTTTGGCCTGAAGACCCTCGAAAAGGGATACCTTCAGAAGATTGACGGTGAAATTATAGAAACACCGCAATATCTATACATGCGTGTAGCCATTGGTATTCATGGTCATGATATAGACCATGTTCTAGAAACATATGAGGCATTATCCAGGGGAATGTTTATTCATGCTACACCTACATTATTCAATGCTGGAACACCCAGACCACAAATGTCGTCGTGTTTTCTTATTGCAAATAAGGAAGATAGTATCGATGGTATCTATGATACAGTAAAGGAATGCGCTCGTATTAGTAAATGGGCTGGTGGTATCGGTTTACATGTCCATGATGTTCGCGCAAATAAATCACATATCAGGGGCACAAATGGTACGTCTGATGGAATCATACCAATGCTTAGAGTATACAACTCAACTGCAAGATATGTCAATCAGGCTGGACGTCGTAAAGGGTCCATTGCAGTGTATTTAGAACCATGGCATGCAGATATACTTGATTTCCTTGAAATTCGTCTGAATCAAGGTGATGAAGAGGCAAGATGTAGAGACCTTTTTACAGCAATGTGGATTCCTGACCTATTTATGAAACGCGTTGAATCAGGTGGAAATTGGTCTTTGTTCTGTCCAGATCAAGCCAGGGGTTTATCTGAAGTTTATGGTAAAGAATTTGAGGATCTTTATCATAAATACGAGGAAGAAGGTCTCGCTAAAACTGTTATACCGGCATCAGAAGTTTGGAAATCGATTATTAAATCACAAAGCGAAACTGGGACACCATATATGTTATACAAGGATGCATGTAATGAAAAATCAAACCATAAACATATTGGTACAATTAAATCATCAAATTTATGTACCGAAATTTTGGAATATACCGATAAGGATGAAACAGCTGTATGTAATCTTGCATCTATTGCATTACCAAAATACGTAGATGTTGAAAAGAAAGAGTTCAATCATGAAGAATTACACAGAGTAACGAAAATGATTACTCGAAACTTAAACAGGGTTATTGATAAAAATTTCTACCCAACTGAAAATGGTCATCGTTCAAATATACGTCATCGACCAATAGGTATTGGTGTTCAGGGTCTTGCTGATGTATTTATCATGTTAAGAATGATATTTGGGTCCGAAGAATCAAGGAAGTTAAACCGAGATATATTCGAGACTATTTACCATGCATCTCTTGAGTCATCTTGTGAACTTGCCGATATGTATGGACCTTACAGTACCTTTAAAGGTTCTCCATTCAGTAAAGGTATCCTCCAATTTGATATGTGGGATCGTGACCCGAAATTTAGTGGGAGATACGATTGGGAAGCCATGCGTAAACTCGTTAAAAAGGGTACAAGAAATAGTCTTCTCCTTGCACCCATGCCTACTGCAAGTACATCACAAATTCTAGGAAATAATGAGTGTTTCGAACCGTATACTACTAATATATATCTGAGACGAACACTCGCAGGTGAATTTGTTGTAGTAAATAAACATTTGGTCAACGACCTAAAGAATATTGGTCTATGGTCTAAGGAAATGAAAGACCTTATGGTTAAGGCAAATGGTTCTGTACAAAATATCATTGATATTCCACAAAACCTAAAAGACTTATATAAAACAGTATGGGAAATGTCCCAAAAAACTATCATTGATATGGCCGCCGATAGAGGTGTATATATAGACCAAAGTCAAAGTATGAATTTATTTGTCGAAAGTCCTACCATTTCTAAACTCTCATCTATGCATATGTATGCGTGGAAAACAGGTTTGAAAACGGGTATGTATTACCTACGAAGTAAAGCAAAAGCGCGTCCTATTCAGTTTAGTTTGGAAGCAGAATGTTCTATGTGCTCCGCCTAAATAATTTATATTTCGTCAACATGTACCAAACGTGTATTTGTATAATTTTTAATCTTAACGAATACATTTTTCTTAACTTAAAGTTTGTAATATATATAAATTTATATTTATAATGGCAAAATTTACAAATGCCCTTGAAACCCTGAAAATTGCCAACTATGATGGGCGAAAAATTTCACTCTGTAATGTCGAAGATGGAATAATGAAATTTCAGATACCTCGTATGTATATGCCATTTGGTATATCGGGATTTACACCTGAAGTTGGTCCGACAAAGTATAATATTGATTTCGCCATGAAAGGATATGACGAAGATGGAAATTATGTAAAAAGATTTTATGAAGTTTTACATGAACTCGAAGATAAAATTATACAACGCGTTTCCGAACAAAGTGAAAATATATTTGGTAAAAAAATGAGTTTTAATGAACTTAAACCAATGTTTAATTCCAACATTAAAGAATCACCTGATCGTGAACCCAAATTTAGGGTTAAAGTTGATTCAACATTTGATGGTAAAATAAAATCACATGTTTATGATGAAAATAAAAAAGCTTTATACGACGAAGTTAGTAATGGATTGTATTCTAGACAGTCTGGTACAGCGGTTGTTGAAATGAATAGTGTATATTTTTTGAATAAAAAGTTCGGTGTGAGTTGGAAACTTAACTCGCTCGTGGTTTATGAGCCACAGAGACTTAAGGGGTTCCAATTTATCGGAGTTTAGAATCATTCATTAAAAGAATTTGGTAAATAGCCTGAGCTTCTTTAAGAAGTTTACCTTTGAGTTCCATATAAGATGTAGGGTTCAATCCATGTTTAATCTTGGCTAATCGAACGGATTCGTTCCATTTAGACAACGTCATTTTTACTATTACATTACATTTTCTTAATGAGTTTTTTGTAAGCAGCAGTCCCCGATTTTGGCTGGAGTTTAAATCCAGATTTTTTTGGTTTAAAAACCTTTACCATAGCTTTCTTACCTTCGTCTTTCATTCTCGCCAAAGCTGCTTTGGACGCGGCCTTGGAAATGATTCTCCCGTATTTATCCTGCTCGAGATCCTTTTTCATGAGACCCCCTGTCGTTTTCATTGCGGTTCCGTGGAACACTTCAGCTCTAGATCCAAATGTTTGCATTTTGTATTATATATTAAACACGGAAAATATTTCTAATTGCTGAAATTGAAATTGTATCGCTGGTTTTATTTCCCGTTGGTATTTGATTTTTTAAACGATCATCTTTTAAAACTTCAGCTGATAAAATAGATTTATGTCCCTGTAAAGCAATCATAGCCTGTTCTACTGATGGGTATCCGGGTGTATCAATATATACGAGTTTCTTTACATATACAGTTCGTTTCTGTCCCGATCTATGGCACCTACCAATAGCCTGTAACTCGGTTGCAGGATTCCAGCATGGTCCAGTAAAATAGACGCGTGAAGCACATTGAATATTCAAACCCTGTCCACCAGCTTTTACCTGTATAAGAAATACACTATTTTGTGGAGCATCTTTAAACATTTTCAATTGTTTTTCTCTATCTTCTTTTGGTACTGAACCATCTATACGAAACACGTTACATTTTAAATTTTCACGTATATAATCCATTTCTTGTTTAAATTGGCAGAAAATAAGGGTTTTTTCATCTGGGTGTTCTGAAATTAGTTTAAATAATGTTTCCATCTTTTTAGAACGCCCTTCCCAAAACTCTGGTATTTCACCACGTTTCTTAGCTATACCATTTATATACAATTGTGGATAAATCATTGTTTGTCTCGCACGTAATAGACATTCAAATATTTCCATATTATACATATTAACGTTTATAGCTGTTCTAAAAATATCCTTAATAGTCTCTTGTGACTCTACAAATGCATGTTTATATAAAGCACGTTCTTCAGGGTACATTTCAAGTTCAATATTCTCAAATTTACATTCAGGTATCTCAAGCATTGGATTATCTTCCTTTGTTCGTCTCAATATATACAAGTTTTTAACCCGTGTAGTCATACCCTGAACAAGTTTTCTATCAACACCAATAAAGGTACACAATGTAACAAAATCTTTCATGCTATTAAATACTGGTGTACCAGATAAAATCCAGCGAATATCAGAATGAAGTTGGCATGCAGCTTTAAATTTCGACGAACTCGGGTTCCTTATTTCATGACCTTCATCTAATACAACACGCCCCCATTTGATTTTATGTAACATTCTCATTTCTTCAGTGAGTAACGAATATGGTGCAATAACAACATCAGAATTACATAAATCATCAGAATATTTTGTTCTATCAGAACCATCGTATATAAACACGTTTAATGAAGGTGCAAATTTATTAAATTCATTCTTCCATTGTGTGACTATAGACTTTGGTACAATTATAAGCGTATTCCTTTTTACATTTCCCAAAATAACTGAAATTGTTTGAATAGATTTACCAAGGCCCATTTCATCACATAAAAACCCTCCTCGTGGTCCACGGTTTAAATTTTCCATAGAAAGTAACCATGATAACCCTTCTTTTTGATGTTGGTATAATTCACCTTTAAGTAAAGATTTAGCACGTGTATATTGCTCATCCATTTTATCTGATTTTAGAAACAGGTAATGGTACACTTAAGTTATATTTTTCAAGTGTTTTTTTCTTTGGTATAAATCCCTTATTTATTTTATAAATTATATCTTGACGTGCCTTTTTATATAAATATTCTGTATTTTGTTTATAATTTTGGTACCTTTCCTTATACGTAACGGGTGTATTATTTAAACATATCTTAAGTTTATAATCACTTCGATATTTAAATGTATCATCCGGAGTACCCCAATTCATTTTTAGATCAATATATACTTTGTTTAACTTTATTTCTGGTATATTTAATACATGTATAGACGAATATCCCATAGTATCAGAATGACACCAGCCAGCTTTTAATAGTTTTTCAACATTATAATATTTTTCAGGATTACGTTTAATTTCATATTCTAGTCGTGATAACCACCTTCCCAAACCATGACAGTTAGTTTTATGTTCATTTAAGAACATTAAATTTAAACCTGGATTATCATATTCACTATATTTTTTATATAATCTTTCAGTTAAATCATCTTGTGTAAGACTTCTATACATAGGCGCACCCTTCGAACCCAATTTTGTTTTAATTTTACCTACATACCATGTCCCTAAGAATTCATTTTCAAGAACAAATAATGTGGCCATGGTATAGTCTGAGAAAAAACTTCCTTAAAAAAATCGACGAGTAATATTAAAAAAAAATATTACATGCATACTATATCAATGAGTTTGTATCATTTTTTAAAAAATAATTTTTTTCGGTATCAAACGAATTTTGTGTTTTTTTTATAAAATAAATTTAAAATATATTTTAATATGTCACTTTTAATTTATAGTCCACAGTGCAATCATAGTTTGGATATAATTGATTATATTGGTAAACATGTACAATTAAAACAAATTGTTAAATATCATAATATAAATACTTTGGGTATACCTCCTCAGTACAGAAATAAAATTACACGCGTTCCAACAATGCTTACAAAAAATGGAAAACTTTTAGTTGGTAATGAAATACGGAACTGGTTAGAATCACTTTTACCAGTGAAAGAATTAGAGACATGTAATTTTGGTGGGTGTTCTACAACAACATTAGATGGTGAAGGTTCAGGAGATTTATTTGGTTTAGATGATTACGGTATGACCTTACAACCAGCCATGACACCAGAACTTGAAAATAAAATCAACCAGAGTGTTTCAGATGCTTATAACAAAGTAAGTAAATAAGAATATAAAGAAATAAACAATATATATTTCAGGTATGAAATTGGCTACTATACAAGCAAGTGCCATAAAATCAACTTTTGAAGTACTAAAAGATATACTAAACGATGTAAATGTGTATTTTAAACCCGATGGTGTATATATTGTAACACTTGATACAGCCCGTACATCTCTAGTAGATATGTATTTATCATCTGATAACTTTGAGGAATATATTTGTGAGTCGGATGTAATTGCAGGTATAAATGTTTCGAATACGTTTAAACTTTTGAAATCTATAACAAATAACGATGTTCTCGTAATAAGTATAAATTGTAAAGAGTTTATGAATATAGAAATTCATAATGAATCTAAAAAAACATGTACTAAATTTGCTCTAAAATTACTCGATATAAACGAGAATCAAATTGAAGTACCTGACATGACTATGACGACAATTACACCTATGGCATCCATGGATTTCCAGAGAATATGTAGAGACATGCATAATATAGGAAATAATATACAAATAACACGAGAAGGTAAAAATTTACAGTTACAATGTATGGGAGATTTTGCAAATCAAGAAACAAATATTGAATGTATGGAAGAGAGTCCTAAAATATCAGGTGAATATTCTCTTCGGTACATGAATATATTTACAAAAGCAACGAGTATGTGTTCTACAGTTCAGATTATGCAAGAGGAACAGAATAGATTTTTGATATTAAAATATAATGTCGCTAATTTGGGTGAACTTAAATTTTATCTAGCATCTAAGGTACCCGAAGATCTGTAACGTAACCATCAACCGTACTTACGGTTTTTTGCATACCTAATACATTTTTCAATTTTATTCGAGGAAATTCATTTTCAAGTGTTTCGATATCATAATATAACATATCACTTATTTTGACTTTTTCATCGTGAAAATCATGACGCGGACCCGCATAACGTCGTATCTTACTTAATAAATCTTTTACAGGTTTATCATCCGAATCGAGCAAAGTTGCTGAAACGATTGGTATGTTAAACACAACACCATTTTTACGTTCTGGAGGCCATATATGTTCCGTATCATACGTTAAATATTTGTATAATATATCGTTATACCAATATTTTACACGTACAATAGTTTTATTAACATTATCTGGAATTTTGGTATTTTTATATTCTGTATAATTTAATGTTTTTAAAAAACTCTCTGTTTCACCATCCCATTCGTCGTATTCTTCCTTCCAAAACTCATCCAATTCGTCTGGTATAGGTACTTTTTCATTATCTAAAAAATATTCCATTGACGTATCCATAATTTTATAATCCGGTTGTGAAAATACATCTTTTATAACAGTATGTACCCAAATTATAACGTTAGTTAAAAGATTAAGCAACATAATATTTAATATGGAAGGTAATTTTTTAAGTAGGTATACTAATAAAATTGAATTATGGGAAAAATCTATAAAAGAAGATCCTAATAATAAATCCAAGTACGAAAGTGAAATGTCTGATTATATAATTCAATGTATGCCATATCTTGAACTTTATACAGATGATCTTAAAAAGGAGGTAAATACAGATAACATTTTCAATTGCAAGGAAACGACTGGTTTACAAAGAAAAGATATATTTAATAATTACCTAATAGATGTAGAAAAGGTAAGTAATATAGATAGAAAAATAGAAAAAAGGAGAGAGGTATGTTCAGTATGTCCAGAAAGTAATATATTTCATTTTTCAGATACAAGTGATCTTGTATGTGATAATTGTGGAATGATTATAGCAACACTTATAAGTGAAGAATTAACATATAGGGAAGAACAGGAAACATCTGAAAAAATAGTAAACTATTCATATAAACGAGAAAATCACTTTAATGAATGGTTGTCACAATTTCAGGCTCAAGAAACTACAAATATACCACAAGAAGTAATAGAACAACTACGTAATGAACTCAAAAAGATAAAAGTGAAAGTTTTAGATGAAATTACACATGCACGGATACGAACTCTATTGAAAAAACTAAAATTAAATAAATATTACGAACATGTTCCATATATTACAAATATTCTAAGTGGAATAAAACCACCTTCAATGCCCCAAGAACTCGAAGAACGACTGCGTATAATGTTCAAGGATATACAAAAACCATTTGATGATAATTGTCCAAGTGAACGTAAAAACTTTTTAAGTTATTCATATGTTTTGTATAAATTTTGTGAACTTTTAAGTGAAGATAAATATCTTAAATATTTCCCACTTTTGAAATCTAAAGAAAAATTATACCAACAAGATGTTATATGGAAAAAGATATGTAACGATCTAAAATGGGAATATATACCTACAATTTAAAATATAAGTATATAATAAAAATGTCGTTCCCAGTACGTTCATGTAATTCTAAAAAATTACAAAAGGAGACCAATAATAAGTACCCAAATTCCCCAAAACCAAAATCAAAGTCGAAATCGAAAGCTAGAAAAAATCCATTGAGACGAGGTGTTGTTTATAATAGTTTGAGTAATATGCTCAAGAACTTTGCGAATAAAAAGAGAAATACACCCGAAGTTTTCCAAAACATAAACGATAAGCTTAAAAGATAAAACTTCGATATATGCAATGGATAACGATCCATATTACAATTTCTGTTTAGAAGAAATCAGGTTCTACACAGAAAAGATAAACGAAATTATAAATGAAGGTCTCAAAGATCCTAAAAAGTATTACGAGGAGTCTAAAAGTGAATGGAAAAAAATATACCAAATGATACCGGTTATGTATCTAATGAACCAACATGAAGATAATTCACCTGCATTACCATAAAAAAATGTTTATTAATATAAATGAATAAACTCTATATATTATTGGCATGCTGTTGCTGTAGTTCATCAGCAGGAGCCGGTGCATTCTTTGGTGGTTTTATACCAAACACGCAACCGTGGATGTGGAAAACCCTTAAAAAATTAACACAAAATGTTATAACTGGCAACGCTAAACCAGTAGATTGTGCGAATTTGTATAAATTTTTGATTAAAAACG
>Ga0208407_1000231_pt1 | contig 26344 bp, 21 predicted proteins | sample ETNtaG_9_FD_185775 | JGI IMG/M metagenome (GOLD analysis project Ga0208407, IMG submission 185775) | Marine microbial and viral communities from oxygen minimum zone, Eastern Pacific Ocean - ETNP201406SV69 (SPAdes) (version 2) | ecosystem: Environmental > Aquatic > Marine > Oceanic ...
TGATTAAAAATTGATTTCTTCTCTTTGCGGATATTATCGATTGATCCAAAACCTTCTAAGTGAGCGCCAGAAATATTTGTTATAATTCCTATATCTGGCTTAACAATAGATGACAAATAATCAATATCCCCCACTTGATTTGCTCCAAGTTCTAAAACATAAATTTGTGAGGGATGATTTGAGAAAGAAAATATAGTTAAAGGAACGCCAATTGAAGTGTTAAAATTTCCTTCTGTCTTAGAAACATTATGACCGTTCTTAATAAGAATATGTGAAATTAAATCTTTTGTGGTCGTTTTACCATTACTACCAGTTATAGCAATAGTTTTTCCATCAAAATCAGCCATCCACTTAGAACAAATCCCTCCAATAAACTCTATCACATTATCAACTGTGAAAACATTGTCACTATCGTGTACAGATTCAGTAATTGCATAAATTGCGCCATTAGATAATGCTTCATCAATGAAATCAGATCCATCAAAGTTTTCTCCTTTGATTGCTAAAAATAAATCATTCTCTTGAATATCTCGACTGTCCGTAGTAATTCCCTCAACTAAAGAAAGGTTATCCGTATTAAGTGAATCAGACAGATAACTAATAAACAAATTAACTTCAGTGATATTAACTCTCATAAAATTCCTCTATAATTTTTCTATCAGAATAATATAATTTTTTACCGCTAATTTCTTGATACTCTTCATTGCCTTTTCCAAAAATAACTAGGACATCAGAACCAGTTAGATCCGTTAATGCCGCTATCAAACCTGCTTCTCTATCATCAAATACCATACAGATCTCTTTCGAAAATCCCTCCATAACTTGACTATTAATATCATTAATATCATCAAACCTTGGGTTATCTGGAGCTAAATAACATTGAGTTGCAAAATCTTCCACTGCTTTTGCCATCTCTGGTCTTTTTGATTTATCTCTATTACCACCAGCACCAAATAAAACCTTAATATTTTTATCATCATAGATATCTCTAAGAGATTTTAAAACATTGGTATAGGCATCTGGAGTATGTCCATAATCACTGATAATGACAGCTGGTCCTTTATTAGATATAACCTCATATCTTCCCGGAATAGATTTGCATGAAGCAATGCCATCTCTAATAGCATTTATGTCAACTCCTATTTTAAAAGCAATACTAGCAGCCAAGATAATATTCTCAAGATTGTATTTTCCTACTAATTTTGAAGAAATATCTATAGAAGTACCTTCAAAATTAAAAGTAGCACTAACCCCTTTATGGTCTAAGATAAAATCGGAGCAATAAAAATCAGTTTCATTACTGTTGAGAGATATATTGTGAGTATTCGGATACTCATTGCAAATATCTTTCCCATAACTACTATCACCAAGTATTAAGCTTGAACCACTATCCTTTACCAGTCCAAATAACTTTTTCTTTTCATTGAAGTAATTATCAATTGTACCATGATAATCTAAATGATCTAAGGTAAGATTGGTAAAACCTGCAAAATCAAATCTAAGATTATCAATCCTTTTTTGAGATAAAGCATGTGATGATACTTCTAGTATAGCAAAATCATACTTTTGCTCTACCGCTAAACTAAGAACTTTAAAGATATTTATAGAATCAGGCGTAGTTAATCCAAAATCTTCATTCACTATATTTGGAATAATGCCCAGAGTGCCTATTTGTAACACTTTTTTTCCATGAGATTCTAGAATACTCTTCAAAATGAGAGTTGTAGAAGTCTTACCATTAGTACCTGTCACCCCAATAAGTTTAATTTTATCTTGAGGATTGTTATAAAAATTAGCTGAAATCTTTCCCAATGATTCTCTAGCATTCTTTACCTTAAGAATCTTATTGCTATGTTCAATACCATTTGAATCGCTAATCGCGCATATTGCCCCATTATCTAGAGCTTCATCTATAAAATTATTACCATCAAACTTAGATCCGCTAATAGCAATAAATATAAATCCAGGACCAACTTCTTTTGAATTTGTAGTAATTCCTAATACGTGCTCATTAAATAATGAATTATCAAGATCTACGACGCCGTGTAACGCTTTATTTAGTTCGATTGGGATCATATATTGTATTTTGTTCAGTGTCAGGTCTATATGAAGGAGTATGCATATAACGAATATAGTCATTAATATCTCTTTGGTCCCACGCGTCTTTAAAATAATTATCTACATCTATATAGCCTTTTCTAGAATTGTAGTAACTAAACTTTTCTCCAGTACTTCCAAAAAATCCAACTGAATAACTATCATTGTTTTCTTGAACATACTTATTGGCTTCCATCCAACCTTCAATCCCTGCATCCAAATACAACGAAGACGAAGTATTCACTGGAAGTAACATTCCAACATTATTCTTTCTAGCAAAACGATCATATTTCGGTGCATTTAATTTCAAAGAATTAGATACTACATCTAACTTCAAAAATTCACTCAAAGTGTCATTCGTATTAATATCAGCAACTAACATAAGTTCAAGATCAGTCATTTCATCTAGTAAAGAAGCTGGAATAGAAACATTCTTCCTCTCAACATCATCCTGACCTATCAGAATAGAAAATAAAAACACAATAAAAACATATTTATTCATCGAGCGTTACCTTTTTTCTATTTTTCTTCAATACTGATCTCTTCTTTTTACTTTCAATCCTTTTAACTTGAGAACTTCTAGAAGGTTTCGTAGCAATTCTTTTTACAGGAATCTTTATATCTGAAAACAAACTTTCCAATCGATTGATAGCATCTATCTTATTTTTACTCTGAGTTCGATGTGATTGCGCAAGAATGATTATGTCCCCATTCTTCGAGATTCTATTCTTATATTTCTCACAAAATCTATCTTTAATATCCTCTGGAATATCAGAATTGAGAATATTATATCTCAACTGAACAGCAGTAGAAACTTTGTTTACATTTTGACCACCAGGTCCTCGAGATCTCACAAAAGAAAGGTGTAATTCTGATTCTTTAATTTTTATCATCAATTTTTTTCCTAAATTTAATCAAAATTTATGGACAAAATTACAAAACATCGGATTTCAGTATATGGCATTAATGGATGTCACGATGCAATGGAATCTAATCTGGTAGAAATTAATCAAGTTTATATCGAAAAAAATTCTCCTGCGTATAACCATGAAGGTCTCCAAGAGTTGGTTGCAAATATACCTCAAGATAAAGTTGTTATACTTAATGAAGTTAGTTTCAGAGAGAAAATTGATACTAATAGATCTCAAGGAGTATTAATCAAAGCGCAGGTATCCAGCTTCTATTCTCTTCCAACAACAGAAGAAAAGAATGCATGTTATGTTATCTTAGATCAAGTACAGGATCCTCATAATCTAGGTCAAATACTACGTATTTGTGCAGGAGGAAATGTAGATGGAGTGATTATAACGGATCGAAATAGTGTATCTATGACTAGTGCTGTAGCCCAAGTAAGTCAAGGCGGTTTTGCTAAAATACCTCTTTATTCTGTAGTAAATATCAATCAAGCTATTGGGCATTTTAAAGATAATGATTTCTGGATTACAAGTTTTGAAAATAATATCGATTCACAAGATTGGTATTCGATAGATTTAAAAGGTCGTTCAATATTGATTTTCGGTGGAGAAGGTAATGGAGTTAGCAAGCAAGTATTAAAGAATTCTGATTTTACTGCAACTATTCCAATGTCCAATAATATGAATTCGCTGAATGTATCTTCAGCTGTAAGCGCAATAGTTTTTGAACGATTAAGACAAGTTCTTAACTAGTAGAACAGCTTTCCATAGAACAATCATCTTTAAGCATACCGCAACTGCAGAGCTCGCTTGCAAAATCTTCAGTAGCTTTCCAAACTCTCCATACATTCTTATAAGATATCTTCTTAATATCTTCTTCAGAATAACCTCTCTTTAATAAATGATATATTAGATTAGGAAAATCAGAAGGATCTTTTAAGCCATAAGGAAGTGTATCTCCTACCCCATCATAATCCGACCCAAAAGCAACATGATCAATACCAACTAGGTCTACTACATGATCAAAATGGTCTGCTACATCAGTCACATCACAGAATACAGGGTTTTCTTCAGCAACTTGCTTAGCAAAATCTTTGACTTTCAAATCGTCAGATTTCAGATTATTGTCTTCCATAAATTGATTTACTACTTCAGAATTTCTGCGACGTTTATCTTGTGATTCCTTTGTAACAAATGATGAACCAAAATTGATTTGTATGACTCCGCCATTTTCAGCAAGACGTTTAATCATATCATCACTCATATTACGTTCAAATCCTGGTGTGAAATGTCTAGCAGATGAGTGTGAAGCAATTGCAGGCACTTGTGTTACATCCATAACTTGATAGAATGCTTCATCCGATACGTGAGAAATATCAACCATTATACCAACTTTATTCATCTCTTTAACAACCTCTGCACCAAATTCACTCAAACCATTATGAGTTCTTTCACCAAGATTATATGAAGAATCACAAATATCATTATCCTCAGAATGAGTTAATGTGATATAACTAATTCCTCTGTCACGAAAATGCTGAATGTTTGATAAATCACCCTCCAATGGAGCACCGTTTTCCATACCCATTGGAAGTGCTATTTTTCCTTCAATAAAAATTCTTTCAGCATCTGCAACATTGTGTGCTATTTCAAACTTATCAGGATGATCTATTGTAATTTGTTCGACTGTCGCAATTAATTCTTCTGCCATTGCCTTAGCTCCACCAGTAACTTGGTATGTGGCAGGAACATATATTGACATAAAAGGAACGTCTAATCCACCCTCTTTTGCACGGACATAATCAAAATCTCCTCCAGGAGTTCGAACAGATAAATCTTCATATCCTCCTTTGTGCAAACGCCAAGGAACATCGATATGGCCATCCGTAATAATATATTTTTGCGCTAATTCATTTGCTTTCTTCATAAGCTCCTTATCATTGCTATCACTACAGTTAGTTAAAATTAGAGTGCTTATAAAAATAAGAATAATTTTTAATGATTTCATACTTGGTTTTCCTTTATCTGTTAATCGGAGGTTAGTAGCGGGAGTAGGATTTGAACCTACGACCTCCGGGTTATGAGCCCGACGAGCTACCAAGCTGCTCCATCCCGCGATCTGTTCGTATAATAAGTAAAAAAAGAAAAAGGGGGAACCTTTTTTTGTAGAAATCATATACTAAAATGAGGAGCAGATTAAAGTTTAAAATTACCTCTTAATTCCTTTCATTTACCCTTGGTTAGGTTTTAGTTTGCTCCTCTGCCATCTAAAACTCTTTTCGGACGAATTCCAATTCCAGTAACAATTACATAAGAAGTAGAATTAATAGTTTTTGCAATTTCATTTACATCAATTGTTCCATGTTCATTGGAACCAAAGATTAAAACTTCATCTCCGTACTCAATATCGGCTGATCCAATATCAATCATGAGCTGATCCATACAAATTCTTCCCGTAATCTTCAAATTTTGATCTTTAAACTTTACAAATCCATCTACATACCAAGGACGTGGTACTCCATCTGCAAATCCTGCTTGCACTACGGCAATTCTTGTATCCTTTTCAGTAGTATATACTCCGCCATAGCTAATATGGGTTCCTGCTTTGACATCTCTTACCTCTACCACAGGTGCAGTAAAGGTCATGACTGGTTTAATTGGTAAATCTTGCGGCACTTCATCGGATGGAAATCCGCCATAAAGTAACATTCCAACTCTCACCATATTAAATCGAGATTCTGGAAGATTTAAAATGGCTCCGCTGTTACTACAATGAATAAAAGTAGGATTGATTTCTAATTTTTCTGCAATTGTTAAGACATCATTGAACTTATTAAGCTGATCATTGGCATAAGAAAGATCTCCTTCATCTGCCGTTGCAAAATGAGAGTATAATCCTTCGATTTCAATCCCATCAATTTGATTTGCTTTTTGTAAAAATGCTTCTGCTTGTTCTAATGGTACTCCTAAGCGTGTCATACCTGTATCAATTTTTAAATGCACCTTAATCAAATCACCTTGATGAGTTTTCAATGCCTGTAAATCATCAAAAGATGATACATTCAATGTCAAATTATGTGTTATAGCTTCTGAAAGTCTATTTGGATCTAATTTTGAATAGATAAGGATATCAGTTGTAATACCTGCGTCACGTAATTCAATTCCTTCTTCAAGCGTAAAGACCGCTAAATACCTTGTCCCTTCTTTTTCTAATACTTTTGAAACTTCCACAGCACCATGACCATAGCCATTTGCCTTTACTGTAGCCATCACAGGAGTATCTCCTACTTCATTGCTAAGCAATTGATAGTTTTGTGCTAACTGTTCTAAATCAATGTGTACTTTTGGTCCAATATAGCTCATTTAGTGCGCCTCATACCAAGATGGTCCAAAACCACAATCAATCTCTACTGGAACATCCAACTCTATTGCATCTTTCATATTTTTTACTACCATTTCTGATACATAATCTAATTCATCTTTATGTACCTCTAAAAGCAATTCATCATGAACTTGTAAAATCAATTTCGATTTTAAATCTTTTTCTTTTAAATCTTTATATATCTTAATCATTGCCAGCTTAATCATTTCAGCTGCCGTTCCTTGGATTGGCATATTGATTGCCATACGTTCAGCTGCGTCTCTTCGAATCTTATTTTGGCTATCTGAATCCCATACAGCTCTCTTTCTTCCTAGTAATGTCTGAACAGACTTCTCAGATTTAATAAGCACTTTAGACTTTGCAATATAATCTTCGATTCCTTTATACTTACTGAAATATGCATCTTTTATTTTCTTCGCTTCTCCAAATGGAATATCTAATTCTTGGCTTAAACGAAACGGACCAGCACCATACATAATACCAAAGTTTACAATCTTAGCTGTACGTCGCATCTCTGGGAGAACTTGATCATCGTTATCAATTTCAAAAATGCTCTTTGCTGTAAAAGTATGAATATCTTCTCCATTGTTCAGCGCTTCAATTAAAGCTTGATCTTGGCTCAAGTGCGCCATCACTCTCAACTCTACCTGAGAGTAGTCTGCAGAAAAAATTTGATACTCTGATGACTGAGCCTGGATAGCTTTTCTAACATCCCTTCCGTCTTCTGTTCGAATCGGAATATTTTGAAAATTTGGACTGCTTGAAGAAAGACGTCCTGTCGCTGTCATTGTCTGATTAAAAGAAGAATGAACGCGATTAGATACTGGATTAATATTAGTTGGTATTGGATCAAGATAGGTATTCTTTAATTTGAATAATTTTCTATACTCCAAAACCAATCTTGGTAATTCATGCTTATGTTTTAGCTCTGATAGTACGGCTTCTGCTGTAGAACGTTTCTTAATCATTGGCAACTCTAGTTTGTCAAATAGAATCTCAGCAAGTTGCTGAGAAGAGTTCACATTAAAATCTTGATTTGCTAATGTAGTAATCTCATCGTGAAGCGCATCAATTTTTATGCCAATTTTATCAGAACGTGCTTCAAGATAATCTTTATCAACAAAGATGCCGTTAAATTGCATATCAATCAAAACGGGTAGCAAATCAATTTCTATAGCTTTGAAGTAATTGTATAATTTCTGATTCTTCAGCTCTTTAAGAAAAATTTCAGTCAGTTCGATTACCACATCTGCATCTTCTGCTGCATAGAAAGACACATCTTCCAGAGTAACTTGATCCATCGTTATTTGATTTTTACCAGAACCAATTAAATCTTGTATTGGAACCATCTTATAATTGAGATGTGCTAACGATAAATTATCGAGTTTATATGATCTGGCGTTAGGACTAATTAAATGGGCAGCAATCATCGTATCAAATGCAATTCCACTTAAATTAATTCCATACCGTTTCATAATAAGGGCATCATATTTAATATTTTGTCCTGTTTTCGGAATATTTGGGTTCTCCAATACCGGTTTTAAGACATCAATCGCTACTTGAAGATCATCATCTCCAAATAAATTACTCTCTTTATCTTTGAAATGTATTGGAACGTATACCCCTGTATTTTTTTTCACTGAAAAACTAAAGCCTACAACCTCAGCAAGCATAGGGTTGATAGAAGTAGTTTCTAAATCTACAGATAACCATTCATCCTCTTTAATTGATTTTACAAAAGATGTAAGCTGATCTATGGTTGTAAGATTCTCATACTTTTTTTCTCGTTTTGTAGTCTTGATTTCAACTGATTCATTCGAACCAATCTTTTTTAGTAGTCCAGAGAATTCTAATTCCTTAAAGATGTCTTCTAATTTAGTTGAATCCATCTCCTTTTTTTTAAAATCGATAATACCAGCATCAATCTTTACATCTGTTAGAATAGTTACCAACTGCTTGCTTAATAAAGCATTTTCTTTGCTATTGAGCAACTTCTCTTTCATTTTTTCATTTGTAATATTATCAATCTCTTCATATATATTTTCAATAGATCCAAAGTCCTGAATAAGTTTCATTGCTGTCTTAGGACCAACTCCTTGCACACCAGGAACATTATCTGAACTATCTCCCATCAATCCTAATAAGTCAATAATATGTTCTGGACCAACACCCCATTTTTCTAATACTTTTTTCTTATCGAAGATTTCTTTCGCACGTTTTCTTGCTTGTGGTGCATATAAGAACGTTTTATCATTAATTAATTGCATAAAATCTTTATCTCCGCTAACAATATTGCATTGAAGATTGTCTTCATTGCACATTTTAGCAACTGTTCCTATAATATCATCTGCTTCCACACCATCTACTCTTAACATTGGAATATTCATTGCCTCTAAAAGTTCCCATAAATACGGAAGTTGTGTCTGAATTTCATCAGGCATTGCAGATCGATTAGCTTTATAATCTTCATAAAGTTCATGTCTAAAATTTTTGCCCTTTGAATCAAAAGCTGCTACAAGATAATCTGGTTTTTCCTCTTCGATTAACTGAAATACTTGGTTAGCAAATCCAAATACAGCGCTAGTAGGTGTACCGGCAGTATTTGTTAGTGGATTTCGAATAAGAGCGTAGTGTGCTCTGTACAAAGTGGCATAACCATCAATGATAAATAATCTTTTTTGTTTTTTTTCAGAACTCATAACTTAGCGGGATTTTACACCCGCTAAATTATGAAAATAAGACATTAGAAACTATAAGTTAATGACATTCCAACTTCTCTTGGAGGTGCAAAAGACTTATATAGTTTCTCTTCAAATGGAGGTTCTAGAGCAAAGATAAATCCTCTGTCTGCATAATTTTCATCAAGGATATTTTTTGCATAGAAACCTAAATCGACTTTATTAAATGAATGCGAATAGTAAGCATTCAAAAGATGATATGGATCTGATTCATATTCATCGTGCGCAGAATCAAATACAAATCCATCTTTTCCTGAAATCTCAATCATCAAAGAGTTGTTTCCAGTAAAATTATAGTTAAATGATAAGCTATAATTCCAGTTTGGAGAATGTGCTTTCTTACCATGAGCATGACCTGCATGATCATCATGATCTCCATGGTCATCATGGTCATCTCCATGGTCATCATGGTCGTCGTCATGATCATCGTCATGGTCATCACCGTGATCGTCATCATGGTCGTCGTCATGGTCATCACCGTGGTCATCACCGTGGTCGTCTCCATGTTCGTCTCCATGGTCGTCATGATTTCCTAGCTCAATTTCAGAACTCAATAATCCTAAAGTAGCATTAATAGTAAATTTATCACTTAGTCTAAATTCACCAGTTGATTCAGAACCATATTCATAGCCTGATTCAGCATTTGTCTTAAAAAAGGCAAATGCATTAGGATTAATTGGATCTAACTGCTCACTTGTTTCATAAATATGACCATCATGCTCTAAATAAAATAGAGAACTTGATAATTTGATATTATCAGTATGCCATCTTATTCCAGTAGTAATATCATAGTAAGTCTCTTGATCATATGTTTGTTCGTCAGCATCCAAATATGGATTTTGATTTATACCTCCAGGATGATATCCTTCAGCATAATAAGCAAACCAATGAAGGTTTGGAGCTGGGTGCATTTCATAAGCAATCTTATATGAATTATTAAAATCGCCCATAATATCAAAGCTTGCACCTTGGTCACTAAAATCATGATATGTCATATCTCTAGCTTCTGATCTAAATGCTAAAGAAAGTGATGAATCATTTTTAAAATTATATGCAACTTCACCATATGCAGACTTTGTGACAATATCATAACTAGAAGATAGGGCTGTAGCAGAACCTCCAAAAAGATATCCTTCAGCATTAATTTTCTCTTCATAATTAGATTGATACAAACCAATGACATAGTCTATTCTATTATCATCAGCAGGATTTGATCTTAATCTGAAGTCTACAGTTCTTGTATCAATATCTCTATCAAATGAATCAAAGAAGTCATAAGTGCTAGCATCAAATTCAACGTGATCGTCATCATGATCATCGTCATGGTCATCACCGTGATCGTCATCATGATCATCGTCATGGTCATCGTCATGGTCATCACCGTGATCGTCATCATGATCATCGTCATGGTCATCATGATCTTCATAATCAAGCCAGAAACTATAATTTCCCCAATCTGAATCATAGCTGTGCAATGTTTCATTGTTTGACATACCGATATTCAAATCAGCAAAACCCTCACCAAGATCATAAGTATAGTCAGCTATAAAAATCTGTGATTTTTGACTATCTTTACCTGGATTGTCTGAATATGTAATATTGTCAGTATTATTATCTGGAGACCAATTATCATAACCATTGTCAAAATCAGAGTAAATCATTGTATACTTTTGCGTGATATTATTATCGCCACCATCTTTTAATAGTTTTGCTCTAAATGATGTTTCATCTCTATTTGCTGATGCATAACCACCTAAAGCAGCATTTTCTTTATATCCATCAGAAACATTAGAATGACCTACTAATCTTAGCTTCCAACCGCTATCAAGAGGCAAATTATAAACTAATCCATTAGTAAAAGTATTGTGTGAACCAAACTGGGTCATCACATATCCTTCTTCTTTGTCTGTGGGATCGTTGGTTTTAAAATTAATCAAACCAGAAGATGCGGCTGCGCCAAATAAACTCGTTTGAACACCCATCAATACTTCTATTTGTTGCATATCAAACAAAGGTGTAATCATACCAAGCTCAGATAAGTCCATTCCATCCAACACTAATCCTACATAAGTACTTGGAGGACCCTGATCCGCATATCTGCTGGTAGAACCTTCTCCACGTATCTGAAAATATCGTGGCCTAGATGTTCCGCCTGCATAATTTAGATTTGGAACTTTTTGAATTAAGTCGCTGAAATGTTGTCCCTTTCTAACTTCTAACTCATCATTAAAGATGATTGCTGAATTAGCTAAATCGCCTTCATTGACTTTACGCAATGATGACATAACTCTTACACCTTCCAGCGATACAGCTTGACTGACAAGCTCGAATCTTAAAGGTTGGATACCTCCATCTTTTAAATCAAGATTGACAGCTGCGTTTTTATATCCAATAACAGATACTTGAACTTTCCCGCTTTCAAAATCAAGACTAAGCGCAAATTTTCCACTATCATCAGTGCTAGTTCCAGCAATGGTTATCCCGTCATCATCAAGAACAGATACATTAGCGTCCTTTAATGGAAGACCTGTACTTTGATCAAGGACAAGTCCTGTAATTGTTGATTGAGCAAAAGTAATGCTCATAAATAATAATGTTAAAATAAAATTCTTCATTTTTTTCTCCTAAAAATAAGTTTAATAAATTTGATACTTATTATAAAGTATCGACAAGATAATTACTAAACGACAGGGGGAGACTTATTAGATATTTTATAAATTTCTTTATAAAAATATGTTTTAGAGCTAACTATACTAAGTTCAATGGAGAAAACTTTTCTCAATAAAATAATGTTTTCTGTAATAAAGAATTTAGTAGAGCTTAGGTTGCAGGTATCACATTCATGTATGCCCTTATTTATCAAAGATTCAGTATCATGATTTAATAATTTGTTATTTGACAAATTAAAATCATGATGATGAAATGTCTGCATACTCATAAAAAGCATCGCAATTAATGATAAGAACGATATATGATTGTTTTTCTGCATTGATAATTTGTAAGTTGAATGTATGAAACAAGAGATAACTGTAAAAGCATTTTTTTTAAGCATTCTCTTATCAATGGTACTTTCTTCTGCGATGGCATACTTAGGGTTATATGCAGGAATGACCATCTCTGCTTCAATTCCAGCTGCAATTATGTCAATGGGAATTTTGAGATTATTTCGTGAATCCAATATTTTAGAAAACAATATTGTACAGACTGCTGCATCAGCTGGAGAATCATTGGCAGCAGGAGTTATTTTTACTATACCAGCGCTATTATTAATAGGATATTGGGATACAATTAGCTACTTGGAGGTCACTAAAATTGCTATGGTAGGTGGAATACTAGGAGCATTATTTACAGTCCCATTAAGACGTGCATTAATTTTAAAAGCAAATTTAAGATTTCCTGAAGGCGTTGCAACAGCTGCTGTCTTAAAAACTGGTCATGAATCAGATGCCAAAAAGTCTAGTGAAAGCTTAAAATTAATTGGGCTCTCTGCTCTTATTGGAGGAATAGTTAAGCTTGGAGAATTAGCATTTGGAATTTGGTCTAGCGCTCTAGGCGGAGCAATAGCTATTAGAGGCGCTGTTTTTGGAATGGGTGCCAGTTTATCTCCTTCCCTTGTTAGTGTAGGATATATTGTAGGAAGAAATATTGGTATTCTTGCATTTTCTGGTGGATTAATATCATGGGCAGTAGCAATTCCTATTTACTCTTATTTATATGGACATGAAGGGGATTCTTTATTTGAAGGTGCAAACATTATTTGGAATGCTAAAATACGTTATTTGGGTGTTGGTGCTATGGTAGTTGGTGGAATTTGGTCTGTGATTCAACTAGCAAAACCATTGATTGAAAGCATTCAATTAAGCTTAAAAACTTTAGGAGAAAATTCTGATAGTATTCCATTAGAAGAAAGAGATCTTCCTATTAACTATGTATTTATGGCTATTGTGTTAATGCTTGCTCCTATATCATTTACATATTTTGGCATTATTTCATCTTGGGGATCTGCAATTATACTATCATTGATTATGTGCATATTTGGATTTCTATTCTCTGCTGTTGCTGCATATATGGCAGGAGTTGTTGGATCTTCAAATAATCCTATATCAGGTGTAACCATTGCTACAATATTATTTAGCTCTCTATTAATAATTACTTTCTTTGATATAGACTCATCAAAAGGTGCTGCCACTGCTATTTTAATTGGGGCAGTCGTATGTTGTGCAGCTGCAATCGGTGGAGATAATTTACAAGATCTTAAAACAGGTAATATTGTAGGAGCAACACCATGGAAACAACAATTAATGCAATTAGTTGGAGTAATCAGTTCTGCATTGACACTTGGAATTGTTCTAACACTACTACATGAAGCATATGGCATTGGAAGCTCAGACTTACCTGCACCTCAAGCAGTACTAATGACTAGTGTAGCAAATGGAGTGTTTTCTGGCAATCTAGAGTGGGGTATGATTTATGCTGGAGCAATATTAGGTGTTTTCATTATTATGTTAGATCAATATCAACTACGCAGAGGTGCAGAATTTAGAGTGCCTATATTAGCAGTTGCCATTGGAATCTATCTTCCTATAGAATTAACGCTACCTATCTTTATTGGAGGAATGCTTAATCACTTTGCTGGAAAAACTGCTTCTGAATCAGGAAAGAATAATGGATTATTACTTGCTTCAGGTCTAATTACTGGAGAGGCATTAATGGCTATATTTATTGCAATACCATTGTTCTTTGATAAGAATTACTGGCCTGAGTATGCACTTCCTTCCCCTTTAAATGATTTAGTAGGATTAGCTTTAATATTAGCTATTGTTATTGGATTGTATAAAGTAGCAAAGAAATAAGTAGTTAATATCCAGATATAATGAATTCAATATCCTTCTTTTTAAGTTTCTTTCCCTGTTTCTCTGCTATAGCATATGATTTAAAGTTGCTACTTCTCACATAGTAAATCATTTTACCTCTATTCATTACTTGACTCACTTGAATATCTAATACGCCATCCTCTACTAAAGTTTCTTTGAGAATATTAGCACTATCTTTCTTACTGTAGGCTCCAAACTGCAAAAACCATACTTTATTCTTTTTAGCAACTTTCTTTGGCAATAGTGATGGACTACTCAATTTCTTTTGGTAAACTTTTAAAGAATCAAGCTCTCCTGCAGCATTTAACGATTTGAATAACAAATCTTTTGATATATCGCTTACTAAATGTTTTGGTGCTTTCACATTAAACTCTTTAAATAAATTAGAAGCAGAAATGTATGAGCCTATCGCATAATTAATTTCAGCTTTTTTCAATATTGATAACCAGTAATAATCAGATTGATTGTTTGATTTGATAATTTCATCATAAATCTTCATTGCCTTATCTGCATCGATAGTATTTATAGCTTCCTGATAAAGAATTGCTGAATCTTTAGTCTGACTAAATAATATATTAATAGCACAAACTAGTATCGCAGTGCTTCTAATTAATATTTTCATTTTCAATTATGTCATTACAGAAACTGGATAATGCTTTTCTTGTATCAAAACTATCCGAATCTATTTTCATTTTATTTATTCGTATCACATACGATTTATTAGATCTCTTTGAATGGTAATCAAATCGAGGCATAAACTTATCGACTAACTCCATAGCTTCATCTTTCTGGCTCTTTTCAAGATAAATATCAATCAATCTATTGAAAGCATAACTATTGAATTCATCTTTTAAAATCTTCTTATATAGATTTTCTACATCATCAAATCTTTTATCATCAAACAGTAAATGTTCAATTTTTTTGAATGCAATGACACTACCGCTTGGATTCGCTTGTGAAAATCCCATAAGATATTCCATTGCCAAATCTGTATTACCAACATAATGCGATGAAAGCTCCAAATAAGATTCGCTATAAGGATTATCTGCTTTGATGCTCTTTTTAAGGTAGTATAAATAATTTTTTTCGTTGTTTTTATCTTTATAGTCCATAGCAATAAAATAATTTAGTTTTGATTCGTCTCTCTTCTTAATCTCTGGATAATATTTTATTAATTTCTTTTCATATTCCAGTGCATCTTTCCATGATTTATTATCAGTTGCAATATTTTTAAGCATTCTTAAAGACCATCTATTTTTAGAATCTATTTCTAACATTTTTTTAAACTCATCTTCTGCTCTTGCTACCTTATCAAGCTCTAAGTAATCTAGTCCAAGCGCTTGATGAATTTGTATTTTTAATTCTTTCGATAATTTTGGTCTAACAATAATGCTTTGATGAATTTTAGTAGCTTGATCAATATCTCTATCTCTTAAAAGGTTACCTAATAGTAAATATGCTTCGGTATTATTAGAGTCTTTAGCAATAATATCCTTTAAAATCATGAATGCTTTTTCATGATTGTTGTCAATAATAGCTTTTAATGCTTCATTATATAATTCAATATCACTTGGTTGTTGAGATGGTCGCCTACTGATTATATAAACAATAATCAGTATGATAAATACAGGGAGAAGATAGAGAATATTCAAGAGGGCTTACTCCTTTTCAGTAAAAGTAAACTCTTCGCCAACAGCTACGTTTCGCAAGCTATCAAGCTCTTCTGAAATCTCTTTATTTGTTTTAACAAGCTTTGATATTTCTGATCGATAAGCAAAAACAGATCTTAGAGATATAAGATATCCTATGATTACACCAATCATTACAAATAATATAAAAGCAAGATATCCAGGAATAGGATATCCATTATCTTTAAAAAAGTATATTATAATTGTCTCACTATTTCTATCAAACAACAAAAAGGTTCCAGCCAAAAAACCTAAGAAAAATAGTATTTTTAGTATTCTAAACATTATGCTCCTATTATTTCCTTACCACGTAAAATTACTCCAGTAGCCTCTGTAATTTCTACAGGGATAATATCCTTAATTTTACTATGATTTTTTTCTACAATCACCCATTCATTTGAGTCAGTTCTTCCAGCCCAGTGATTGGTAGATTTTTTACTTTCTTTTTCTATTAATACTTGTTCAAAATTTCCAACTTTTTTCATATTAAGTTCTAAAGTGTGTTCTCTTTGCAAATTAATCATTTCATCTAATCTATCTTTTTTCACTTGCTCAGGAATGTGATCAGAGAATTGCTCAGCTCTCGTATAAGGTCTTGGAGAGTATTTAAAAGTGAAAGCTGTATTAAATTTAATTTTTTCCATCAAGTCTAGAGTCTTTCTGAATTGTGTATCAGTTTCTCCTGGAAATCCCACAATAATATCAGTGGATAATCCACAATTAGGCATAATCTCTCTTATTTTCTCTGCCATATAATAAAAATGTTCTCTTGTATATGTTCTATTCATACGCTTTAGCACCTCATTTGATCCTGATTGCATTGGAAAGTGAACATAATTACAAATATTGTCTCTAGAAGCCATAACCTCTAATAATTCTACATTGATATCCTGAGGATGAGGTGAAGTATACCTAATCCTTTTAACGCCAGGAATATCAGAAACTGCTAATAGTAAATCAGCAAATGATTTATCTTCATGCTTATAAGAATTAACATTTTGTCCTAACAGCGTTATTTCAACATAACCTTGATCTACTGCTTTTTTTACTTCAGTAACAATGCTATCAACAGCTCGACTTCTTTCTCTTCCTCTGGTAAATGGAACGATGCAAAATGAACAAAACTTATTACAGCCTCTCATTATTGAAACCCAAGCATTAAACGTATCTCCCCTGTTTGGGAATATATCTTCATAGACTTCATATTTTGATAATTTAGTATCAACAATGCTCTTCTTTTCAACAAGATGTCTACTCATGAGCTTTGGAATATTCCTATAAGAATCAGGCCCTAAAATAATATCAACATATGGTTTATTTTTTAATAAATCATCTTTAAGATTTTGAGCCATACATCCAAGAACACCAATAATTAAGTGTGGTTTGGATTGTTTTATTTTATGAAGATTTCCTAAACGTGAGTGAACTTTCACTTCAGCATTTTCTCTTATAGCGCAGGTATTAAGGAAAATAGCATCGGCATCATCTAAATCTTGTGTTTTTTCTAAGCCTAAATCTATTAGTATTCCCTCAACAAGTTCAGAATCGGCCGTATTCATTTGACAGCCGTACGTTTCTAACAAAAATTTCTTAATAGGGAGGGTTTGCATCTACTTGATATATCCTGTGAAAAAATACTTTGCAGGATCTTCAACTTTTTTATTCTTATGCACTTCATAATGTAAGTGAAATCCAGCTGCTCTTCCGCTATTGCCAGACTTTCCAATAAGATCTCCTCTTTTAACTTTTTGACCCTTCTTCACTTTGATTTTATACAAATGAGCATAGATTGTTTCATATCCATATCCATGATCAATTTTAACATATCTTCCCCATCCAGAGTCGTATTGTGCCTTCTTTACAACACCATCTCCTGTTGCAACGACATCAGTATTTAAATTAACCGCAAAGTCTAATCCACGATGCATCCTTCTTTTTCCGTCTATTGGGTCTGTCCTATAGCCATATCCAGATCCTAAATAAGCATCTACAGGACTAATAGATGGAATATGAGAGTACATCTTTTCATTTGATTTAATTTTATTGAAGATAGTATCGTAACTATCTTTTTCTAGATTGACGCTATAGGATAAAGCATCTATTTTATCTTTGAGTTGAAATAAGATGCTCGTAGCATCCTTATCTTCTACAGAAACTTCTTCCACTGCACCACCCTTACCTTGTGTCCTGACATCTTCACTAATAGGTGGAATAGCAGCATAAGTCCTAAGCTCTTTATCTCTTTCTTCTATTAATAGCAATTCTTCTTCAAGTTGGGCTATCTTATTTAAAAGCTCTTGAGATACATCGGCATATTTTTCATCTGTCTCTCTTAATTTATCATTATAGTACTGATTAGAAAACTCCAGTGAAAGATAGTAATTAGCACCAATAACAATAGCTAGAATCACTGAAAAACTGACAGCAATATTCATTACTGAAAAATTAATCTGATGCAATCTGTCAGATGATAAATATTGAAAGGAGAAGAATTTTTTCTTTAGCATAACTTATTCGCTCTCCTTATTATTTTCTTCGCTATCATGATGAATAGATTCTTTTTTATCTGCAATTCTCTTTTTTATTGATACAATGTTTTCAACCAAGGCAAGATAACGCTTATCTCCAACGAAGTTAAGCACATTCTTTTCTTGAGTTTTAGCAAAGACATATAATCCTAACTTTACATATAAACTAGATAGCTTTCTTTCTAATTGTAAGATGTCTATACGTAATTTACTATTGTGGGTAAATTCTTCTGCTTTCTCGGAAGCAACAACGCTCCATTCAGCAATATTGTTTTTTAAATCTTCAAAAAATTTATTCATAGGATAGAATTTATAGATGAAAACAAATATAGCAAAGGGTTTAAGAGGCTCCCAAGCTAAAGGATTAGTTGGGAGCCATCTCGTTTATTGGTAGCCAACCAAATTATTTTTGTTTTCTTATATAAGCAGGCACATCTAAATCAGCACTTTGATCAAAATCATCAAATACTAAAGTAGGTCCATCTTCTTTATTGTCTTGTTGATTTTCATCCATTTGAGAATCTGATTCTGGGTTATTTTCTTGATATAATGTTGTATTAGAAGAATCCATAAGATCTTCGCTGTTCCTATCATGAGAATTCCGTATTTCTACTTTTTCTTCAATAGGTTGACGATTAAATCCAGTGGCTATAACAGTTACTTGAAGCTGATCTTGCATATTTTCATCAACACGAGCACCAAAAATTACATCTACTTTACTTCCAGCTTCTTCGTGAATCAGTTTCATTGCAGCATTTACTTCCATTAAACCCATTTGCTTATTACCGGTTATATTCACTAAAACCTTTTGAGCGCCACTTATTGAGTGAGAATCTAATAATGGACTACAAATAGCTTGTTGTGCAGCTAGAACAGCTCTTTCTTCCCCTCTTGCAGTTCCGGCTCCAATTACTGCATCTCCCATACCACTCATCACTGATTTAACATCAGCAAAGTCAATATTTACGTTACCTTTTTTGTTAATTAAATCAGATATACTTCTAGCTGCTTGCAACAAGATTGCATCAGACTCTTTAAAACCATCCTCAAAGGTCGTAGCGTTATCTACTACAGATATTAACTTTTCGTTTGGAACAACAATCAGTGTGTCGCAAAAGTTTCGCATTGATGCAACACCTTTACGTGCTGAATTCATTTTCTTGGAACCTTCAAATTCAAATGGTAAAGTAACAATACAAACAGTTAATATTCCTAAGTCCTTACAAACTTTAGCTACAACTGGAGCAGCTCCTGTACCTGTACCGCCTCCCATTCCAGCAGTCACAAACACTAGGTCGGATCCTGCTACCAATGATTTCAGTGCATCTGTATCATGCATAATTGCTTTACGTCCGATCTCTGGCTTTGCACCTGCACCTAGACCTTTTGTTAAATCTTTTCCAATCTGAAGCTTAGTTTCGGCTGGATTACTACCTAAATCCTGAGCATCTGTATTAATAGCAATAAACTCTACTCCATCCATCCCTGAAGTAATCATTCGATTTATTGCATTACCTCCAGCACCTCCAACTCCTAGGACCTTAATCCTTGCTCTCTGGCTTGCTAACTCGTCAAATTCAAATAACATATTTAATCTCCTTTTTTATATTCTTTAATCAAAAAACCCTCTCCATATATTGGAAATGCTCTTTGTAATTGATTTAAAATCTTTAATTCCAACACTTGAACTGCTATCTTCAACATTAAATATTGGCCATGATAAAAGACCAATTACAGTAGAAAACTCTCTTCTATCTTCTAGATTCTCTTTAAAGACAGTATTCTTTATTGATAGATACTCGCACTTTGTATTCTCAAAATGTTTTTTAAATAACAGATCTAAATTTTTCACATTAGATCCACCGCCTGTAATCTTAATACCTGATCTAATATCGGATATATCCATACGCAATAATTTCAGTTCAGATTTTATCTGATCTATGATATCTTCATATCTCAATTCTGCAATTTCAGATATTTCTTTTTTATTTATACTTTTTGTTAAATCATCATTTTCTATTGGTAATTCAAAATTAGATTCAGAATCTGCAAAATCTGACAATGCAGATACGTGCTCATGTTTAATTCTTTCTGCTTTCTTAATAGAAGTTTGAAGATATGCAGCTATATCCCTTGTCACAGATTTTGAACCCAATGGAATAACTTTAGAGTGAATTAGGTAATTATCTTTATAGAGCAACATATTTGTCTTATCTGCTCCTACATCTATGAATAAAACTCCTAAATCTTGATCATCTTTACTTAAATTAACTGATGCTGCTGCTAAACCATCAAATACTGGGTTAACATCAATACCCAAATCATTGCTAAAACAATGGTCGATTTGTAACAAGTTAAAGTTCTTGATATGAATCACATGTGATTTTGCATCAATAGATCTACCTACATACCGTAGAGGATTTCTTATAAGGGATGAACCATCGATAAAAAAACCTCTTTCAAGATTGTGCAACACATATCTATCTGAAGAAACTTGAATATCAGAACATTGGGTTAATAATTTTTGTTTTATTTGCTCATCAATCTCAAATTCTGCATTATCTTTTGATCTAATTCGAGTAGACGAATTGATAGATTTAATATTTTTTCCAGATACTGAAACCCATGCATCATCATCGATATTGATTTTTGCATCTTTCTCCATTTTTTCAATTAAATATTCTAAACTGCGCAACAATTCTTCCTTATCAATAATATCTCCATTATCTATACTGTCTGTCTTTATAGATTGAATAGATAGAATCTCTATCTGATTATCATTTATTATTCTTCCAACTGCTCCCTTTATACTGAAAGAGCCTAGATCAAAAGCTACCTGTATTCTATTATTCATTATATCTCATCCACCACTATTTGTCTTTTATATCTCAAATCTATATACTTATAACTCTCTAATGTTTTCTCTTCTGGCAATACATCTGAAAAAGCATTTAAATAATTTATTTTTGTAAAGATATTGTCATTACCAAGTAAAATTTTTGTTCTTCCATTTTTTAAAATAATCTCATATTCATTGTCCTCATTAAAGACAAACTCTGATATATTATCATATAATGCATAAAAGTTATCTTTTGAATATTTAATAACGTCAATTGACTTTAGAACATTAGAGGATTTAGTCTTCTTGCCCTTTTCATACAATTCTTGATTGGTCTTAAAATTTGACAAAATAGGTAATGAAATTTCACAATATTCAACTGGCAAACAAATTCCTTCTGAATCGAGAATAATTAAATCATTAGCATTTATAATAGCTAACGGCTCTCTTTCATAAATTTCAATCTTGACTCTATTAGGAAATGTTCTTGATACCTTACAATCCTTTATATGGTCTAATGCCTCTATGTTGTCTTTATATTCTCCTAGATTGGAAAAGAATATATTCTGATTCTTTATACTATTTTTATATTCTAATAGCATAGTATCATCAAAATAATTTACTCCTTCAATATTCACATCTTTTACAATAAACATTTGATTAAATTTGGCCCATTTAATAGATCCAAAAAGAAAGATTCCTATCAACAATAAAGATGATATTGGCTTACCAATAGAATCAAAAATCTTTATAAAATCATTCTTCATTATTCGCTCATTTCCTTAACATCAAATCCTAATAATTTTACTTCCAACTCTAAGTCAATATTAAATTTCTCTTTAACGGTATTCTTTGCTTTTTTAATAAGTGCTAACATGTCATTAGCCTTTGCTCTACCATTATTCACAAAAAAGTTTGCATGCTTATTAGAAATCTCAGCATCTCCTACTGAAAAACCTTTTAGACCTGCTTGATCTATTAACATTCCAGCGGAATGCTCAGAAGACGGATTTTTGAATACACTTCCTGCAGAACGATAGTTTAGAGGTTGCGTATTCTTCCTTCCTGATCTTGCTACATCAAAGTTGTCTTGGATTAATTCTTTTGGTGATTTTTCAAGCTTGAATGTTGCTGCTAACAAAATTGATTCTTTTGCAAAAGAAGATGATCTATAAGAAAAATCAATATCTTTCTTAGATAGTAATGTAATTTTATTTTCTTCATTTAGCATCTCTACAGTTTCTAAGTTTTCTGAAATCTCTCCACCCCAAGCACCTGCATTCATTATCAATGCGCCACCAAGTGTGCCTGGAACTCCAATAAGATTTTCTAATCCTTTTAAATTGTTTTTCATAGATTCTCTGACCATTTTACTTAGAATAACGCCACACTCTACATAAACCTTTTCTTTATCAATATGAATCTCTTTTAAACAATGCTTAATTGATATCACAACGCCTTTAATACCATTATCGCTAATCAATAAATTTGATCCTGAACCTATAATAGTTATAGGTTGTTTATAATCTCTACTCATTCTAACAGTATCAATTAAATCTTGCTTGCTCGATGGTAAAACAAACAATTCAGCAGGGCCTCCAATACCGTATGTAGTATGATTATCCATACTTTCATTAGCAAGAACTGTTGCATTTGTTTTTTCTATAATCTTCTCTTTTAAAGAATCAATCATTTCATCTTCTCGGTTAATGTATCTGCATATCTCCAAATATTACCTGCACCAATAGTGAGAATAATATCGCCCTCATTGTAATGGCTTGTGACCTTTTCAATTAAAGACTCTGTAGTGATATCAAATACATTCTCATGATTCAAATTTCTAAGATGTTCACTGATTGTTTTTGAACTGATAGAAGGATCTAGCTTTTCTCTTGAAGCAAAGATTTCAGTAATAAAAATAATGTCAGCATCAAAGAGAGACTTTGCAAAATCTTTATGGAACTGTTTAGTTCTAGAAAAAAGATGTGGTTGGAAAATCACCAATAATCTTCTATCCCAATTACTCTTTACTGCCTCAATAACGCTCGAAACTTCTACAGGGTGATGAGCATAGTCGTCAATAATAGTTATAGTTTCGTTATGTTTTTTAATATCAAATCGCCTTTTAACACCTGAAAAATCTTTTAAGCTCTTACTAATATCTTCTATTGATAAACCCATAGTTTTACATACAGATATAGCTGCTAAAGCATTTAAGACATTATATGAACCTGGAATATTCATTGAAAATGAATAGTTCTTTTTCTCATGCACAACATCAAATGTCACTTTTCCATCACTATGAATAATATTCTTTGCCTTAAAATCAACATTATCAGATTCTATTCCATAAGTAACTAATGGCTTATCAATCAATGGTATAATTGATGCAGCATTATCAGAGTCCTTACAAATACTAACCATTCCATAAAAAGGAACTGAATTGGCAAATTGGATAAATGCATTCTTTAAGTCTGCTAGATCCTTATAACAATCAATATGTTCCAAATCGATATTATTAACTACCGCTATAGTTGGAGTAAGTTCAAGAAAACTTCTATTAAATTCATCAGCTTCAACGACAAAAGTATCGCCAGAACCTAGAACTGAGTTAGTATTTATAGATTTAACTACACCTCCTACGATTATAGTTGGATCTAAATCAGAATCTTTGAGTATTGAACCAATCATGGATGTTGTAGTAGTCTTTCCATGTGTTCCAGCAATTCCAACTGTAGAACTTTTTAACTTAGCAAGCTGTGATATCATTTGTGCTCTAGAATAAGATTGAATATCTCTCTCATATGCTGCAACTAATTCAACATTATTCTTAGGTATAGCATCTGAGTAAACTACAATCTCAGCTTCTGATATATTTTTTTCATCATGACCGATTGCTATGACAATATCTAGTGCTCTCAACCTATCGATATTTGGTGATTCAGATATATCTGAACCTGTAATCTTAAAATTCTGATTATGCAAAAGTTCAGCAATTCCACTCATTCCAATACCACCTATACCAATAAAATGAATTCTCTTTATACTAGAAAGCATGTAAATACTCCATAATATTATTAGTTATAACATTTACTGAATCAGGTTTTTTCATCTTTTCAATATTTTCTTTCATTGATTTGTATACTCTATCATTTTTACAGATTTCATTAATTTTTTCTGATAATAAAGATATTGATATGTCTTTCTCTTGAATTAATAATGCTGCAAAATTCTCTTCTAGATATCTTGCATTAAACACTTGATGATCTTCTGCTGAAAATCTAAAAGGTATTAGAATAGAAGGTTTCTCAAATTTCAAAATTTCAGAAATTGTCATTGCTCCAGACCTTGAAACCACCAAATCGCATAAACCATATAAATATGGCATATTGTCAACGAAAGATAAAACTTTAATTGATTCACTATTGTAATGCTTATGCTTATCATAATTATTAAGACCTACTATCCATAGGATATTAATATTATCCAATAATTTTTGATCAATACACTCTGATATAAGCTTATTTAGAACTACTGAACCTTGACTTCCTCCTAATATCAATACGGTTCTTTTATTTGTATCTATAGATATAGACATAGCTTTATGATTATGACTATAAATTGGATTACCTGTAAAAAGAAATTTAGTATTTTTTAAATATTTTTCTGCATTTTCAAATCCAAGGAATACCTTCTTTGCACTAGAAGAAAATACTCTGGTTACTGCTCCTGGAAATGAATTTTGTTCATGCAAGAAATATGGCACTCTAAATATTCTTGCTATTTGAAGAGGTATAAATGAAGCGTATCCACCTGTTGCAATTACCAAGCTAGGCCTGTTCTTTATAAAAAAATAACCAACCCTTATCAATCCAAAAAACAGCTGAAATATTAACATAGAATTTCTTCCTATTGCATATAAAGAGAAGGATCTGCTAAATCCTTTAATTGGAATAAGCAGATTGTTTATATTTTCAGAATCAATTTTTCTTGATTCAATTCCATATTTTGAACCAATATAGTGAAAATTTTCACTTCTTATTTTTTTTCCAAGCTCATTTTTAATCGCCATTAATGGATAATAGTGTCCGCCTGTTCCTCCTCCGCAAAAGATAATTGTCTTGTTATCCATCAACTCGAAGTCTCCATTTTTTAACTTTAAATTTTCGCTGTGCTTTGCTGATATTTAATAAAATTCCAACCATTAATAAATTGATAATTAATGAAGAACCTCCATAACTAACAAATGGAAGCGGGACACCTGTGACTGGAAGAATATTAATTGCCACACCAATATTTATAAGAGCATAGAATGTAATACTCAAGCCAAAACCAACGGAAAGAATAATGCCAAAAATATCATTTGATTTTTTAGAAATTTGAATAGCTCTAAATAATATTATAGTATAAGCTAACATGAATACACTTGTTCTTATAAAGCCTAATTCTTCTCCAATAATAGCAAAAATAAAATCCGTATGAGTCTCTGGTAAGTATGAGTGCTTCTGTATACTCTCTCCTATACCCATACCAGTCAATCCTCCTTGTTTTAAACCAATAAGTGCTTGACTAGATTGATATCCCATACTTCCTGCTGAATTAGGATCAAGAAAAGAAAGTATTCTACCTAATGCATAATTTTTACTGTTTACAATAAAGATAAGAATTGCTCCTACCGACAAAACTCCTACAGTGCCTATCTGAGGAAATGATACTCCGCCAATAAATAATAAAGCAAATACAATACTTAGCAAAATAAGTGTTGTTGAATTGTCTGGCTGAATGATAATCATGAAACATATAGGTAAAATACAGGCAAATGGAATTACAATACCTTTAACAAACTGATCCATATATTTATAGTTTCTATCTATATAATCAGCTAGAAATAGAATAACTGAAAATCTTGCTAAATCAGATGTCTGAAAAGATATTGGACCGATAGATAGCCACCTACAAGAGTCACCATCGCAGCCTTGTATACTTGTATAAGCTAGCAATAGAAATGAACCTATCATCAATATTGGAGCAAGATATTGCAATCTTCTATAGTTAAAATGAGATGCAATAAGAAATACAGCTATTCCTGGAATAAATTTCAATAACTGATTCTTCAAAAAGAAAATACGTGAAGCTCCATCAGTAATCTCAAGAGATTTTATCCAGCTAGCACTAAATAAAATGAACAGACCAAAAACTATCAATAGTATAACTGTCCACAACAACCACTTATCTTGTTTTCTTTCTTTTATATTCATGAATAATGCCTTTCTACTATATCCTT
>Ga0208407_1000236_pt1 | contig 26144 bp, 27 predicted proteins | sample ETNtaG_9_FD_185775 | JGI IMG/M metagenome (GOLD analysis project Ga0208407, IMG submission 185775) | Marine microbial and viral communities from oxygen minimum zone, Eastern Pacific Ocean - ETNP201406SV69 (SPAdes) (version 2) | ecosystem: Environmental > Aquatic > Marine > Oceanic ...
TGATTCCAATATATGGACCCTCTACACCACGAGGATTAGCTGGAAGAAGTTTTAGTTCAGTTCTCAGCGGAACATTCGCTATTGAAGAAACAGATGTTAGGATCGGAATATCAGCCCTTGATGCTCTTGAAACACGCGCAAGATATTTAGAAGTTGAAACGCTAATTATTGGTGATAGATACTCATTTATTAGAGATTCATATATGCAATATCAAGAATTTGAATTAACCAATGGTGAAGACCAAGTAGATGATTTTGTAGATGATATGGATGATTTTTTACTTGATTAATCTTTATACCATTGATATTAAATCTTGTTGAGTTGATTCTAAATTATTCTTTTGCATTGTTTCAAGAATCAATGACCTATAAGCTTTCGCATTTTTTAGTCCCCGATTTAATCCAAAGACGTGTTTAAGAGTTCTTGAAAGAGGATGCCCTAAATCAGATTGCAATAGGCAATATTTTAAATACTTTTTTAATATAGATTTTCTATCTTCACCAATATCTACTTCGTTAAAAATCGTAGAATCAACATTGCTGACAATCATTGGGTTGTCATATGGACTTCGACCAAGCATCACTCCATCCACTTTTTTTAAATGCTCAATTGAATCTTCTAAATCTTTGATTCCACCATTTATTACAACCTCCAATTCTGGAAATTCTTTCTTTAGTTGGTAAACATTTTCATATTTTAATCGAGGAATCTGCCTATTTTGTCTTGGTGTAAGGCCCTTCAAAATTGCCACTCTTGCATGAACAATGATTGTTTTGAGTTTGGGATTGACTATTTTAGAGACAAAATTATTTAAATAATTTATATCGTCTCTCTCGTTAACACCTATCCTACATTTAGCAGTGATCGGCGTTGTTGTAACTTCTTGCATAGCCGAAATGCAGTCTTTTACAAGTTCAGGGTCTTGCATTAAGCAGGCTCCAAAAGAACCTTTTTGAACTCTTTCAGATGGGCAGCCAATATTCAAATTAATTTCATCATAGCCCAGAGAACTACATATTTTCGAGCATTCAGCAAGTTCACTTGGATCTGATCCCCCAAGTTGAACCGCAATCGGATGTTCAATTTCATTATTAAAATTTAATTGATCAAGGCATCTCCCATGAATGATTGATCCAGTGGTCACCATTTCTGTATATAAAAAAGCTTTTTTTGATATTAATCGAAATAAAAATCGATCATGTATATCAGTGCACTGCATCATTGGTGCAATGCAGAATCTATGATTTAGAGACATCTGACTATAAATTAATAACTACTGATATAAACCCAACAACACTTAAAACAATTGTATATGGAAGGGCCATCAAAACCATTCTGATATATGAAAGATTTATAAGTGGAGCTAAAGATGATGTTAAGAGAAATAAAAAGGCCGCTTGACCATTGGGGGTAGCTATACTGGGTATATTTGTTCCGGTATTAATTGCTATTGCCAGTTTATCAAATTGATCTCTGGAGATAACATTCATATCCAATGCATCCTTAACTTCATTAATATAAATCGTTGCAACAAAAACATTATCGCTTATTGCAGATAAAACTCCATTGGCAACAAAGAATATTGGAGCTTGGTTACCAAGCTCTTGAGCTAATACAAAAGTAATAATGGGAGTAAATAATTGTTGATCTGCTATAACGCTTACAACACCAAAGAAAACAACCAACAATGCTGTAAAGGGAAGAGCTTCCTTAAATGCATCGCCAAGGTCATGTTCATGAGTAATGCCTTTAAACGATGTTAAAAGAATGATTACAGCTAAACCAATGATTCCAACCGCTGCTAAATGAAGCGCTAATGCTATTATTAAGAAAATCCCTACAAGCATCTCAATATAAAGCTCTAATCTGCTCTCGTAAGTGCTTTGGGCAATCTCATAATCATTAAATTTATGAAAAATATTTTTTATTCTATGGGGTAGATGATTACCAAAACCAAAAATATGAAGTTTTTCAATTACAAAGCAAGTAATCATTCCTGCTATAAAAACCGGAACGGTAATAGGAGCCATCTTAATCATAAATTCAATAAACTCCCAGCCTGCAACATTTGCAATAAGCAAGTTTTGTGGCTCCCCAACAATAGTACAAACACCACCGAGAGCTGTGCCAACAACACCATGCATAATTAAGTCTCTAAGGAAAGCTTTGAATTTCTCTAGATCTTCAATGCCAGCTTCAGATAAAGAGCTATTGTCATGATAATTATGAGCTGAGGTGGAAAAAGCTAATCCAGAATTTGCAAGATGAAATATTCTATAAAAACCAACTGCGACAGCTATCAAAACTGCAGTTACAGTTAGCGCATCCAAAAATGCCGATAAGAAAGCAGATACAAAACAAAACATCAATGATAGTTTTGTTTTTGAGTGAATCGTAAGAAGTAGTTTTGTAAAAATTGTTAACATTAAATTCTTCATAAAATAAATGCCGGCAACCATAAATACCAATAATAAAATAACCTCTAAATTATGTTCGATTTCATGCAGCAAGGAGTACGGATTGGTTAGCCCAAGAAATAGCGCTTGTATTGTAATCAATCCTCCTGGTTGAAGAGGGTAGCATTTAAGAGCAAGGGCAAGGGTAAATATGAATTCTAGTAAAATCATCCAGCCCACGATGAAATTACCATTTAAGTCCATGGAGTTTAAAATTAATAAAGTAATAGGATTAATTGCTAAAAAAGCTATGATGGTATTTTTGTACCAGTCAGGCGAATCACCTAGAAACATTTTATATAAGTTATTTATCATATTTAAATCCTAATTCACATGAAATTAATAAGAGAACTCCATAAGTCATTCAAAGAAGATTCTAAGTTAATTATATTTTGCGATAGTAAGATTTTATATGATCAAAGCGAAAATACTTATAGTTTTGCTCCAAAAGATTTAAATTTAAAAAATCAAACAAAACCATTTTTATCAATAGCTCTAATAGATGATTGCTATTTCTATGTAGTAAATGTTAATAAAGATGAAAATATTTTAGGTCTGTTTAAGAATCCTGAATCTATAAACTTTGTTGATTTAAGGCAAATATTAGGTTTCTTAGATCAATCTAGTTTCTTGCTGGCCTCACGCGCATCAATACTTCAAGCATGGATTACCAGTAATGACTTTTGTAGTATTTGTGGAAAAAGCAATTTGTACAATGACAAGGAGGGTGCATTTGAGTGCAAGTGTAAATCTAGCCCAAAATACCCCGCCATATCTCCGTGCATTATCACTTTAATACATGACGAGGATCAAATATTGTTGGGAAGAAGTAAATTCTTTCCGCCTAATATGTATAGCACTCTTGCTGGTTTTATTGAAGCTGGTGAGAATACTGAAGAAGCATTAGTTCGAGAAGTAAAAGAGGAGGTGAATGTTGATGTTTCAGATATTGAATATTACTCGTCACAGTCATGGCCATTTCCAGCTCAGTTAATGTTGGGTTACTTTTGCAAATATAAATCAGGAAAAATAGTGTTAAACGATAATGAGCTTGAAGACGCTAGGTGGTTTAATGTGCATGAATTACCAATTATTCCACCTGCTGCATCAATTTCTGGTCAGCTCATTCGCTCTTATATCGAGGGTCGTTTAAAGCTCTAGTAGGTTTAGGTGCTCGCGTAGGTGCAGGAGTTGGTGCTGGTGAGGTAGCAGCTGAAGCTTCAACATTTGATTTATTACCATCTTTATCTGCATTGGCAGTATCGGCTTTATTTGTTTTAGCCAATTTATTATCTGCCTGTATATTTTTCTTAGGAGGTATCACAACAGGTTTTGAAGATTTTTTTGGCTGACTTCTTTTTGGATTATTATCCTGAGTTTTGTTATTTTGTCTTCTACCTCGATTGCTTTGGTTTTTATCATTTCTAGTATTTCTATTGGTCCTGGGTTGAACTTTTTTGTAATTTCTTGATCTTTTATTTTTAGCTGTCTTTTTCTTTGTAGATTTAAAAACAGAAAGAGTTAAAATAGATTTGAGAAATGCAAAGAAGCCGTTTTTATTTTTTTTCTTTGGCATTCTTGGTGGGACCGAAACCTTAACCAAAGGTTTCAATGATTTTTTATTTGAATTCACATCACGCCAATCCATTGATGGTTCTGGGCTGTTTGGAGTCATATCATATGAAAATGGTTTTTTTCCAGCAGCAGCTTTAACTCTTGCAACTTTATAGTATGGTCTAGACTTGTATGGATCAGCTATAACTAAAATATTTACTTGATAGCTATTCTCTATAGAAATGATGTCTCTTCTTTTTTCATTTAAAAGATAACTTGATACATCTGCTGGAACATATACATGAATTTCACCCGTATTTTCCTTTGCTGCATCCTCACCAATTATTCTTAAAATTGATTGGCCTAAAGAACGAGTGCCACGTACCTGGACATGTTGTATATCATAGGTTTCATCTAAAGAAGGTCTAAGACGCTGTCTGGATAACTCCAATAACCCAAATCTAGATATTCCAGCAATCTGTATTCTCGCTCTGTCAGATTGAACAGCGGACCTAAAAGTATTTTCAACTTTTTGTTGATGTTTTTCATCTTGCATGTCAATAAAATCAATAACAATAAGGCCGCCCAAATCTCTCAATCTAAGTTGTCGAGCAACTTCTTTAGCTGCCTCCATGTTTGTAGCAAAAGCTGTTGATTCTATGTCTTTTCCTTTGGTAGAGCGTGCTGAATTAACATCTATTGAAACCATCGCTTCAGTAGGATCTATTACTATAGATCCGCCGGAGGGTAATGAAATTTCTCTCTGAAATGCTAATTCAATTTGGCTTTCTATCTGGTACCTATTAAATAAAGGAATGTCTTCATTATAGTAAATAACTTTATCTGCATGATCTGGTATCACCGACTTTGCAAAGTCCAATGCTTCCTTATGCACAGCTTCATCATCTATAAGAATTTCTTCTATGTCGTCTCTAAAATAATCCCTAAATACTCTTAAAATTAATTTATCATCTTTATAAATTAAACTAGGGCTTGGAGCATCAGTGACAGTTGATTTTATTTGATTCCACAGATTCATTAAATAATCTAAATCCCATTTTAATTCATCGGTAGATCTTCCTATGCCTGCAGTTCTGACAATTACACTCATGCCCTCTGGAATATGCAGTGCATTCAAAGCATTCTTGATTTCATCTCTTTCATCTCCTGATATTCTTCTTGATACACCACCAGATTTTTCAGAATTTGGAATTAAAACTATAAATCGCCCTGCAAGTGAGATTTGGTTTGATAGGGCAGCACCTTTAGTTCCTCGTTCTTCTTTTAAAACTTGAATGAGGATTTCATCACCTTCCTTGAGTGAGCATTTCTTTTTCCCACCACCATCCTTGGTAAAGTATTCGTTTGATAATTCTTTTAATGGTAAAAAACCATGCTTTTCACTTCCAAAATTAATAAAAGCTGCATCTAAACTTGTCTCAACTCTTGAGACAGTCGCTTTGAATATACTTCCTTTAAATAGGGATTGCGCATTAAACTCGTTGTCTAAGTCGAATAGTTTAGCTCCGTCAACCAAAGCTACACGAAGCTCATCTGAATATGAGCAATTAATTAGAATTCTTTTCATTTTTTTTCTCCGGTACAGAGAAAGCGAATAGCAATAGTGCTTTGAGAGTTAATAGAGTCTTATCCTTTGGAGCTCTTTTAACTTACCCCATTGTTCTATATGGAGCTTTTAAAACTTGTTTTATTCTTTTAGCACCCTTGTGCTTTGTTAACTTTCTCTTATCATGCTGCGCTGCAGCATTCTTATATTAATGCTTATGACATATTGCAATAAGCTTTTTATACTTGTAGCTTTTAATTAATAAACTAACAATTTCGAGTATTCTACCTTAATGAGTGGTAAAAACCTAAAAATAGATGAGGATCACGCAGGAAGGCGTATTGATAATTATTTATTTAATATTTATAGATCGCTTCCTAAATCAAAAATTTATAGCATGATTCGCAAGGGAGAGATTAGGGTTAACTCTGGTCGAATCAAGCCAACCCACAAATTAGAGCTTAATGATGAGATAAGAATCCCACCATATTTAATTGATTTTAAAAATGATGAATCTGATTTAAAGATTCCACCTTCAAGAGTTAGGGAATTCAATTTATCAATCATTGATCAAAATGATGACTACATTGTTGTTAATAAAGATCCTGAACTAAGCGTTCATTCAGGAACGAATAATCAATTTGGCTTGATAGATATTGCCAGAGCTTCATTTCCCTTCCTAGAAATTGATCTTTGCCATCGTATAGATAAATCTACTTCTGGCTGTCTATTGATTTCAAAGAATAAAAAGTTTTTAAGACACTTTCATAATCAACTTAAAACTAACAGAGTTACAAAGATTTATGAGGCAATCTTAATAGGAGTTATGAAAAAAGACATTGAAATTAAAACAAACATTGATGTTTCAACAAAAGAACATCTTCATAAAGTACAAGAATCTATGGGCGGGAAAAAAGCTGTTTCGAATTTTAAAATCCTAAAAAAATTTAACTCATTTACACACGCTGAAATTCTCATTAGCACTGGTAGAATGCATCAAATTCGAGTTCAGAGTGCAAATCTCAATCATCCAATAGTGAATGATAAAAAATATGGATTATTTAATTTAAATAAATATATTACAAAAGAAACATCTATCAATCGACTTGCATTACATGCAGCATCTATCTCTTTTTGTGATCTTAAAGGCAAAACTGTAAGGTATGAAGCTACAAAAAATAATCAATTTGATATACTCCTGTCTAAGCTAGAGAATTTAACTATTAAATCTTGATTTAATCTGATAGGATGCATTTTTTTTAAAATATTATGGCAGTACAAAAAAGTAAAAAAACTAGATCAAAACGTGGGATGATCAGATCTCATGATCATCTATCTGATCTTACTCTATCTACCGATCCTGTATCTGGAGAAAGACATCTCCGTCATCAAATGACTGCAGACGGCTTTTATAAAGGACGTTTAATTAAAGATCTAAGAAAACCAATCAAAGAAGTAGAGGACAGCGAAGCTCAAGACTAACCATGTCTTTTTCTGCTTTTTTAGCATTTCCAGGTCAGGGTTCACAACACCTATCCATGCTTTCTGGTGGAGGGATTTCAGATATAGCACTTTCAAAAGAATTTTCATATGCTCTTGAATGTTGTAGTGATTTAATATCTCATGATGCTTTTAAGTTGATTGAGGAGGGGCCTGAAGAATTAATAAATCAAACGTCAATAACTCAACCTCTTTTAGTCCTTTGTTCTTATCTGCATTTTAATAAACTAATTAATTCAATTAATATGACCCCGACTTATTTGGCCGGTCATTCATTGGGTGAATATTCAGCTCTAGTTGCTGCTAATTCAATCACAATAATAGAAGCTTTGAAGTTAGTTAGAAAAAGAGGTGAATTGATGGAGTTAGCTCCAAATGGCTCCATGTCAGCAATTATGGGTTTGGAGCAAGATATTATTGCTGAGATATGTGCTAATGTTTCCCATGGACCTGATTCACATGTTCAATGTGCAAATTTAAATTCTCCTAATCAAACTGTTATTTCGGGGCATGATGATGCTGTTGAGAGAGCGCAAGAGTTATGTATTTCCAAAGGTGCAAAACGGTCAATTAAACTAAAAGTTAGCATTGCTTCGCACAGCATGCTTATGCAGAATGCAGCAAATGAATTTAAACAAAGCTTGAATGATATTCAATTTAAAATACCAGATACTAAAATTATTCATAACGTATCTGTAAAATCAGTATCATCATCTAAAGATATTGCGCCTCTCCTTGTTTCGCAATTGCATTCACCTGTTAGATGGGTGGAGACATGCAACCTTATTTCGACATTAAATTTACCAATAATTGAATGCGGTCCTGGAAAAGTTTTATCAGGTTTGTTTAAAGCAAATAAACTTGAAAACTATCTTTCCTCTTCTGACGTTGAATTTTATGAGAAGATAAATAATTATGGATAAAAAAATAGTCTTTATTACGGGAGTTTCGAGAGGCATTGGATTAGAGCTAGCTAAATGCTTCTTAAGCGATGGTTATTTTGTTATTGGAACTTCTAGATCAGAATTTAATCTTCATGAAGAGCTAGGCTCTAATAAGTGTCTACACATTCCACTAGATGTTACGGATAGAGATCAAGTGTCATCATGTATGGAAAAATTAAAAGAAGAAGATATAGTTCCGAACGTTCTAATTAATAATGCTGGAATAACAAAAGACCAGCTATTTTTAAGAATGAAGGACGGCGATTGGGATGATGTTATTGATTCAAATCTCACAGGTGTTTTTAATATCACTAAATTATTTATTAAATCCATGGTAAAGAATCGTTCTGGAAGAATTATTAATATTTCGAGTGTTGCTGGCTTGATGGGAAATCCTGGTCAGGTTAATTATTCAGCAAGCAAAGCAGGCCTTGGTGGTTTTACGAGAGCATTAGCGAAAGAAGTGGCTGCTAGAAATATAACTGTAAATTGTATTGCGCCTGGGTTCATAGAAACTGACATGACTAATCATTTCAAAGACGGAGAATTAGAAAATATCTTAACTCAAATTCCTGTCAATAAAATGGGTAATGCTCAGCAAATAGCAGATTTAGCTCTATTTTTAGCTTCTGATAAGGGTGATTATATTACCGGACAAACCATCTCTGTTGATGGCGGTTTGTATATGAGCTAATGATTTTATTTGTTTTTGCTGGAAATGTTGTAGAATAGATTTCTTTAAACGGAGGATGCCCTGTGAGTATCGAAGAAAGAGTAAGAAAAATTGTTTGTGAGCAACTTGGTGTTGGCGACGATGAAGTGAAAAATGATTCTTCATTTGTTGATGACCTAGGCGCTGATTCACTTGATACAGTAGAACTAGTTATGGCTCTTGAAGAAGAATTCGAGCTAGAAATTGCTGATGAAGAAGCTGAGAAAATTTCAACCGTTCAAGAAGCTGTAAATTATATAAATTCAAACAGTTAGAATTTCTTGAATGAAGCAACTACACAGAAGAGTTGTAGTTACTGGCTTAGGTATCCTTTCACCAATAGGTAACACCGTTAATGATGCTTGGCATTCATGCGCAGAAGGTAAATCAGGTATTACCAAGGTTGATGTAGGGCTGGAGAATAATCCAGTAACAATTGGCGGTCGCTTAAAAAATTTTAACCCAGAAGAATTCTTAGATTCAAAAGAAGTTAGACGCATTGATCCATTTATTCAATATGGAATCATTGCTGCAAACCAATCTATTGAAAATTCCGGAATTTTAGAATCAAAAATTGATTTAAATAAAGTAGGAGTCAATTTTGGAGCTGGAATTGGAGGGATAGATACAATAGAAAAAAATAAGATTTTGCTTGAGAAAAGAGGTTATAGAAAAGTATCTCCTTTTTTTGTTCCTGGATCAATTGTCAATATGATCTCTGGGCTAGTTTCTATCAAGCATGGCTTTATGGGACCGAATACTTCTGTAGTAACCGCCTGCTCAACTGGAAATCATTGCATTGGAACAGCCGCAAGATCCATAGCATGTGGGGAAGCTGATGTAATGATAGCTGGCGGTGCAGAAATGGCTTCGACCCCTCTTTCAGTTGCTGGATTTATCTCCGCTAGGGCTCTTTCTATGAATTCAGATCCCGTCTCTGCAAGTAGACCTTGGGACAAAGATAGGGATGGATTTGTTCTTTCAGATGGAGCTGGATCTTTGGTGCTGGAGGAATATGAACATGCTAAATCTCGAGGTGCATTTATTCATGCAGAAATTATCGGATTTGGTTCTAGCTCGGATGCATATCATATGACAGCTCCACCAGAAGATGGAAGAGGGGCAGCGCTTGCTATGTTAAATGCTATAGATGATGCAGAAATTAATATATCTGATGTTGATTATATTAATGCTCATGGAACCTCTACACCTCTTGGGGATGTTGCAGAGACTATTGCACTTAAAAAAGTATTTGGCGACTTAGTACCTCAAATTAGTTCGACAAAATCGATGACTGGTCATACTCTTGGGGCCGCTGGTGCAATTGAATCAATCTTTTGTATTCAATCCATCAATGATGGAGTTATTCCTCCAACTATTAACCTAGATAATCCTGACCCTCTATGTGATTTAAATTACACACCTCTTGTTTCAATTGACAAGGAAGTGAATATTGCGATGAATAACTCTTTTGGATTTGGAGGTACCAACTCTACTCTTGTCTTTAAAAAAATCTAAATTATCCATACTTATTATTTCAGCAACTATCTTTATATTGGTTTTAGCAGGAATGTCTGAATCTTTTTCACATACAAGAGTTGATAAAAGTATTGAATTTTATACTGTAAAAAAAGGCTCATCTTTTAATTCAATACTAGAAGATTTTACTTTAGAGCTTTCGGAAGAGCTTCTATTAAAAATTTATTTAAAAGCAAATGATTTTAAAATTGCACAAGCTGGCCATTATTATTTGAAAAATAAGTCATGGAGAGAATTTATAATCTCAGTATCACGTGGTGAAGTTCTCATATTTAAGTTAGAAATTCCAGAAGGAAAAAATTTATTTGAAGTTAAAAAAATTCTTCTTGAATCAAACCTAAAAAATGATTGCAACAATTTTAAATGTCTAGACAATCGTTTGAATTTTATAGAGGGCACATTAAAGCCAGATACTTATTTCTATAAAGATTCCTCATCATTAACTGAAATTCTCAAACAATCGCAAAATGAATTCTTTGAGCTGTCAGTTAATTTATGGTCAAAAAGAAATATCACATCCCCATTAAAAACATTATCTGATGCAATAATTCTGGCTTCAATTGTGGAGAAAGAGGCAGGTAACGATGAAGAGAAACCAATCATTGCTGGAGTCTTTTTGCATAGATTGGCAATTGGTATGAAATTACAAGCTGACCCAACCATTATCTATGGTTTAATGCCTAATTTTAATGGCAATATTACAAAAGCAAATATAAGAGATAGAAATAATCCATATAATACTTATCAAATTTCAGGGCTACCCCCAACTCCAATATCTACAATTAGCCAATCATCATTGGAAGCAGTAATATTGGGTATGCAAAATGATTATTTGTACTTTGTATCTAGAGGTAATGGAACTCATAAATTTTCAAAAACTTATAAAGAACATCTTGAAGCTGTAAGAAAATATCAACTTAATTAGACTATGAGATTAATAACATTTGAAGGAATAGAAGGCGTCGGTAAATCAACTCAAATAAGTCTAGTTCTAGATTGGTTAAAAGCCAAAGGCTTTACTACAAAACTTCTCAGAGAGCCCGGATCAACTGATTTTGGTGAAAAGATTAGGGAATTGCTACTATCTAAGGAATCCGATATATCTGCTCATACAGAACTATTGCTAATGTTTGCAGCAAGGTCTGAAATGATTAAAGAACATTTAATTAATTCTAAAGAAGACTTTATTTTGTGCGATAGGTATTATCACGCTTCTATTGCTTACCAAGGTTTTGGACGTAAGATCTCGCTTGAGTTAATTGATCATTTAGTAAATGGTATTAACTGTCCAATTCCAGACTTAACAATAATATATGATTTAGATGTTAAAGCAGGGTTTGAAAGAAAAGCTAATGATGTTATTGATAGGATTGAATCTTCCGGAATTAATTTCTTTGAAGATGTTAGAAAGGGCTATCAGCATTTAGCTAATGAAATGAATGAAGTTGAGATTCTTGATGCATCTCAACCTATTGAATTAGTAAGCAAGCAAACTAAAGATTTAGTAGAGCGTTTATTTTAGTATGAGTGTTGAGCGCTTTCCATGGCTAACTGATGTAATCAAGACACATCAAAATATTAAATTTCCGTCTTCATCAATTATTGAAGGTGAATCAGGCTTAGCTAAGAAACAACTTGCTAAATATTTTGCTCAAAAATTATTGTGCAATGATGACTCGGTGCCATGTGGCGAGTGTAATTCTTGTAATTACTTTTTAGCCGGTTCGCATCCTGATTACTGTTTCCTGACGCAGGATTCTTGTTCTAGTGTGCTGCAAATATATTCCAAAGCCAAGAAAGACACCTTAACTTCCAAAAAAATCGAAGGCGTAAGAGCTTTAAATGAATTTATCGGCATGACTAATTCAGTTTCTAAAAAAAGAATTGGGGTAGTTTTTGATGCTCATTTCATGAATATTAATGCACAAAATGCGCTTCTAAAAACTTTAGAAGAATTGCCAATAAATAAGCATATATTTCTTGTTTCAAATCAACGCAAATATTTTTTACCGACGATATATAGTCGCTCAACTTTAATTTCAATTAAAAATCCAGATCCAGTCGATCTCGATCAATGGATTATAGATCAAGGTTATATTGATTTTTCAACATTAAATTTTGCCCCTGACTCTACACCTTTAGAGATTGAGCATCTCATTAACAATGATTTAGCAGGTCAATATATAAATATTTCTCAAAATCTTAATTCCTACTGTCTAGGAGTTACAACTACACCTGATTTAATGAAATTTTACAAAGAAATAAATATCTCATTTGATGAAAAAATTAATTCTATTATTCTTTTTTTGAAGACATGCGTAGGAATCAATCAAGATTTTTATAAATCTCATCCTTCGATTACTTCTTTAGAAAATATAAAATTTGATACTAAACAAGCGTCAGATTTGATTGAAGAATTAGTTAACTACAAATATCAACTTAATAAAGTTCCGTCATTAAATGAGCAGATCGGCCTTAATAATTTTTTTTATAAAATTAAAAATCTTTTTAGCTAAGCAGTTGCTCCACCGTCGACGATAATTGTTTGACCGTTAATATATTTTCCTGCGTCAGAGGCTAACATTATTGCTGCACCAGCAACTTCATCAGGCTCACCAATTCTTTTCATGGGATGCGTGCTTGTGTACTGCTCAAGTATAGCGGGATTTTCCCATAACCCTTTAGCAAAATCAGTTCGAATAAGCCCTGGAGCAATGCTATTAGCTCTTATATTGTGATGCCCATATCCTACAGCAATATTTTTTACCATTTGTATATCAGCTGCTTTGCTTAGGTTATAAGTACCTATAAGGTTATTACCTCTTGTGCCACCAACGCTTGAGATGATAATTATCACGCCATCTTTACGTTCAATCATTTGGGGTGTGACTAAATTGGTCAATATATGGTTTGCCTTGATGTTGTTATTCATAACTTTATCAAATGCTTCTGAGGGAATATCTGCCATTGAACCCATGAAAGGGTTTGTTGCAGCATTACAAATTAAGACATCAATCTTACCTAACAGTTTATTAGTCTCATCAACAAGATTTACAAGTTCTGATTCATTCGCAATATTGCCTGCAATAGGAAAAGCTAATTCAGATCCAACTTGATCATTTATCTCGTCTGCTGTTTCTCTGCACGCATCAATTTTTCTACTTGAAATAATTACTTTAGCTCCATGCGATGCTGCATGATATGCAATTGATTTACCAATACCTTTAGAAGATCCTGTTATTAGAAATGATTTATTTTTTAAATTAAATAATGACATTTAGCTTATAATCCTATGATGTTAAAAAATGTAGAAATATATTCTAAATCAAATTGTGTCTTTTGTGATAAGGCCAAACATTACTTTTCAAAAAATGACATTACCTATCATGAGCATAATGTCGAGATTCCTGAGGTTTTTGAGACTCTTTTGACTAGGAATCCCAATGCTAGAACTATGCCACAAATTTTTGTTGATGATCAATTGATTGGTGGCTACACGGACCTAATGGATTGGGTTGAATAATAAGGATTAATTATGGTTGCCTTTAATGATTTTTTGTTGCTTTTAGATGGATATCTAAGTGGTTCGTGGTGGTTTCCAGCATTTCTCATTGGAACAGGCATATTTTTTACAGCTTATTTAGGCTTTCCACAGTTTAAATTCTTTGCCCATGGGTGGCGAATTGTTACTGGTAAATATGCAAAAGATGATGTTCAAGGAGAGACGACTCCTTTTGAAGCTTTAACTACAGCTATGTCTGGTGCTGTTGGAACTGGAAATATTGGTGGTGTTGCTCTGGCAATATGGATTGGAGGTCCTGCAGCAATTTTTTGGATGTGGATAACTGCAATATTTGGGATGACTACAAAGTTTGTTGAAGTCACAATGGCTCATAAATATAGAACAACGCTACCTGATGGCTCAATTTCTGGTGGACCAATGTATTACATTGAGAAAAGTTTTAATAAGAGATGGGCGGGTGTTCTATTTGCTGCTTTGATGATGATCTGTGCTATTGGTTCAGGTAATATGCCGCAAATCAATAATATAGCAAGTGTTCTTGATTCAACCTTTAGCATTCCTAAGCTTGCTACAGGTTTAATCTTAGGAACCATGTTGTGGATGATAATCTCTGGTGGTATTAAGAGAATTGCCAAAATTGCCAGTAAATTAGTTCCATTTATGGCCGTGATATATTTTGGAGGAGCGACAGTTGTTGTAATTGAGAACTATCAAAACATTATCCCCTCCTTTTACTCTATCTTTTCTCAAGTTTTCTCAGGCTCTGCTGCTGCCGGTGGGTTTTTAGGAGCAAGTTTTGCAATGAGTTTAAAACTTGGCGTTGCAAGGGGTTTGTATTCGAATGAAGCAGGACAAGGTTCATCACCAATTGCTCACGCTTCTGCAAAGATTGAACATTCTGTAGAGCAAGGCATGGTATCTATCTTAGAACCTTTCATAGATACAATTGTTGTTTGCAGCGTTACTGCTCTTGTAATTTTATCCAGCGGAGCATGGATTCAGAAGTACGATAATACTTTTGAAAGATCTTCGATGGCAATTTTTGCTGGTGAATATAATGAATCAAGTCCAAATGATGTAGAAGAACTTGGAAAATATATTCTTGATGCTAGAAAGTTCACTAGTAATACAACGGCAGTAAAAAACTTTTCTGGAAATTTGCCTGTTGTAAATGGCGAGATTCAACAAAGCAATATCACAATTTTTCATAACAACTCTATTGCTGAAGATGTAACTTTCCACAAGAATAACAATTTCTTCGAGGGAGATTTAGAAGTAGTCAATGGTGAGATAATCGATTCTTCTGTATCTGTAAAGGGCAAATCGTTAATTCATTCAGCCGAATTAACATCCAAAGCTTTTGGTTCAGGGGTGCTTGGTAAATATGGCGAATATATTGTTGCTATTGGGTTACTCTTATTTGCTTTTTCTACAGCCATAGCTTGGTCATACTATGGCGACAGATCCACTGCTTATATCTTTGGTGAGAATGCAGTTCCTTGGTATCGAATTATATACGTAGTTTGCTTTATTGCTGCAGCTGTAATAGATACAACAGTTGTTTGGAATATCGCGTATGTAGTAGTTGCTCTTGTAACAATACCCAATTTGTTTGCCTTATTTATTCTCAGAAAAGAGATGAAAGAACAAGTTACTAATTATAGTGTTGAAAAGTAATTTACTTAGATCTGTTTTTTAATTCTTGCAAGACATCTGAGTGACTTAGATTTAACTTTCTTAGCATTACCAAAAGGTGATACATCAAGTCAGCAGATTCATCTATAACTCTTCCATCATCTGTTACGGCTGAAATTGATACCTCTCCCGCTTCCTCGGTTATTTTTTTAGCAATTTCTTTTATTCCATCCACATAAAGCTGGTAAGTATAAGAGGACCTCTTTGCATCTTTAAATCTAGTATCTATGGTTTGCTCTAATTCATCTAAAATACTCGAGGAAGAGGGCGCACCTATAAAACATGAATTATTATTTAAATGACATGTAGGACCACTATTTTTGGCGAGAATTAATAATGTATCGTTATCACAATCATGAATTATTTTTTTTATAGTTAACTTATTTCCAGATGTTTCACCCTTGGTCCATAATGTTCTTCTTGTTCTACTATAAAAAGTAGCAAAACCTGATGATTGCGAAATTTCCAAGGCCTCTTCATTCATGTAACCCAGCATTAACACCTCCAACGTTTCATGATCTTGGATGATAGCGGGCATCAAGCCATTAACCTTTTCCCAATTTAAATTCATCATTTTATATCCTTATATTTATATTATAAGATTTCAGCTCATTTTTAACCTTATCTATGGAATACTCATTTCTATGGAATATACTCGCTGCAAGAGCACCATCAACATTTGTTTGCTCAAAAACATCAATAAAATGTTGAGGTTCTCCAGCACCACCTGATGCAATCATGGGTATTGAACATATAGATCCAAGTGATTTAAGCAATTCGATATCATATCCATTCTTGACTCCATCTTGGCCCATAGCATTAATTACAACCTCACCAGCTCCAAGTTCTTGCACCCTAAGCAACCAATCATTGGCTTTTATATTGGTTGAAAAGGCTGTTTTCTCACTACCAGTTTTTGCAAATAAGAAGGCCTGACCATCTATAAGCTTTATATCCATACCTATAACAACGCATTGTGAACCAAATTCATTGCTAAGCATTCGAATTAATTGAGGATCATTTAAAGCTGGAGTATTGATAGAAATTTTATCAGCCCCTAAGTTTAGTATCTGTCTTGCATCCTCTATTGACTTGATGCCTCCAGCAACACAAAAAGGGATGTTAATTACTTCAGCAATTTTTGATACCCAGGCTTTATCAACAATAGAACCTTCCGTGCTTGCTGAGATATCATAAAACACCAATTCATCAGCTCCATCATTAGAATATTTTTTTGCCAAATCAATTATTGAGCCAATTATTTGGTGATTTTTGAATTGAACTCCTTTTACAACTTTACCTTTTTTAACATCAAGACAGGGGATTATTCGCTTAGTAATCATTGCTAAGATCTCTTAAGGAAATATTATCTTCATATATAGCTTTACCAACAACGGTTTCTGTAATTTTCATAGCCTTCAGAGCGTCAAGATCTTGAAGGCTTTTAATACCCCCTGAAGCTATAAGGTTTAATGATGGAAATAGGTTTAAAATCTCTTTATAAACATTAAAACTTGGACCTTTCATCAATCCATCCAAGGAAATATCAGTAGCTAGGATATTTGAAAAAAATGATTGGGTGTCTAAGAACTCATACAGATTTATTTGACTATTATCCTTCCAGCCATGAGTATAAATTGTTGGCATTAAATTATTGATTTTAAAATCTAACGCTAAAACAACTTGATCTGTATTAAAATTCTTTTTCAAATCTTGAAAAAAATTTCCTTGGAATAGGGCAGTTCCAACAATCACTCTTGAAACCCCCATATTAAGCATGGACTCAACTTTTTGAATAGATCTAATGCCACCACCAACTTGTAATGTAATATCTGAAATTTCTAAAATTTTTTTAATTATATTTGAGTTGAGTTGATTTCCAGTTTCTGCACCATCAAGATCTACGATATGCAAATGATTTAGATGATTTAATTTAAAGTAATTTGCCTGAGCTAACGGATCTGAATTATATTTAGTGACCTTATTAAAATTACCTTGCAGCAATCTAACGCAATGTCCATTTTTTAGATCGATAGCAGGAAGAATTCTCATGATTCATTAAAGAAATAATCTAGAAATTTTTTACCTGCAAATGATGATTTTTCTGGATGAAACTGACATCCAAGAAAATTATCTTTCTGAATAACCGCTGCAAAGGATTCACTATGTTCAGCTGAAGCTAGGGCTTGATCAAAAATTTGTGAATAATAGCTATTGGCAAAATAATAGTAATTATTAAGTGTTTTAAATTTTTCTTGATCAAATGTTACTTTATTCCATCCCATTTGAGGCACCTTGAAGGTGGATTTAGAATCAAATTTTTTAATATTTCCTTGAATGATACCCAGGCATTTAGTATTTTGCTCAGCAGAATATTCAAAGAGAACATGCATTCCGATACATATTCCAAGAACAGGCATTGTAAGCTCTTTGATTGTTTCCGTGAGATTATTATCTTGGAGGTTATTCATGATGCTCATTGCAGAACCAACACCAGGCAGAATAACAAATGAAGCATTGGATATAATATTTTTATCCTTGGTAATAACGGCTTCCATGTCTTGAAGCTCAACTGCTTTTTGAACTGATCGAAGATTTGCTCCTCCGCAATCAATAATAGCTACGGTCATAGCAAACCTTTCGTTGATGAAGATCTGGAGGATTCTACAATCACAGCTGATTTTAAACATCTTGCAAAAGTTTTGAATGTAGCTTCAAGCAAATGATGAGAATTTTTTCCTGTTGTCTCAATATGACATGTCATAGCAATAGAATTAATAAGAGACACAAAAAAGTGTTCAAACATCTCAGTTGGAAAATCACCAACATAGTCCCTTAATTGCGAACATTTAAAATCAAGAAATCGTCTAGAACTTAAATCTATGCTGATATTACTTTTAACTTCATCCATTACCAATATTTCGCTTGAAGCATATCTTGAAATACCAACCCTATCACCAAGAGCGTTCTTAATTGCCGTACCTAGTGCAATTGCTATATCTTCAATAGTGTGATGTTCATCTATTTCTAAATCACCCAAACAAGTTAAGTTTAAGTCTATGGATCCATGCTTAGAGAATTGCTCTAAAAGATGGTCTAAGTAATTGAGCCCAGTTTTAATATTGTAATTTCCTGTGCCATCTAGATTTAAGTTTATATAAATACTAGTTTCATTGGTTTTTCTTATTTCTGTAAAGCTTCTTGAGATCGCTTCATTTGAAGCTAAAGCTTCTCTAATTCTTATAGCTTTCTCATGAGCGTCCAAGGTTTCTGCTTGAGCCATTTTGATTACAGTATCTTTTAGATTATTAAATCCCTGGGGTGAAGCAGTTTGAACGCTAATTTGTTTACCAAAATCACTAACGCTTAAGCCTGAGTGTACTTTTGCTTGTCCATTTGTTGGTAGAACATGATTTGAGCCAGAGGAATAATCACCAAATGATTCTGGGCTTAATGAACCACAAAAAATTGACCCAGCATTGTTAATATGCCCAATATATTTAGAATAATCCTCATCTAATAAAATCAAATGCTCTGGCGCACATTCATTAATTAATTCGAGTGAATCTTTGAAAGATTTAGATTTAATCATGAGTAAGTTTTGTATGCTTTTTTCAATGACAGATTGCCTTGATAGATCTTTCATTTGCTTCCGAATATCTGCTCTGATCTTATTAAGAATAGTGAGATTTTTTGAAATAATAAACGCTCTTGAATTTGGATCATGCTCTAATTGTGACAATGCATCAGCGGCAGCAATAGGAGCATTTTGAATTTTATCAATCACTATCATTACTTCACTCGGTCCTGCAGGAAGATCTATAGCAACTTCGTTTGAACATACTTTTTTAGCTTCATTTACATATGCATTACCTGGCCCAAATATCTTATTTACTTTTGGGATGAGGGTTGTTCCATAAGCCATTCCAAATATTGCTTGTGCTCCACCTACTTTATAAACACTTGTTATTTCATATAATTTTGCTATCCATAATATTTCGGGCGCAATCTCACCATTTGTATTCGGTGGAGTGCAAATGATAATATTTTTACACCCTGCTACTTTTGCTGGTATAAGCTGCATTAATAATGATGAAATTAATGGTGCGCTTCCTCCTGGGACGTAGATACCAACATAATCAATTGGTCTAAATTCCTTCCATATTTTAATTCCTTTAGTTGTCTCAACTGGCAAACCAGAAAGGCCTTTCTTATCATTCTCACAAATAATTTTTATGTTAGCTGCTGAGTTAAGAATTGACTGCTTTAAACTATCTTCAATCAAAAGTTCAGACTTTTTAATTTCTGATATTTTTACTTTATATGAACGAGGGGGGATCAGTTTTAAGTCTTTGTTAATTTTATCAAAGGCCTTAGTACCATCATTCAAAACTAAATTTTTAATACGCATTACTGTCTTGTTAACACTCTTATTATCAGAGTTGCTTGCAAGCCATTGAATTTGCCTATTTGAGGAGGATCGATTAATTATTTTCATCTAATTTAATATTTTTTCAACTGGTAAAACCAAAATCGAAGATGCTCCATTTGATTTTAATTTTTCCATTGTTTCCCAAAATACAGGTTCTTTGCAAAGAGCGTGTATTGCTACTTTATTGTCTTTCTGCAGTGGAATAATTGTTGGTGAATCAGCTCCAGGCAATAACTTACATATTTTATTAATTGCATTACTTTGAGCATTTAACATTACATATTTACTTTCTGCTGCGTTGATAACGCCCTCGAATCTTTTTATTAAATTTATGATATTAACCTGACTTATCTTTTTGGATTCAACGGTTGATATCAGCACAGCCTCTGATGCCATAACTGTTTTAAATTCAATCAAGTTATTAGCATCAAGCGTTGCGCCTGATGAAACAAGATCGCAAATACAGTCTGCTATTCCTATATAGGGAGTTAATTCTACAGAACCATTAATTTTAATAACATCTGCATTAATCTTATTTTTCTTTAAATATTTTTTTACTAGACCAGGGTAAGAGGTCGCAATTGATTTATTTTTTAACGTCCTTAATTTTGAATTCAGGGGTTTTGCAAATGCAAGATTGCATTTAGAAAAACCTAATTTAAGAATAGGTTTTGCAGTGATTTTTTTATTAGTCGCGGTTTGCTCAGCCAAAACATTTTCTCCAACAATTCCAAGATCAGCGACACCTTTAGAAACGAGTGATGGAATATCATCATCCCTCACTAAAAGTATATCAATATCCATATTTGATGAACGAGCCAATAACTTTTCACCAGAAGTAGAAAAATTAATTCCAGAGTTAATTAATAGTTTTTTACTGCTTTCAAATAGCCTGCCTTTTCTTTGTATAGCTATAGTTATTTTTGTTTGCATTTTATCTTTTTTTTAATATCCTTAAATAGCCTTGATTAGATTCTTTGTAAAGGAACCTAGCAACTCGTGTCACAGTAGCTGTTGAAGTATTAAGTTTAGATGCTATATCTCTGTATGTTGAATCACCCTTATACAAAAGCTTAGCTACTTCCCAACGCTCCTCCATTGCTTTAATTTCTGATGGCGTGCATAAATCCCTTAAAAAATTGTCTATATCTTTTGTCGAATTTATATTTTTTAGAACAGTTGATAATTTCATGTGATGATTCTATATGTTTTAGCATGCTAAAACAATACAACAAGTTAATATATATGAAATTAATTTAAATAGGTTAAAATCTATAATAAAAAAGGAGGCATACATGACAATTTCAAAAAATGATAATTTTCCATTGCAAGAGTTACGAGTCTTGGTGAATGGAGAAATGCAAAATATTAACTCAGACGAATATCTATCAGGAAAGAAAATGGTTTTGGTAGGGGTCCCAGGTGCATTTACGCCAACATGCCACTTGTCACATTTGCCTGGATATGTTGAAAATTTACAAAAATTTAAAGATAAAGATTATTCCGTTTCTTTTATTTCTGTCAATGATCCATTTGTAATGAAGTCGTGGTCAGATGCATCTAATGCTAATGACATTGATATGATAGCCGATGGTAATTGTGATCTAACCAATGAACTTGGTTTAACCATGAATGCTTCTGGTTTTGGGATGGGTAATCGATGCAAGAGATTTGCCATGATTATTGATAATGGTGTGGTCCAATCTGTAGATATAGAAGAGCCAGGAGCCATAGAAGTTTCATCCGCTCAATCACAACTTGCCAAGATTTAAAAAAAAATACCTATTTGCTGGTCTTGGAACCATGGGTCAACCAATGGCTGGCCACCTTTCGAAGAATAAAAATTTAGATTTATATGTTTATAACAGAACAGTTGATGTTTCACATCGCTGGTTAAATAAATATGAGGGTTTTGAATTTAATTTTAATAATTCTTCTGATATGAAATTCAATGGTTTAATAACTTGCCTTAAAGATGACGCTTCGATTGTTGATGTGCTTATTAATAAAAGACTGGTTTCATATCTTCAAAAAAATTCTTTTATCATCGATCATTCAACGACTTCATTACAGCTAGTAGATTTAATTAATTCAAATGATGATGTCATTGAAAACAATATTTCTTTTTTTGACGCACCAGTAAGTGGAGGAGAGGTTGGGGCTATTAATGGTACTCTTTCAATTATGTATGGAGGGCCTAAAAAAAAGATATCAATTATCGAAAACATAATGAATTCTTATTCTAATAAAATTACCAAAATCGGTCCTAGTGGCCATGGGCAATTAACAAAAATGGTTAATCAATTATGCATTGCTGGACTTCTTCAAGGCTTATCTGAGGGAGTTGCATTGGGTAAATCATCTAATCTAAACATGACAAAAGTACTTGAAGGTATCTCTGGTGGTGCAGCTCAGTCATGGCAGATGGACAATCGTTTTAAAACCATGGTTGATGGAAATTTTAATTTTGGATTTGCAGTAGATTTAATGATTAAGGATCTAAAAATAGCCATTAAACAATCAAATTCAAATAATTTAGATCTAACTATTTCAAAAAAAGTATTAAAAAAATATGAAATGTTATCAAAAGAAAAAATGGGTAATTTAGATACCTCAAGTCTCATAAAATTATTTAATGTATAAAAGAAATACATTATATTAGTATCTTAAATCTTTAAACTCGGAGAAACATGAAAATTTTAAATTCAACCGCAGCACTTATGTTAATAATATCTATGAACATATATGCTGTGCCAGAAGGGGCATTTACAACGCTTCACGTTCAAGCAAAAAACATAGATAAATACATAGAAATGATGAGAAATAATCAAGCTCCATTTGAAGCGATTGGCTCAGATGTAGCCGGTGTTTGTATAACCAAAACAGGCCATCAATATCCAGGTGAAATGTTTGTTTGGAATGCATTTCCTAGTGTTGAAAAAGCTATTGAGGCTGCTGATTTATATGATCCAATGAAGCCAGCAGGACCTTACAAAAAGATGCGTAAAGTTAAATATTCATCTACTTTTAAGCCTTTAAAAGAATTTAGGTTACAACCAGGCTATGAGCGTTTATGGAGACTGAATTTAAATGACCCAATGGCATACACTCAAAAGATGATTGAACTAGAAGATGCTATTAGAGAAGCAGGTCACGATATGAATATTGGAGTATTTCAACCTCTTGGTGGAGGCACAGAAGTTTTCCATGTTAGGGCAGTGAGTCAATCTGCTGGAGATTTAGGAAAGGTAATTGATGAGTACTTTGAGGGAGCATCTTGGGCATCAATTTGGAATGATTCAGCTCAGTATGTTGATGATATTGTTAGTGATACCATCGAGCATTGTCAGATTATTTATACAAAATAATTTATATTTCAAAAAAAGCCTGTTTTAAAGCAGGCTTTTTTATTTGCATTGATATCTAGTAGATGTCAGATATAAAATTGAAATCATCAATAATTTATTAATCAATAAGATTTAATAAAAAATTGTGTTCCATTGCAGTTTCTTCAAAACTATTAATTCGACCACTTTTTCCTCCGTGGCCTCCAATTAAATTAATTTTAAAAAGTATTGGATTGGAAGAGGTTGAGTATTCTCTTAGTTTAGGTGCATATTTTGCAGGTTCAAAATATTGTACTTGAGAATCAAATAAACTAGAGGTAATTAATATGCTTGGATAATTAAGGTAATCGATATTATCGTATGGGGAATATTTTTTCATGTACATATACTCCTCGTAATTATTTGGATTACCCCATTCATCATATTCAAAAGTGGTTAAAGGTATAGATTCATCAGACATAGTAGTCAGCACATCAACAAATGGCACTCTAGAGATAATTCCCTTATAAAGTTCTGGTTTTAGATTAACAATTGCTCCCATCAATAGACCTCCAGCGCTTCCACCTTGAGCAAATACGTTTTTTTTATCACCATAGCCCTTATTTAAAATAGCTTCTACAGAGTCATTAAAATCATAAAATGAATTCATTTTATTAAGCATTCTTCCTTGTTCATACCATTCTTTTCCCATTTCTGCACCACCCCGAACATTGAGATATACAAAAATAAAACCCTTATTAATTAAAGGCAAGATAGATTCACTGAAGCTAGCTTCCCTATTGATTCCGTATGATCCGTAGCCATAAAATAGGATAGGGCGATTAAGACTTTTATCAGCTTTATATACTATAGTTGCAGGCACCATATTCCCATCCCTTACTTCATTAAAAGTTCTTTCAACCACATAATCATCTTCATTAAAGTTGTTAACTATTTTTTGCCAGACCTTGGAGGAAGTATTGTTAATTGCATTTGCTTTATAAATGCTAAGGGGTCTATTAGGGCTTGAGTAATAATAATGAAATTCATTATTCTCATAGTCTATATAATCAGAGGAAGCCAGTGATACAAAGTAGCTTGTATCAGGAAGGATAATATCAGTCGGTAACAATGAATCTTTTTGATATTGACTTATTGCTGGCAAACCATTTTTTCTAACTTCTAAGACAATATATGAAGAAGTAATCACAAAATCTTGAATGTAAATATTTGAATCATGAGGAATTAGCTCATTAGATTCATCTATGTTGGAAATAGATGTATTTTTGCTTTGCATAATCCTATAATTGGGGCTATTGAGGTTAGTTTGAATATAGAAAATATCGTTGGAATGGTCGATTTTATAAAGATGATCTTCTTGTCTTTGTAAAAAGGTTGTTAGCTTATCTGTATCAGAACCATCCAATGAAAGAATTCTTATTTCATTGGAATTCGTTTTTTCAATATTCAGAAGTAAAAATTTCTTTGAGGAGCTCTTTGAGATGCCTAAATTAAACTCATTATCTAACTCTTCGTAAATTAACTCATCAGAAGATTGAGATTCACCAAATATATGCTTATATAGCTTATTAGAAATTAATGTGATTGGATCTTTCTTTAGATAGTAAATACTTTTAGAATCTGCTGCCCAAACCATATTTCCTGAGGTTAGCTCCAGCTCATCTTCAATTAAATGATTAGAATTTAGATCTATGAATTTTGCAATATATTTTCTACGGCCATCATTGTCTTCTGCAAATGCAGCAAGTTTGTTTGACGGGCTTGGATTAAATCTGCTTACTTGATAATAATCTTGGGTACTAAATTTAATATTAGGATCAAGAATTAATGATTCTGTTCCTCCATCATTTTTATAGTAAATACTGAGTTGCTTATCCTTTAATGATTTAGTGAAATACTCAGTGCCAAAATTATCAAATGGAAATGATATTTCATTTTCTGGCAGGCGACTAAGAAATTCCTGCATGATCTCTTCTTCATAGCTATATTCTTGATTGTTAAACCATGAATCAACATATTTATTTTCCAATCTAAGATGCTGTAACACCTCTTCATTCTTTCTTGTATCGTCTCTGAGCCAATCGTAATTGTCTATGCGGATATCACCATGGGCAGAATAGGTTACCGGAATTTTTTTTGTAATTGGAGCTTCCATTGATTCTTGGTTTTGATTTGAACACCCTATAAAAAGTAGCGCTAGAAATAAATTTATTTTATTCATATTGACATAATATATGACGATATATTATTTTGGAATAATGAAAAAAATATTAATATTTTTATCAACCAGTTTAATAATTGCAGCGGGTTTCTTTCAGTATTCACGAAATTCAGATCCTCAAATAAATTATGAAAGGTTTAATGTTGTAAACCCTGGAGTATTAAGAACGCCAGATGAGCGCTTCAACAAGATTGTAGATTATCCTTTTAAACCAAATTATCTAACTATAGGAGATACAAGAATCCATTACTTAGATGAAGGCCCTAAAAACGGTGAAGTTATATATTTACTCCATGGGGAGCCTGCTTGGAGTTATTTATTTAGAAAAATGATTCCTACTCTTACCGAAGCAGGGTATAGAGTCATAGCGCCGGATATGGTTGGATTTGGTAAATCTGATAAATATATTTCAATTGATGATTATTCACATCAAATGCATGTAGATAAAATGACTCGATTAATTATAGAGCTTGATCTAACCAATATAACTGTGCATGTTCATGATTGGGGTGGATTAGTTGGTCTAAGAGTTATAGCAGAGGAACCTGATAGGTTCTCAAGGATTATTGCATCCAATACAAGCTTGATAGCGCCTGGAAGAGGTTTTTTTAAGGATCTAATGTCTTTTATTAGCTATCCGCTTTTTAAGTTAG
>Ga0208407_1000237_pt1 | contig 26082 bp, 22 predicted proteins | sample ETNtaG_9_FD_185775 | JGI IMG/M metagenome (GOLD analysis project Ga0208407, IMG submission 185775) | Marine microbial and viral communities from oxygen minimum zone, Eastern Pacific Ocean - ETNP201406SV69 (SPAdes) (version 2) | ecosystem: Environmental > Aquatic > Marine > Oceanic ...
AGGACTTCCAAACAGTACACCTGCAACCACGATTAACAAAGTCTGTGGCTCATCGTTGAAAGCAGTCATGATGGCGGCGAATAGTATCCGAGCCGGCGAATACGATGTGATTATCGCAGGAGGAATGGAATCAATGAGCAATGCACCTTATTTCGCCCAGAAAATCTCTCGAACCGAATTTGGTGAAATGAAACCGACCATGGTCCATGATGGCTTGTGGGATGTCTACAACGACGAACACATGGGCAATACTGGCGAAACAATTGCAGAGGAATTTGGAATTACTAGAACTGAGGCAGATGGTTTTGCTGCATTTTCTCACTCAAAGTCTACAGTTGCATGGAATCAAAAATGGATGGATTTTGAAGTCATAGAAACACCGGGAATTGAACGCGATGAAGGTATTAATCCCGAATTACATCAAGCCTACAATCTCAAGGATGATTTATCGATACTTAATCAAATGGCACCTGTGTTTGCCGAAGATGGGCAAATAACAGCAGGGAACTCATCGCAACTCTCTGACGGTGCGGCGGCGGTTCTGGTCGCCAGTAGTGAAGCCGCGCAGGCAAATGGTTGGCCAGTATTAGCAACTGTAATCGATTACTGTACATCAGGAGTAAAACCTGCTAGAGTCATGGCCGCACCCATACCAGCGATTGAGGCACTGCTTGAGAGAAATAAAATGACCATGGAGGATTTGTCCTTTGTTGAACACAATGAAGCCTTCGCCACGGCCTCTATTGCAGTGGCTATGGGGTGCAACATTCCCGGTGAAAAATTGAATCCACATGGTGGAGCGGTGGCAATTGGGCATCCACTCGGAGCAACAGGTGCACGTTGCTTAATGACACTAATCAACGCATTACAACGCACAGGTGGAGGAAAGGGGATTGTTACCCTATGCCTAGGTGGTGGCAATGCTGTTGCAATGCTAATTGAGTCTGAATGACTTAATCCAAGTGTGGATCTACATCAATTGGTATGAGATGCTTCTCATATTCTAGAGTTGCAATCTTGAGTGGGTCAAGAACGAACCTAATGTTCACTTCATCAACACCATAGAGGGATACAAGTTCATCACGGAACTTCTCTCGCAACTCTTCCTCAGTTGCGTGGAGCGGAGCCCCCATGCTAATCTGCAAGGCTCTAGAACCTATGATTCGGGCCTTCTCAAAACGTGTGTGTGCTCTCTTCGGCTTTACCATTACAATCACCACAGACTATGTCTGTGTGGCGGCGACCTTCGCCTCTCTCATAAGGCATTCGGGTTTTGAAACATTTATTCTTCACTCAAATCAGGCCCATCAGAAGCCATCTGTGAGGGTATTTGCTTCCTAAAAAGAACAGGCACAGTGTGCCACATTGGCACAATTGCGAGTATCAAAATGAGAGCCGTGAAGATTGCAATTACTTGTGGTGATATAGAACGCACGCCAATAGGCGGCTGCCATGTGTCAGACAAGCCGGAATTGAGGGGCCTTTCTGAGCCCGGCTCAAGTTCAGGAGTACCCGCAATACGTACTACTGCTGTGAGTGATAAGTTATCTTCCAAGACTCCATCCAAAATAATTGAATCAACACCTACATCACTCTGATTGGTTAATCCACCTCGTACTACATGGTCTAGACGTTTTGAGGAATTAGGCCAAACTACATCATCACCAGTTACAAGAAAATCAATAGTGACATCATGTGATGAAGATGATGACCAATTCAGTGATAATTCTTGATCCTGTAAATACCAATCAAAAGTTAGTATTGCACCCCCATTAGTAGGCAAATTTTCCCCGCTTAAGTTTGTTAGAAGAGATTGAAGGTCTAATGCTTGTTTATCACCCATTAATGTCCAATGGCCATCTATTACTAATGTTGGATAGCCTCCGATTTGGTAGTGATTGTAAACTTCAGAACTACAGTTTGTTGCCAGTTCATCCGGGCTTTCTAGTGAGGGGTGTAAGGCGACTACCTCAAGCGCCGGCCACCAAGCATCTAGTTCTTCAACTTCCAATTCAACAGAACGACACGGGAAACACCAGGTTGCAGTGTGTAATTCAATTAGGTGAGGGGCGGATTCAGCGGTGGATGAATTGCCTGAACCATTGTGAAGTGGCATTGATAAAACAAGAATTACCTCTCCGGGAAAGGGTTGTTCACTATCTTCTGCAATCGTACTAATCGATGTCGTTGAAAGTAGTGCCGAGAGTACGATGACGCAGATTATACGCACCCCGTTGGCCCCCATCTGAGGCGTTCGTAGCCGTTGCTTGATATAGCGGCTACCATGGCGGAAGTACATGGCCAAGTTGCTTCGGGCATGTGATATACCCCTCGCTTTGGCTATCATGGCTCTCACAGTAATAATTGCTGGGGGATTCGTTAGAATTCACGATGCTGGTGAATCTTGCCCCGATTGGCCAACCTGTTTCGGAACGCTAGGATTTGATGTCAGCGAAGAAGAACAAACTGCATGGTACGAGGCTAACCCTGACGAGGTTGACTCTAGGGGTGAAAATCACCGCTACACTTCGTTTGAGATATTCACAGAATGGTTCCATAGATTACTAGCAACTTCATCCGGTGCAGTTGTAATCTTAGGATTGGTTCTAGTTCGCAAAAGTAGAGATGAATTATCTGATGAAAACTGGAAAGCAGCAATTATTGCACTCATAGTAGTGATCTCACAAGGTGCACTTGGTGCCATTACCGTGATTTTTGACAACCATTCATGGTCAGTAGTACTCCATTTGATGTTCGCTTTGATATATACTGGATGGCTACTTTGGTGGTGGCTCCTTTGGAGACGAGATGTTGGCGCACTTCCTAATTGGGCTGATTTATCAAAAAATATGGCACAAGATGAAAAGACATTTTTCGGGATTGCAACACTAGTAACTCTACCAGTACTCCTTCTAGGCGTATGGATTGCAACCGGCGAAGGTGGCTCATACAACGGAGGTTGTAGTGTTGGTTGGTGGCAGGGGTGGCCGCTCTGTCAAGGTTCAGTAATTCCTGATTTAGGAAGCATGGCAACCCTTGCAGCTTGGGTCCATCGCTTTGCCGTGCTCCTAGTTGGCGTGTGGCTTGTCAAAGGATATCTAGACCTAAGAAAGAGGCTAGAGGGTGGTTCAAAAAACCTAGAATGGGTGTTTGGACTTGGCGTTCTTGCCTTTATTCTCAACATCGTTGTTGGAGCATCATATGTGATTATTGCAGGTGATGGAGAATTCCCTGAACTTCTATCACTGCTACACCTAGATTTAGCAACCGATTCAATACTGTTGTTCGGGCTAGGTTATACACTCTGTATTCTCAATCAATACGGTGATTCATAGATAAGTGGTACTTCGGGTGATTTGATGGCAGAGGCAGCACCGGAAATTCAGGGCAATAGCATGGTTGTTGCACTCTTTGCATTGATGAAGCCTGTTGTAATTGGGCTCTTGCAAGTTACAGCAATTTCTGCAATTCTTGTTCACGACTTGATAGAATATCACAAAGGCAATGGATTTGACATATTGTCAACTCTTTGGACTTGTGTAGCGGTTTTTGTAGGTGGTTTCCTAACTGCTGGAGGAGCAAATTCAATCAATATGTGGTATGATTCAGATATTGACCTACACATGGGAAGAACTGCAGAGCGTCCAGTACCCTCTGGAAATGTAACTGCTCGAACTGCATTACTGTTCGGTATTTTTTGTGCTATAATTGGTACTATTTGGCTCATCGAAACAGCAAATGAAGTGGCAGCATTCTGGGCTGCTTTCAGTGTCGTTTTCTATGTTGTAATCTACACAATGTGGCTTAAGAGACGAACTAGCCAAAATATTGTGATTGGAGGAGTTGCCGGTTCTACCCCGCCACTTGTTGGTTGGGCTGCTGCTCAAGAAGGGCTTTCTATTGCCCAACCACTTGATCTTGGTGCCGCCATACCATGGCTCATGTTCTTGCTAATATTCCTCTGGACTCCACCTCACTTCTGGGCTCTAGCACTATTCCGAGACAAAGAATACTCTGACGCGGGAGTACCTATGCTACCCTTGGTAAAAGGTGGCAAGCACACCATCGCAGAAATGCGCGTCTATACTGCTCTCTTAATCGGAATCTCGGCGATGTTCATAGATCCAATAATGTGGGGATTCCCTCGCACAGATGTTTGGAGTCAGGGATGGGCCATTTCAACAACCTACTTTGCTTGGTGTTTAGTGCTAGCAATTTGGTTTAACCAGTCTGTACTAAACATCGACTTGAGAGAGGAACGTGATGAAAAAGGAAGGATTCCAACTGCTTTTACATCTTTCATGGTGTCTATGCGCTACCTCGCTCTTCTCTTTGTGACGATGGTCGTCTGTGCCGCCTCATTCTATGTCGGACTAATTTTGCTTGCCGCTGTTGCTTTACGAGAAATCTACAATATGAGAAAAAATGAAGGAAATAGCAAAACAAATGCTGCTATAATGACAACTGATTGAGTCGTTGAGTCTTTACGAAAGGCCTACCTCTCGTCATCTGCCGGCGTAGCCGCCAGGGGGATTGAAGATGCAGGAAAGTGACCTTGTTTACGATTGGAATGTGATTAATTACGATTTCAAGCGGGACCCTTCCAATCATCCGCATGGAGTCTGGTTTGATGATGAAACCCTACGTGATGGGTTGCAGAGTCCAAGTGCTAGAAATCCTACTGTAGAGGAGAAAATTGAGTTACTCAACTACATGGAAAAACTTGGGATGCAGAAAGTTGACCTTGGTCTACCCGGAGCTGGACCTCACCATGTGGGGCATATCGATGCAATGCTCACGGAGATTCGTGAGAAGGATTTCCAAATTCGACCCGGTTGTGCAGTTCGTACAGTAGTAGGAGATATCGAACCCTTGGTTGATTTACAGGCAAAACACGAGATGCAGATTCAAGCAAGTGCATTCCTAGGCACCTCACCAATACGGCAATTCGCAGAGAATTGGACTATGGAGAGGATTTTATCTACTGCTGAAAAGGCAGTCTCTTTTGCTGTTGACAATGATATTCCTGTGATGTTTGTTACTGAAGATACCACTCGTTCAAAGCCTGATGAAATCAAGCAAGTCTATACGCGTGCAATCGAATTAGGTGCTGATAGAATCTGTGTATGCGATACCTGCGGACATGTGACTCCAAACGGAGTACGACAGTTGCTTGCCTTCATTCAAGACGAGGTTATTCCTGATGCTGGGGTGAAAAGACGAGATATCGAAGTTAACTGGCATGGGCACCAAGACAGAGGTTTAGGAGTTGCGAACAATTTAGCCGCAGTAGAAGCTGGTGCTGATGTGATTCACGGTACTGCTCTTGGAGTTGGTGAACGCTCAGGAAATGCTCCACTAGACCAAACTCTTGTGAATCTCTCTCTGATGGGAGTCATTGACAACGACCTTACCCTTCTTGCCGAATATATGGATAAGGCGCATGAATATGTTGAAGTGGCGCTACCACGCAACTATCCAGTGTTTGGCGCTGATGCTTTTGAAACTGGAACTGGAGTCCACGCTTCAGCAGTCATCAAGGCAATGAAAAAGGGCGACAACTGGCTTGCGGATCGTGTCTATTCAGGTGTTCCTGCAGCAGACTTTGGACTTGAGCAGGTTATACGAATTGGCCATATGTCTGGACGCTCCAATATCACCTACTGGTTAGAGAAAAACGGCTATCAAGTTAATGACGAATTAGTTGCCCATTTATTCGATGTTGCGAAGAGTCAGAGGCGCCTCATGGAAGATGATGAAGTACATGCTGCTATTTCTGCATTTCAAGCATGAAAAAAACATTTTTGTTTCCTTTTCAGGACGATGCACTAGACACTTGCAGGGGTAAGTGCTAATTGGGACCTTGGCGGCCTTTGTCTTATGCGAGGGGGTATGATTGCCGCCTTGTTCATTCTCTCCATTCTTGCACCACTTGCTAATGCACTTGAACCAATAAGTGAGAGTGACTTGAACTTGGGCGCGCCACTTTCTGATGATGTTGAGGATGCTCCCCTAACATACGGCTTTTCACCTGCTGTTAGAGCGGCTTTTGCTAGAGTTAGTGATTTGTCACAATATTCTGATGCACAACTCAATTCTGCAAACCAATGGGTTGCCGTCAGCACAACTGCTCTTGGAGAGGAGGTAGGTGATCTAACTAACACTTGGATAATTGATGTGGAGCCTGCACGGGCTCCTGCAAAATTTGCCCAATTACAAGCAGATGGAATTATCGAGGTTGCTTACCCTCTAATCAACTGGGAAGCATCAACAAAAATGATTCCAAACGATACCAAATTCTCTGACCAATGGCACCTGCAAAACACAGGACAAACTGGAGGCACCACGGGTGAAGATGTCAATGTCACTGGAGTATGGGACAATTACACCGGTGCGGGAGTTGTAATAGGAATTGTAGATGATGGACTAGATTGGGAACATCCTGACTTAGATGACCACTACGAAGGAAGCCTAGATTACGATTACTGTAACAATGATGGAAATCCAACCCCTTCCAACTGGGACGCACATGGAACTGCTGCTGCTGGCGTTGCTGCTGCTGTGGGAAACAACAGCCTAGGAGTCTCTGGTTCTGCTCCTGAAGCAGGACTTGCAGGATTACAACTCATATCTTGTGGGCTTTCAGATTCCAAAGAAGCAAATGCTCTTGGACACATGCGTCAATCTATTGACATCTATTCCAATTCATGGGGGCCAAGTGACAATGGATACACATTGGAAGCACCTGGGCCGCTGATGTTAGCGGCATTTGAGGCAGATGTGTTCCAAGGTAGAAGCGGTCTTGGAAATATCATCACTTGGGCTGCTGGAAACGGACTAGCAAATGATGACGACTCAAATTATGACGGCTATGCAAATAGCAGATACACCATCGCAGTTGCAGCAACAACCCATTATGGCGACAACGCTTGGTATTCTGAACCCGGCGACAACATCCTTGTCGCTGCCCCATCAGATGGGGATGGCGAAGGTATCACCACCACGGACATAGAAGGCTCATCGGGATATACCAATAACGACTACACTGATAATTTTGGAGGGACTTCATCAGCAACCCCCCTTGTTTCAGGAGTTATTGCCCTAATCCTTGAAGCAAATCCTAATTTGACTTGGAGAGATGTTCAACACATTTTGGTTAATTCAGCAAGAGTAAATGATGCTGGAGATTGGTCTTGGGACGTCAATGGCGCAGGGCACGATGTGAGTCACAAATATGGATTTGGAGTGATCGATGCAGGCGCTGCAGTAGCATTGGCTTTGAATTGGACAACTGTTGAATCTGAGTTGAATGCCACAAGCGGAATTCAAAATCTCAATGCTGCTATTCCCGATGCAACTAATGTAGCTGCTACAGATACTATCTACATGAGTAATGACCTACAACTAGAATCAGTAGATGTTATCATTGATATTGACCATAATGCACGAGGTGACCTCGAAATTACCCTGACCTCACCCTCTGGCACCGAGTCAGTACTAGCAACAACACACGGCGATAACGGCAACAATTACAACAACTGGATGTTTTCATCAGTACACTTCTGGGATGAAGGAAGCGCTGGTAATTGGACTCTATCAGTAGAGGACAAAGATAGTGGCACATCAGGAACTATCGATGATTGGGAACTGATAATTCACGGTGTGGAATTGAGTAGGGATTCTGATTTAGATGGCCTTCTAGACGATGAAGAAGTTGATAATTACAGCACCGACCCATACAACAACGATACTGACGGTGACTACCTCTTAGATGGGCTTGAAGTCCTGAACTACTCAACAGACCCACTCAACAACGATACTGATGGAGATGGACTTCTAGATGGTGTGGAAGTTCTAGTCAATGGAACGGATCCACTCAACAACGATACTGATGGAGATGGGCTCCTAGATGGCTTCGAAGTCACTGTTTCCCACTCCGACCCACTCGTCTATGACAATGACAGCGACTCGGATACTTGGTACTGGTTTGATGACTGTAATGATACAAATCCACTCATCCATCCGGGGATGAACGAAACACTGAATGGCATTGATGAAAACTGCAACGGTGTTATCGATGAAGGATTTAATGGGACCGATTCTGACCTTGATAGGCTAGTTGATTGGGCTGAATACCACATCTATGGCACTGAAGTGAATAATGCTGATTCTGATGGGGATGGATTGAATGATGGAGATGAAATAATTGACTGGGGAAGCAATCCACTTTCCTATGACAATGACAGCGATGGAGATGGATGGTACTGGTTCATTGATTGTGATGACAACAATACATACCTCAATCCCGGAATGGAAGAGCAACTCGATGGTTTAGACAATGATTGTGATGATTTGATTGACGAAGATTTCTATGGCCTAGACAGTGATCAAGATGGGTTGTTTGATCTTGACGAACATAATTTAGTTGGCACTGACCCATTTCATAATGATACTGACAGAGACGGATTAACTGACGGCGAGGAGTTGCTGTATACCCACACTGACCCTCTATCACCGGATTTGGATGAAGATGGAGATGGATTCCGATGGTTCGATGACTGCGATGACAATGATTCTTCTCGCTCACCAGGTGCTAATGAAACTTGGAATTGGTTGGATGATGACTGCGACAATGAAATTGACAATGGAGTCAATTTCTCATCACATATTCAATGGTCAATAAATCCATATGACCTCGATTCAAATAGTTCACACCTCAATTCTACTATAGACACATTGCACCTAAAAATTCAGTTGATTGGTGTTGACTTTGGATGGGATGAATTAGAAAATTACTCGGATATTAATTTGAAAATTATTTGGCCTGGCGGATTCTCCTCTACGACTCAATCATCTACAGGGTTAGATCAAGGATTTGAGACTTTTTTTGTTGACCTTGAACCTCTAAATTGCAGTGAGCCGTTAGCATACAATAACTTCGAGCAAACCATCTGTATCAAGCACAATCAGACAATGGGACCATGGGAGTTAGTCTTCTCATTGAGTGGAGATGATTACATGCTTGAATATAGTTGGCCAATATATTATTTCACATGGAACCCGCCTGAAGAAAATGACAACTCTGATGATGAAAATAATGGTAATGATGGTAATTCAGGTGATGAAAATACTACACAGGAACAAGGCTCCGGTGGAGCAACTATCCCTAATGGGATTGTATTTGGACTTGCAGGACTTCTAATTTTATCAGTTGTAATCTTACTCATTTCTAGGCGTAAGCCACCTGCTAAACCCACGGGTATTATTATGCCAGATTTCTATAACAGGTGATTAGCAAGGCCTGATATTTGAATTCAAAAAATTGAGCCAGATATTATTGAGAATGCGGCACCAATTAGAACAATTACTACAGCGACGCCAACAGAAGCCCATGTCACCACATCGATTACTTGGTTAGCATGAGCTTGTTCTGCATCAGTGGTATCAAGGCGCACATCGCCCTTAACAGAACGTATTGCTTTAGCCATCTCTTCAGTCATTTCACCAGTCTGGGCCTTATCTTTTAGTGATTTCAAAGATTCTTCTTCAATCATATCCACAACCCTAGATTCAATCTCAGACCGCTTCACATCTACTTCATTGGGAGCCCAACCATGTTCGCCCATCGTATCGCCTCATTAACTGCTGAACTATCGAACTATTCAAGCATCACGGAATTTTGATTCGAAATTGAGTAATTATCTCGCCATTACTGCTCTTCTTCAGAGCCTTCTTCTTCTTCACTACTTGCTGCAGCAGTATTCACATCATACTGATTTCCCCAATCACGCTGCCATTCAGAATCTACATCACCACCTTGCCATTCACCATGAATAGCGATTTCGTCAACTTCGTACTCTTCTCTCCAAGGAGGATCTTCGATGCTTCCACTAACAATCAAACGTTTATGGTCATCAAGTTGACTCTTCACTAAACGTACCCCCCTAGTAATTGGAAGTAAGTGACCAACTGGAGTTCCTGCTGTCACAAACGGATTAGTTGCACTGCAGATGATTAAACCACTTTCTGGAGAAAGGATATCAGCACTCATGCCCGGCTTTTGAGGATCCACTATTCTGCCAATAATGTCGCCTTTCTCAATATATGAGCCCGCTTGAACAAACATATCAACAAGCCCCCCTTCTTCAGCACGAACCCATGTTGAACCTGAGGCAAGAAGCCTGAAACGTGGACGGCTAGGATAGCCTGGAATCATTTTGAAAGAACGTAGTACATTGAGCACCCCATGAACAGCGACCTTCACTGCTTCGTGATCGGTTTGAGTAGCCCCTCCTCCTTCGTAAGTCAATGACCCAATTCCTTCTTCAGTTGAATTTCGACGAAGTGTCCCTCGTGGACCCTTTGAATCTAATATTACTTCCACTCCAAAAGCACGGGCTAATTTGTTGCTTTCTGAGTGCGCTAGATTTGCTCTAACTTGAGGTAAGTTTGTTCGCCCTACTGCTGCACAATGAAGATCGATTAGATAATCTGTATTTATGATAAGATTCTCCCAAATCTTATCCGCAACTCTACTAGTTGTATTTCCATCAACTGAACCTGGGAATTGCCTATTCAAATCTCTTCCATCAGGGAAATATCTGCTAAGCCTACGGTATCCTGGTGGATTTAGAACTGGGATAATTCGTAATGTTCCCGCCATAACACTGGGGTCAAGTGGCCTACCTGGGCCCGTCATCGATTCTTGACATAACATACTGCAAGCTAGTGGACCCACCAACTCATCACCATGAATTGCCCCTGTTACAGTAACTACTGGGCCCGGTCTTGCTCCGTGTAATACAGTAATAGGGGTAGCCCAATTATCTCCAAGAGTGACATCGAGTAAAGGCATTGAAATTCTGCGAATGGAGTTTGGCTTTACTCGCTTGTTAGCAACCCGGTGTTGCTTTGGGCCACCCGCACGGTCCCATTCACTTCGCTTTCTGCCCTTCGCCTTTGAAAGTGATTTCTGTATTTTATCTCGTCTTTCTCGAGGAATTTGATTACTAACTTTTAGAGTCTTTTTTTTACCATCCGACGATTTTGACTTCGATTTCGCCTTAGACTTCGATTTGGTCTTTGCTTTAGACTTAGTAGTCGATTTTGCCTTTGGCTTTGCTTTGGTCTTTGCTTTAGACTTAGTAGTCGATTTCGCCTTTGGCTTTGTTTTGGTCTTTGCTTTAGACTTAGTAGTCGATTTTGCCTTTGGCTTTGCTTTGGTCTTTGCTTTAGACTTAGTAGTCGATTTCGCCTTTGGCTTAGTTTTAGCCTCAGATTTGACTTTTGAAGGGATTTTGCTAGCGCTTATAGGTTCATCAATATCTGACTCATCTTCGCTCGACATCAATAGCATTCCTCCGAGTCAAGCGAACTCCGCTATGTTGATGGCATTGGTAACCAATGAAAAAGCCGCCGCTAATAATTTCATTAAAACCAAGGTTTTCTCATTACTTTATGGCGTAATGCAGATGGACGAGAAGTGACCCCGTAGACACATGGCGAGCGATGAAAAAGGCGTCCAGAGAGAATTTGCCCCCACCTCAATCTGTTTTGGTTGTGGACCTGCAAATGAAAAGGGACTACGCATTAACTCAACAAGGACTGATGATGGACTGGAACTATGGTTTACTCCATCAAGTGAACATCAAGCATTTCCTGGTATGATAAATGGCGGTATTATTGGGACATTGTTAGATTGCCATGGCAACTGGGCTGCTGCAGTAGCACTAATGGATGCAAATAATGATGCTGAACCACCCTGTACAGTGACTGCATCATATTCTATTCAACTCCGACGGCCCACTCCTGCTAATGTGCCACTTCACGTAACTGCGCGAGTGGTCGACTTGCAAGATGATCGAGCAGATGTGGAAATGGAATTACACGCAGAAGGTAAACTATGTGCTAAAGGAAAAGGATTGTTTGTCGCCGTTACTGAAGGGCACCCTGCATACCATCGTTGGGGATAATTGTGAATTGTGATGACCTCCTTAGACACTATCCGTTTTCGCGTGATGGGAATCATGTCTCAAATGGAGATTTTCTCTGATACTAATTTGCAACCCCTTGGTAAAATCAAGATTGGGAAAATAAGGAAAAATGCAACTCGATTACATGGTGTTTGCCGGTACAATCGAGGTGTCGATAAAAAAAGAGGAGACCTTACCCCTGCTGATGTAAAAGAAGTTTGTTTGCATCCTGAATCGCTCAATGATGAATGGGTTCGATATGCTGAATTTCTGCTTTTTCATGAGTTTCTTCATGCGCTTGGTTATTCAGGACACAACCGAGAATTCAGACAACTTGAGGCACAGTGGCCAGATAAAGATGCAAAGGGAATGGGGCTTGAATTTACAAAATACCTTAGAGGATTAAACGCAAAGTTTGCTTGGAAATGTCCAAATTGTGATTGGCAAACTAAACGCTCGGTAAAGTCCGCTGGCCGCTATATCTGCAGAACATGTCGAGTGAAATTAATTGACTGTGCTCTGAAAAGCTGATAGCACCCTTGCACCAAATGAGAGAGCATTTCATTACTATGAAGCCACACCCTCCTTACCGATGGCGGATTCTTCATTGGCAAGGCCCGTTCTAGCCTCGCCAACTAAAATTGCATTTATCTCTGCTATTTTATTCAGTTTATTACTCTCTTCAATTAACCTAAATTCTGAAGCAGAATTATCTCAGACTACAAATACCCTAAATCTCACATGCCTCTCAGAAACTAGTTGCCTACTCGATAATGCAGAAAGTGGAGAAGATCTGATTTCAAGTCAAGAGAGTTCTGCAAGTCCACTCTCACCAAAGGTTGTGACAATTGAGTTCATTATGAATCCAGCACAAAGCCACCTCGCACTATTGCCCACTATGATTGATGAACTTGTTATTGATTTGAGGATTCAAGAAGATAATGCTGGTATCAATTCCCCAGATATTGTCGTAGATTTCTGGGCAGGGCGTAGTAGTAACAGTTGGACATTGGAAGGGGGAAGCCCAGCCTCGCCAAAACTTGGTGATTATCGCCTTGAGGATGCTGAACTAGACCTGTCTTTGGGAAGACTTGTTCGCCCAGGGGACGGGGTTGGCCTTTCAATATCATTTGAAATCAGTCAACCTGTCACTTGGGAATTGCATTTACGTGGTAATTCAAGATTAATCATCCCTATAGAATGGAGCGCAAACATAGCTGCCGAGAATGTTGATGAGCCAAGTAGCGCAGGAAATCCTGTCCAAATTGCTGATGTCGAAACCCTCAGCAAAGGAGCCCTGCTCGATGCTGATCAAGACTGCTTCAAATTTACACTTCCTGACCACCTTAGGTCGATGACTATCATAGTATATTGGTCCTCTGTACCATTAGAAATAGAGCAACCCCACACACCTCCAGAACTAATCAGAGAAGGGGGGAAAACTCCGAAAAATCCTGCTGTCAAAACAACCTATGAAGCAGGGGAGCAAATTACCGAGATACATTATGAAGACCCTTTAGATGGCGATTACCTAGCCTGTTGGTCGGGTAGAAACAATCATTTCCAATCATACTCTTGGTTTGCAAGATTGTCATATGAGGGATTAGGGAGTGCATCTCCTTCAGAATTCTCTGGGGATGCAAACTGGCTTGCTGGTGAATCATATGTTGGAGATTACGAGGATGTCAGCCCCACTATCGGGTCCAACGCCTTGACTTTGGTAGTAGGAATACTTGGGACTGCTGTCGCTTTCGCTGGATTTGCCCTACCTACCAATAACCCCTGGTTGAAGAAGTACCTATTGCCTGCAGCTTTGCTTCTTCTTATTGTAGGTGGAATTGCTTCACCTGTTTGGGGCCTTACTGATGAAGCACCTCTAAATGATGAAATGACGCTAGATGAATTATTGGCAGTTCGAATGGAAGCGATTGAAGATAGCGTTCACTCCGATGCAAATATTAGTGTTGCAAGCAACTTCTTCGGAATAGAATCAGGAGATACACTTTCTCTAAGATTACATGTCACCGAATCACACCCTACAGGAGATGGACGTTGGCAAGTTCATACAGAAGAGATGACAAATATCAGGATTGACAGTTATGTGTTTGGATGGTTAGCAGACCATCCAATGGGTGATGATGAAGAAATACGTTTCATTTTACAAACCGGTAGATCTCTTACTCTAGATTTGCTAATGCTAGAAGCTCTCTTGGTAGTTGATGAGAAACCTGAGGGTGAATTACTCCATGTGAAATGGGATATGACTTCTAATGAGCCAGCAGGCTCAGCCACAGAGCCAATATGGTCAAGTAGGCCAGATTCAATTTCTGCTAGTAATTGGAAGAAACTACAAACCGATCTTTACCCTCAACTTTTGACGATTTCCTACTGTGATTGTGGAATTGATGGGATGGAAGTTAGTTGGCGTTCAAGTGACAACTTTGACCAAAACAGTATACCATCAATCGATGGGATTTCAATCGCTGGTGGATTCTTATCCAATGAATATCTTTGGCTAGCAGGAGGTTTCGCATTGATTCTGATTGCAGGTGGGATAGAATATTTCGGAAGCAAAAAAACTGGAATCCCTAGTGATGATTTCTTCTAGAAATTATTATTCTAGATTGAATCAATCTTGAACTTTACCAAGGATTTCGTCAAGCATCACTTTCTCATCATCATCGATGATGCCATCATCAAGAGCATCGCGGATACTTTCTCGCTCCTTGTTGCTGAGGCCAGCAGATTCCATTGCACCCTCAATCAAAGCCAACTCTGCTTCAGTAACCTTTCCATCATTGACTGCAGCATTGATTGCTGCTCTTGTTGCAATTCGTGCGGATTGGCGTGGCGGAATCTCCAATGCATTGGAAAGTTTGGTTAATTCATCAAGCTCTTCATCTGTTAGGATACCATCCTCGTAGGCCCTCTCATAAGCTTCCAATAGAAATTTACCATACTGGTCAGGGTGAAGAAGAACATCCCTAATAAGGCCGTAATCGATAATTCTCTTGCTTCCTAAGCCCGGTTCTAGTGGAGCACGCATCTCTTTCACTGCCATATCCTTGAGACCATGACCCATCCATGCAAGCCCTAGTGCAATCACTCCAGAAGCAAGCCACTGCATTGTAACTGGTGCAAAAAGAACACCGGGGTGCATCAGTTGATTTAGACCTATGACAATTAAAAGTGAGCCCCAAAATAACTCCAACCAATCATTGACATCTTTTTCTTCAACGCGGCCATCCGGAGTTGGGTCGACCTCTGCCATCACAGCGACACGGCATCCTACAGCCCTTCAAAGTATCCACTTCATCAATACTAAACTAGCCACCCTGAAGAATAATTGCATTTTGGACCGCTATCCTCTTTAGCCTTGATATTTTGATTAGTCACATGGCAACCGGAGACTCTTCACCTTCCCATTTTGAGTTGCCTAAGAAAATGGTTGAATTTCTGTCAGAGAAATGGGAAATCACCTCTTTCCACCCGCCGCAAGTGGAATCTTTACCAATCGTATTATCGGGAAAAAATCTGCTATTAGCGGCCCCAACTGCTAGTGGGAAAACCTTGGTTGCCCAACTTGCTATCATCAAGAAATTGATTGAAACTGAACCAGGGAGTAGGGCAGTCTACATTGTCCCTCTAAAGGCATTAGCGAGTGAGAAAGTAAGTGAGATGGAAGAACTAGCAGAGCCTTTTGGATTGAAAGTAGGAATTGGAATTGGTGATCGTAATAATGAGAATAGCGGATTAGATGATTCCGATATCGTAGTTTGTACCTCTGAAAAATTTGATTCATTGTTGAGGAATAGGCCAAAATTCCTAGAAAGAGTTAGCATTGTAATTGCAGATGAAGTACACCTAGTCAACGATGCTAGTCGTGGCCCTACTCTAGAAGTAAATCTAGCACGCATCATGCTTGAAATCCCGCACGCACAAATTGTTGCTCTATCAGCTACCGTTGGCAACGCCCAAGTTGTAGCCGACTGGCTACAAGCAGAGTTAGTGGTTTCTGAATGGCGCCCAGTACCTCTTCGATATGCTACGTTGGCTGATTTACAAGTTGAAGTCAGAAAGGAAATTTCAGGTGACGATGAAATGCCATTACCCCCGCCAAAATCCCTTGATGGCCCCAAATCAAACCAAGTATGGGCTACGCTTTCAGATACTATTGCAGAAGGAGGGCAACTGCTCTGCTTTGTAGGGACAAGAAAATCCGCTCAATCAGTTGCAAGAGAACTCGCTAATAGAATGAAGAAAAAAGCTGAGAAAGAGAAAGATGAAAAAAATCTGAAAGCATGGAAAAAACTCTCTGAAAAAGTTGCTGGAGGCAGTGAAAGTTCGCAAACAGGCGACATGCTTGCTGAATCACTTGATGGAGGTGTTGCCTTCCATCATGCTGGTCTAACTTCTAGACAACGAAAAATGATTGAGGAGGCTTTCAAACGCGGTGATCTTGTATGCATCAGTGCCACACCCACCCTTGCTGCTGGAGTTAATTTACCTGCTAGAAGAGTATTAATTCGCGATTTACGGCGATGGGATGGAGAGGGCAGTAACCTTCTTTCAACCATGGAAGTACAACAAATGATGGGTCGAGCTGGTAGGCCAAAATACGATAATTATGGTGAAGCATGGATTCGTTGTAAAAGTCAGTTAGATGCAGATCAGATGTCATACCGATATTTCGAATCTGAACCTGAAGATATTATCTCCAAATTACATATTGAATCCCCCATGAGAATGCATGTATTGGCAGCAATTGCTACTGGAGGGCAAACCAACCGTTGGTCATTGGGTAAATTGTTCTCACATACATTCCTTGCAATGGATGTGCCACGCGAACCCATGGCAGACAAGATTGACGGAATTGTTGACTGGCTCTGCGACCATGGAATGGTGGAAAGAAGAGGTGTGGACGAGACTCTAGCAGCAGATATTGATGAGTCGCTAAGAAAAGAGATTACTGAAACAAAAGATGAGAGTATTGATTCAGAAAATTGGGATGATAATTTACCTCCTTGGGCTATTGCAGCATCCTCCACCACGGGCGTAAGACTGAGTGAAAATACACCAAAACAGGTGAAACCAAAAAGGAAAGGGCCTGCAATTATTGGATTCCAATCAGCAGGTGATATTTACCGTGAGAGCAGGTTGGAGCCAAACCAACCTGAACAAGATGCTATGACCTACCAAGCAACTCCTTTTGGTGAGCGAATAAGTAGGCTGTACCTCGACCCATTATCGGGGCATATCTTACAGGCAGGTTTGAGAAAGGCAACTGAAATCATTGCTGGTCTCGATGATGAAAACACTCTTTCCCCTTACAGCCTCCTTCACCTAATTGCAACAGTCCCTGATTTCATGGTGCTGTGGCCAAAGAAGTCAGACGAGCAATTGCTGATTGCCAAACGGCTCGCCAATGAAAGTCATGAATTGGTGACGCGCGACTTATTGATGGCATCAAACCTTGATTTGGACCCGCTAGTACATACAAAATCAGCAATTACCATGGAAGATTGGATTGAGGAATTGAGCCATCGTGGGATCGAACAAAAACTGGGAGTTGCTCCAGGTGATTTGAGGATTCGAATTGATCTAGCCGATTGGTTGATTTATGCCTGTAAAGAAATTTCTAGGTATGATAAAGGCGATGATGCATTGCTACAACAACCTCGCAAACAATTGATTGAACTATTAGATGAATTACGATTACGAATCATAAATGGGTGTAAGCCTGATTTGCTTGAGCTTGTTTCAATCAGAGGTGTGGGAAGGGTTCGTGCGCGACACATGGCTAAGTATGGAGTTCGAACCGTTGATGACGTTCTAGAACTTACAGAGAAAGACCAAAAAAGACTTGCTGAAGAATGGGGCTGGAGCAGACAATTGGTAGATGGAATAATGGAAAAAGCCGGCAAAGTAAGACGTACTCGCCGCCGCAGTTGATATGTTAGAGATATGGCAGCGGCCAATTAATGGATGAAGCCATCCCCCCTTGGTTTCCCGCGTGGTGCATACAATTTTCTGAGCCAATTTCTGACTCTAGAATAACTGCAGCGATGCTTCTACAGAATCGGAAGCACGAGCGTTGGCTACTACTAGGATATCCCGCTGCCGTTTCCGAACGTCATCTGTGGGCAACATGGTTAGCACTCAGAGAAAGAGTAAATGCAGAAAAAATGATCAGTAATTCATTAGATGGAGAATTTCTAAGATTAATTGCTGGAACTCATCAGATGAATGTTGCCTTCAACAGAGCAGGAGTTAAACCTGGAGATGACAAAGCATGGTTAATTCGACTTCCAGAATGGGATGAAGAATTATCAGCAGAAATTGAACTTCCATATTACAATGGAGATTATGATGAAAGTGCATATGAATTGATGAGTTGGCTAGAGGCTGAACTCCTACCTGAGCGCCCTATGCCAACACTAGATGCATTAGAAAGACTAGAAATCAATTATGATTCTAAAAATCAAGAACTGCAAATAGAACAGTTGCTATTAACGTCTACCGCCATAGTTGACATAGATTAATGCAGTCAGTGATTAAAAGGCCCACGTAAAGCCATTATGGCATATATTTCATTAAAAAACATTGATTCTTTAATGTGAAACCACTAAAAACCTACAAAATCACCAATGCCAATATGTTCAGTGAAGTCGAATGGAACAAGCCCCAGCAATGGCACTTAGATTTGAGCTCCAAAAGTTTGACACTATTGGAGAGAGTAATTACTGTTGTATTTTTTTCAGCACTTACTGCTATATCCGCTCAAATTGCATTTTCTGTCTGGTGGACTCCGGTACCCTACACATTCCAAACATTTGCAGTATTAGCAACAGGAGTTTACCTTAGAAGAAATGATGCCTTTGCTTCAGGTTGTCTATATTTGTTGATTGGTGGATTGGGTGCTCCAGTATTTGCTGCAGGTGGGGATGAATTATTTTCAAGTGGGAAATTAATTGCATCTGGTGGATATTTAATCGCTTTTCCAATTGCATCTGCATTAGTTGCAGAGGGATTAGATCGTTCAAGGAAAGCAGGTGTTGCTGACCTTAAAGCGCAATTAATTTGCTGGATTTCTGCTATGCTACCAGTATATCTCTTTGGAACATTATGGCTTGCTGAATCATACAGTGTTGATTTCGCTCAAGCCTTTGAGTGGGGTGTTAAGCCATTCCTAATCTGGGATTTTGTAAAGATCTTGATTATGGCTTTAATCACTACAAAGGTATGGTCTTACTCACCTAAAGAGGATTAATCATTGAATGATATCTAATCTTGACATCTGGAATTTGTCCCGGTACAGTCTTCTTGGCAATCTATGCATACCCATTCAAAGTCGTGCTTGCATCGAAAGCCATGTGTAGGGCAGCAAGGCCCACAAAAGCATTCTAGAAATCTTGCACTAAACCCCATTTCTTGAGGAGTCCTATCACAACGGTGGCAGGCTGACATAGAAATATGGAGATAATCACAGTATTTAATCGATAACAGTAATCAATCTCTAATTCCTTCACCTGTCACATTGAAGATTGCCTCGCCTTCTGGTAGGTTGGGTGAATCGACTAAGCGACCAATTCTTCGGCCTCCCTTTGATTTGCGTAGGTAAAGTCGGAAGGTGCTTGCGTGTCCAACAATATGACCGCCGATTGGCTTTGTTGGATCGCCCCACATTGCGTCAGGCTTGGAGTGTACTTGATTGGTAACAAGAACCAGAGCATTGTTGACATCAGCTAGTTGCTTGAGTTCCTTCAGATGCTTGTTCAATTTCTGTTGCCGTTCTGCAAGTTTACCTCTTCCTAGATATTCAGCCCTGAAATGACTTGTCAAAGAGTCAACAATAATCATCTTGACTTCGATGTTCTTGGACATTCTTTTGATTTCATCAACTAACAACATCTGATGAGCGGAATTGTATGCACGGGCTACATGGATTCGCTCGAGTGCTGCATCTGGTTCCATTCCAATTCCACGTGCCATTTGTGAAATCCTTTCTGGGCGGAAGGTATCTTCGGTATCAATGTAGAATACTTCTCCACCAAGTCCACCTTCTTCAACTGGAAGAAGTGTATTGACTGCTAACTGATGGCCAATTTGGGTCTTACCTGAACCAAATTCACCGTATACTTCGCAAATTGCTTGTGTTTCAAAGCCGCCACCAAATAACTCATCGAGAGCAACGCTGCCTGTGGTTAATTTGAGGACTCGGCTTCTTCTTTCTAATAGGGAGCCGCCACTAACGAATCCGCCAATGTTAGCCATTTTCTTGGCGGCATTGATTATCTTCGCCGATACTGCTTCACCTAGTTCAGCGGAATCTGCTAGTGCACTTGGTGACATCACAGCTATTCCAAGTAGATCATCAAAACCAGCCTCTCTCAACTTCTCCGCGGTTGCGGGACCTACACCAGGTAGGTCATCAACTGTCGGCTCTTCTTCTGGTACTTCGACCACGACGGCTTCCTCCTCATCCTCTAGCAATTCATCGTCCACCTTCAACTCTTCCTCAATTTTTTCATTCTTCTTTCCTGCCATTCATACTCATCTCCTGTTCGGTTGAGCCAATCTTAGTTGCCGGGGGTATATCAACAAATTATGGAGGGGTATTGAATTGTTGAAAGTGATTAACTTAACCAATCTTCTGTTTTTTCTTTAAATCAACTATTTTCACTTTCACTTTTAGTTCAGAATTTTCTTTTGCTCAATTATTATTTTACTCAGATTTAAGTTACACCCGCGCCACCTTACATTGCCCGGGGATTCTTCAAGTCCTATGGGTGGAGTTCCCTGGGTCAGTATACAATTGACTGGTTTTGTTCTCCACCCGTAGGCAAACTAACTCTTTGACTAATACTTTCCAGCCATGCCGCGCTTTAATCCAAGAACTAGTGGAGCAATCCCTGCCAACCCATAGATTATGAATTGTAACGTGGCACTTAGTACAGCTACTATGGCGTATTCACCAAGAAAACCTCCTGTTTGATTCCCTGGCAATGATTCTGCTATCGCCAAATTAATGAATACAACTACTAGAACTACCCATCCAGCATCGCGTATTTTCTTCAAAATCATGAAACCACATACTACCAATACAATTGCCACAAATAGAGCAACATTGGTAGTTAGATCTGGAAAATCTGAATTTCTTATTGCTGTTAAACCCTTAATTAATCCACCAATTACTAGAATCACACCGCTTGCAAAATAGGGCCAAAAAGGCTCCACCATGATAAGAGGCGCTTCCGCCTTCTTACTCTTTTCACCTGTCCCTAGAGGAGTTATATCCCTACTTTCAGTATTCGAATCTTCGATACTAAACCCCCCAGTCTATTCACTGGCAACCGGCGGCTCAGGAACTGGGGTCTCAAGTGATTCGTACTCTATGGTCAGGAAGGTCTCTGTGGTGATTTGGTCTCCTTCAACATCGATATCCATTCTCCAACCGCCTGCTAGTGGGTCATTTGTGCCCCATGCGTATTGCCCATCGCCACCATCGGCAATCTCCTTTGTCGAGGCATCTTCCTCTGCATCAGTTGGGTTACGCACAGTCCAAGTTACTGTGGATGGGCCACCCCCAATGAAGAATGCTGGGGGATTAGTTGCATTGCTCATCAAATCAACACGCCTTGGTGATGCTTCTTGAGAACCCGGTGAGGTGTCGAACCAAACAGGGTATGGGTTGTCTGTAGATTGAGTATTGTCATAGTGTAGTTCAAACTCCACTCGTAACATAACCTCTACTTCTCCTGAATTGCCATCTGAGTCGTTAGCCCCAAGCCTTGCGCGGTAAATTCCATGTTCACTGTACGAGATAGTGACTGTCGACATATCTGTTGCACTAACCTCTACCACAGCCTCGCCGTTACCGGGATCAACCCAAAAGGTGGAAATCTCTCCTTCCTCACTGTAGGTCTCATTGAAATCGAATGTGAACTCTGCCTCTACAACATCTTGAGTCGTGTTCTGTGAATTTGGAGCCATGGTCTGTACAACTGTGCCGGCAGTAGCATCTGTACCCCAAATAACGTGCACTTTACTTGGTGGTGCTTCATCATCTCCACCGAAGCAACCGGCTAGTGGTGCCATCATTAGCAGCAAAATCAGGGCCGCTGTCGGCATCGCTCGCAGGCGCGTCATCAACCTAACCCAACAGACCATGAAGCAAAAAGGCAACGGCGATACCCACAAACAAATTTCTTCGCACACCTATTGATGTAATCGGGTGCCTTGATAGCGTGAACCACATGGCCATAACATGCGCCGAGAGGTTGTCTACATCCTCACTATTAGCATCGGTTTGTGGGTAGATCAGAATGGTACTGATTGGGCCATAAAAGGCGAATATTTTGTTGACATTTTTTGTTGGAGTCTCTTCGCGACAATCTATGCACGGGGTGAACGGTTGGAACGCATTGAGATGCTGACCGTTTTGGCATTTGCAACACCAATGGAACTGTTCTTCAGCGAAGTTTGGCATTTGTATGAATACCGTGAGGGGATGATGCCACTATTCGTGCCGGTGGGGCATTGGTTCCTGTTTGATTTGGGTCGACGACTTTCTCGTTACTTACCTGAAAAATGGTCGTGGTTTACCATTCTTCCATTTATCCCATTGTCATTGTATTTCGCCTACAAAGGTGTTGACACATCTGGTTTGTTCTTGCTCGTCGCTTTGCTTTCTTTCATGCGTTGGGGACCAGAACGGCGTCTGTATGCCACGATGGCATGGTTGGCGCTCGCAATGGAATTATGGGGTACACATTTGGGAAACTGGGCTTGGTATGCAGATGTGGGTTGGACACCACTAACCGCGTTGAATCCACCACTTCTGTGCGGTGTTGTCTACGCGTTGGGTGATTTGTTGGTGAATGTGACTGTCAATCGATTCACTCATTGAAATCGAATGTGAACTCTGCCTCTACAACATCTTGAGTCGTGTTCTGTGAATTGGGAGCCATGGTTTGTACAACTGTGCCGGCAGTAGCATCTGTACCCCAAATAACGTGCACTTTACTTGGTGGTGCTTCATCGTCTCCACCAAAGCAACCAGCTAGTGGTGCCATCAGCAAAATCAGGGCCGCTGTCGGCATCGCTCGCAGACGCGTCATCAACCTAACCCAACAAACCATGAAGCAAAAAGGCAACTGCAACATACTTCAGTGAAATTATGCGTATTAATCTGAAAATTATTTGAACTGTACCCAATTGTCACGGTACATGGACATTAGAGTAATCCTATTTACCATGATGATGATTGTTGCTTCCCTTTCTGGATGCTTGGGTTCTGGTGGCACAATGCATGAAGGTGCTACAGATACTATTGATTCGTGGGATGGTGCCTGCGATGAATCTTGCGCTGAATGTGATTCTGGCAGTGAATTAGACTGCACCGTTTGCCCTAATGGTACAAGCATGGTTGATGTTGACAATGACGGGGCGGGTGAATGTATCTCTGATGATTCAAATGGTACAAATAACTCTACAAATATGACAAATGATTCTTGGGATGGTACTTGTCATGAATCTTGTAGTGAATGCGATGATAGTACTGAAAATGATTGCACCGTTTGTCCTAGTGGAACAAGTATGGTTGATAATGACAATGACGGAGCAGGGGAATGTATACCAGATAATTCAGGAAATGAAACCACAGACGTGAGAACTTGGGGTGTTGTTGATTTGAACAACACTATGTTGCAAGAAGGTGCTATCTCTGGCTCTGAATGCGGTGTAATATATGCATTTCCTGCTTGGTCTCCCAATGGGTGGATTGGGGATGCTCACCTCCGTAATGAGGTTAGTAATTTAACTGGAACAGTAATTGATATTTGGATTGCGGTTTACGAAGAACCGGACAGTACTGTTGTAATCCCAGAAATTAAAACAGCCATAGATGGTTTTGGTGATGATGGGTTTATTTTGGTAGAAAATGGAAATATTTCAGGGGTTTTGGATTTTACTTTGGCCAATGCGTGTTGGGATAGTAATATGACCTCAGCACTCAATGACCTCATGGACCACTTCTTTGGGAATTCCAATTCTAATTCCTGTGGTGATGGGGTCATAGATTCTAATGAAGAATGCGATGACGGCAATTCTGATGATGGCGATGGCTGCTCTTCAAATTGTACGCAGGAAGATGACCCCAATGTATGTGAAGATGGTGAACAAGAGGAGCGAGACGACGGTTGTACATACAATTGCGTTCAGGGTGAGTGGCAGCAAGGATCTTGTGACCCTCCTGATTCTGACGGAGATGGGGTTTGGGATGGCGATGATGCATTCCCAAATGATGCGAACGAGACCGATGATTCAGATGGAGATGGTGTCGGTGACAACGGTGATGCATTCCCAAATGATGCGAACGAGACCGATGATTCAGATGGAGATGGTGTTGGAGATAATGCTGACCAATGTCCTAACACTACATCTGGAGCAACAATTGATGCTAATGGTTGTGAGGTCTCTCAGGCACAAGAGCATTTCATTGATATCTCAGGAATGGCATTTAGCCCAGACACAATAACAATCTCAGTGGGTGATACTATCACTTGGACAAATCAAGATGGTGCATCACATACAGCAACAGGAGATAATAGTGAATTTGACTCTGGAACTCTTGGTAATGGGCAGTCCTTTTCTTTCACATTTACAGCAGCAGGGACTTACACATACCACTGTGCTTTTCATTCAGGTATGACTGCAACAATTATTGTTCAATGAGGATAAGCATTTTTGGTTTACAGAATTGAGTTGAAATAGGGGTGGCGTTCCCGAGGGGTCAGCGCTTTGGAGTAGTCAGGTCATCTCGTCGGGCTCATAACCCGGAGACCGGTAGTTCAAATCTACCAGGCGCTACCAATTATTCCTCATCATTACTGACATCACCCATTACTACTGAATCTTTGATTGTAATGTTTTTTACAACAATAGGAGAAGGCGGTGGAGATGTTGTTGTATGATTGGAATCTGTTTTTTTAATTAATGCCCAAAGCACGAATGGTAGGCTCCAAAAGGCACCTCCAATTGCTCCCATGGCAACCACTATAGCTAATGTGATTGGTTCGTTGTTTGGTAATCCAAATAGAGGGCCAAATAAGGGGATTATAGATGTGATAAAAGCTATGGGAATCAATATCTTTAGGTTCAATTCAGGACCTCCTAATCGTATCGATATTTGATTAACAGTTACTGCGGAAAGGGCAGCCAATGCAAAAAAACCACCGCAGAGTCCTGCAAAAGAACCAGGGTCGATCTCACCAAGGACGAATACGACGATAATGAATATCGCCAATAAAGCACCTGTTCCAGCGCCAGCAAAAATTATGTCTCTTTTTCTCATAATACCATTCTCGCTGATAATTTGTATTATGTGTTAATTTATGTATCTGTGTATCAAGATAAGGGAAACCGGCGGAATCATCAATGGCTGTTCGCCCCGACAGATGGGCGAGGGAGCAGATGAGTAGCGGTTCAATGCTAATTCGCGGCGCTGAAATGGTGCTACCCGACCGTGTTGTTACTGGCGATTTACGCGTTACTGATGGAACCATCAGCAAAGTTGCCCCCAACGGTGGTCTTGAGCCACAAGACGGTGAAATGGTCGTTGGTGGCGAAGGTTTGACCCTAATGGCTGGAGCAATCGATCCTCAAGTCCATTTCAGAGAACCAGGTCAGCCTGAAAAGGAAACAATTGGTTCAGGTTCACGGGCTGCTGCGGCAGGTGGCGTGACATCATTCTTGGATATGCCAAACAACAAACCTGCCGCAACTAGCCTAGCTGCAATGCAGGCAAAACTGGATTCATCCGCGGCGACCGCTGTTACAAACTACGGATTTTTCATCGGCGCCACTCCAACTAACGTTGTAGACCTACAACAGGCAGTAGGAACTGCAGAAGCACCATCACCAACCGATGGAATCTGTGGAATCAAGGTATTCATGGGCTCATCAACTGGCGACCTTCTAGTTCACCAGCAAGAGCATCTTGAGAACATCTTTGCTAACACTGGTGGAATAATTGCTGTCCACGCAGAGGATGAAGACAGACTCAATGCTAGATGGCCAGAGTTCCAAGACCGCACTGATATCGCCGCTC
>Ga0208407_1000238_pt1 | contig 26044 bp, 39 predicted proteins | sample ETNtaG_9_FD_185775 | JGI IMG/M metagenome (GOLD analysis project Ga0208407, IMG submission 185775) | Marine microbial and viral communities from oxygen minimum zone, Eastern Pacific Ocean - ETNP201406SV69 (SPAdes) (version 2) | ecosystem: Environmental > Aquatic > Marine > Oceanic ...
GTTCGTGTGCACGTTTTTGTACGGCCATTTTACGAACAGTCTCCGTAATTCTTTGTCGAGGTTTCAAATTATTCAACGAACGCTGCGTTTCTTTTATTCTATTATCCAATCGTAACAATTCTGCCTCATCGAATTCACGAGATTCTTGTTCTATCTGCGCCCAATTCCTAATACCTCCATTCGGATCAATTAAACGAAATTCCGGACCGTTAGGATCAAGAAGACTACCCCCGGGTATAACAATTTCCGGTAATATTTGACGCATAATATTTTCAATATCTTGAGATTCCCCTGGGTCGGCCATGAGAGCATCGTCATCCGCATCCGCATTATGTAATTCGTCTTCCTCGTAATATCTACTTCTATTACTCCTCCTTTCTGTAGAAAAAGGTACAGGTAGAACTGAAGTATCGTCACGCATGACCTCTCGCATAATATATTGTTGTTCATCTTCATCATCTGATTCTGTATCATCATATGGAGGTACACATTGTTTAATAACTTTGTGTACTTCCTTTATCGAGTTACACATTTCAAGATAATCACCGTCAGAGATAATCTTGGAATTGAGGTCGATTTTTTGCATTAAATTTGTAAGAGCTTCCATTTTTAATAAATTGATTTTTTTTATTTATATTTCTAACTTAGGCTAGGAATACCCACTTGAACTTCATAAAAAGCGTCTATAATACGTTGCGTCGATGTAAAAAAACTACACATGGTATTCATCTCATTTTCAATATCGTCTAACTGTTTAATATACATTTCGCGTTGACGCCTTCTATGCGTATTCGTCAATTCCAAATAATCTAAAAAAAAATCAGGTTGTGGTCTATGCCCTAGCTCATTCAATTCTTCCATAGTTTCACAAAAAGGTAAATCCATGGCACCACAATACGCGTGGAGCGCTTCTCGTTTTATATTTTTAGTAATACGAACCCGAGGTTTCGTAGAGTATAAGTTCTTTTTAAGTAATTTACGCTTCCTAACTAGTACCATACACCTTTCAAAAATTATATCCATAGGATTAACACGTAAACTATCCGGAATTATCCGAACACGTCGAGGGTGTTCAATTCTAAAAATATCCCTCAATTTATTACACATTTCTAAATATTCACCCTCGGATAATTCATCCGAGTGATCATCTATAAACCCCATTATTTTATGGAGTATAGCGGTATCATTAGACATTAATATTATTATAATATACTTATTTTTTTAATTATTTAATTTCAAAATTCTAGTATTATACTCTTCAAGATAACTCTTGTAAAATTCACTCTCATTAGACACGCACGGATCATAATTTAAAAGTTCTAACCAAGTAGAAATTTTAAACGATAAACCGAGCTCTTTGGCTCGCGTTTGAATAGCCCATTCCTTCACTTTTTTTGTGACACGTTTTCGAATAGGTAAAATAGTTTCTTTCTTGCAAACTTTTTTCTCTGCGTTTTTATTCAAACACATTTTTTTGTAATATTCAAGTTCTTGACGCATTTTAACGTAATGTTCTAAAAATGCATAAAGTTCTGGATGCATATTATATTCGTTAGACGACATTTTTATTTTTATTATTTTTTTTAATACTTAAGTTTTGTTTAGACAACAAAAGTAAAGCTTCGATAGCTTCACCAATTTCTTTATGTTTTAAGCAAAATCCGTTCTTACCAGCTCTGCAATAACAGTTCTCGTAGGGACAGTTTGGTCGCATTATTTATTTTATTTATTTTTATATAACCACTTAGGTTTCAGAATCACTCAAAACAAGTTCACCTTCTTCGAGTTCATCGTCAGTTTCTTCTTCGTCACTATTAATTTCCTCCTCATTTTCACTTTCTTCTTCAGATTCCGTACATACATCATCTATATTTTCAGGTAAAATATTGTAAAGTTCATCCCAATTCACATGTCCCTTAATTTCATAATCATCGATGAGATCGTCCATGGAAATTTTATCACACACGGTCCAATCGTGTTCGAGAACACATCTCCAATACCCTAGGTTTTTTTTATTTATTTTACCGGGGAATAATTCAACCGAAAAGTTTTCACCCTCCTTATACGCGTCCTCCGAAAGTTTATCTTGTTGTTCAATCATGTACATGTTATACATGTGATCCAAAATACCAATAGGTGAATGATACATTGAAGTTTTCGGTTCGTATGAAAATGTAACGAAATGAGCTTGGCCGTAAGATGTTTCTACTTTTTTCTTAGAAATGCCAATGTATGCTAAAAAATTTTGATTATTAGATGGCATTAGGTGTTCAGGAAATCCAAAATCGGCACGTAAACCATAAACATCACATTTTTTATCGTTCAAGTATGAACAAAGTTCGTTTAGGTAATTAATTTTAACGAGAGTGGTACAGTTTTTTAAAAGTTCGTAAGTAAGATTAGTCATCATTGTATATATCATTTTATAAATTATTTTTTAAGTAAGATTAGTTATCGTTTGACTTAACTGGTAAGGTTTTCTTAAGTTCTGACCAGTTTAAAACGTCAGGGATTTTATGCTTAGAGATAAATTTTTCACCGGACTCTATATCAGTAAAATATTTTTGTAAATATTGAGTCCATAAATCTCTATCGTATTCCGAAACATTACGAGGAATGGTTATGAAATGTTTGACGTGTATATTCGTCATCTCATTATCACCAGAATTCATTTTTGATGAAAGAATATCAAGGAAAGGAAGTATTATTTCTTCACACCCTTCATTTTCGTGATAAAATTCAACAAAACGAATATCGTCTCTTCCCTCATCTTTACTCAAACCTATAAATCCCAAATAATTATGTTTAGAATCTTTAGATTTCCAAGGAAAATCATCCATTGGTTTAAGACCCCAAATTTCCATTTTAAGTTTACGACCACTCAAAATGTTAGAAAAAACATCGTTCATATCTTTTACTTCTTCAAGTTTAGTATGTTTCTTCAAAAGTTGATAATAAAGAGACATTATTTATGTTTTATTTGTATTTTTTTATTTGATTTTTATATTTGATCTAATTGACTTAGGTCTTCATTACCTTTCAAAATTTCCTCTGTAACTATTTGATAAAAAGCCATTTTATATACCAAAAAACCAAAAAGTGTTGCACCCATATTAAAATCAAAAAGTAAATCGTGTGAATTCCACGTAGACTCAAATAACGCAAGACACGTCGGTACCAATAACCTTTTATTCAAACCAAACGATTTTTCTATATTATCGACGTATGATGAAAGTGAATCTACGTAAACGTAAGAAGCAAAAGTCCCTAAACTCGCAGATATACCGTCTATGGGTGTATGAAAAATAAAATGATACGTAGTAACTGCGGCACCGTATCTCAATGTTGATTTTTTTATTTTTGATTTTATATTTTCATACTCGGTTATACCCTCCTTTCTTTTTGTTGGACACGATATTCTGAGCGTTTTACTACCAGGATTTATTATATTTAACATTAATTAATATACATTACAATTTATTCATTAAGTATCTATTATATTATTATAATATATCAAGATCGATATGTTCGTCACTAAAATATTTTTTTTTAAATTTTCTTTCTTTTTCAAGAAATTCTTCACATCTCACGATCGATTCATTTATACGAACCTGGGTATCTTTTAATTTTTTATCGTATATAAACGGATCTTTATTTAATGTTAAATATCTCCATTTATCACCAAAAAGGGTTGTATATTTCAAATGACGTCTTTCGTATGCCAATTCGTTTAACATTGTTCTGTATAAAACCAATGAATACGAATCGTACTCTTCACGGCTAAAATCTTTGTGACAAAACTCTTCATAAGCCAGTGTTTTCATACGATTGTACAATCGATCACCTCTATTTTCTGACAAACGTTTCGATTCTTTCTTCTGAGAATCGTGTATTTCTCTCTTGCTTGCTTCTCCCCCTCTTCTTTCGGCATCTTCCATTGGTTTATTAATACATTTTACAACTTTACGGCGATTTTTAGGTGCTAAACATACCAAAGTACGATCATTATTTATTACACTTTTCATTTTATTTAATATTATTATTTAATTCTTTATCAGTGTTTAAAAAAAATGTACGATCCAAATTTCTCTCGCATTGAACCATTTGTAGCTATTTTAATACGCGTTTGTATCTCTTCAATTTCTAAATCATCTACCAATATATAAGCTTTTTTACCACCTTTCATTATAGTTATAACAGCAGTGTTTGGTTTACGTTTAGAAACTATCAGGTTCTCCCCATTTTTCTCTCCATTTTCTGACCAATGATTCGATTCTTTCTTCTGAGAATCGTGTATTTCTTTCTTGTTTTCGCGGGGCTCCTGGGCACGCGATATTTTCGTGTTCATATTTTTGGGATTTTTCCCATATAATCCTTTGAACATCCTCACAGAGTTCATTTGTCGCTTGACAGAAAGCGAGTTTATAGTCGTAAGTGTGCAAGTGCATGTACTCCATTTCATGTATTTTTTATTGATTTTAATTCTTTATTTATATTTGAAATACTTAGGTCTATAATGAACAAATGTTTTATCGTGTTTAGAATATTCTAAAATAATAACCTCACCGACATCGTTTATTGATATAATCTTATCTCTAGAAAAATCTGGAGATAACATCGTATCTAATTGATTTTTTACTTCAGTAACATTAGGGTATAAAGACGAACACGAACTTTTAGATGTTAACGTGTTTGTCTTATTCCATGATAATAAACGAGATAAACTCGAATAAAATGCAAACATGCTATTAATTACATTTATTTTTTTATATACTAAATACAAGATGGTTTCACTCCAGGATTTACCTAAAAAAATACAGTACATAACAATAGATTCAAATTTTGTTACGGGTACAAATAACACGTTTTCTTTTAATCTCAACCTTTCATCTAATACACACGTATCCGATATAAGTAAAGTATGCGGATTAAAGGTTGTTGATTTTTATGTAACACAAGTAGGTACAACTGGATCTGGTACAGTAAACGGTGCAAAATACTTAGATATTATATGCGAAGACGTACCGAAAGTTGCACAAATTCTAAATGAACGAAAAGGTCAGATATTTGCACGTATACCTTTAGAAAGGGCATTTGATGGTTCGAGTAATTTAAAATTACACGATAAACAATGGAAATCTTTTAATAGACCAACGTCTTTATTTAACCCAATATCTATACAAAAACTCAATTTTGAAATATACGAACAACAAGGTGATGGTGATTACGTAAAACTACAACCTAATTCGGAATGGTTCATGACATTAGAAGTAACATCTATAGATGTTAAGGAAAAACCTATAAACAAAGAAGTTCAAATTCTTGAGGCTTTACATAAACTTATCGGGAAGATAGAAGATCTTAACGTAAACGTTAAAAAACTTCCAGATAAGGAGGATATCGAAAAAATGGAAAAGGAAAAAAAGAAAAAATATCCACTTTATTATCTTTTTACAGTTATTCTATTATTAGGAGGTGGGTTTTATATGTTAAAACGTAAAAATGTATCTACGCCTATGCAAGTACAAATGCCTATACCACAAAGGTTTTAAATTAATTAAGCCTTTTTAACTGGTGTTTTTTTGACTGTAGCCTTTTTTGTTGTAGAAACAACTTTCTTAGCGGCTGGTTTAGCAGCTGGTTTTTCGACTGGTACCGGCGTTGGCGTTGGTGCTGGCGCTGGCGCTGGCGTTGGCGCTGGCGCTGGCGCTGGCGCTGGCTTTGGCGCTGGTGTTGGTGGAACTGGAACATTTTTTGGTGGTTCAATATGATCAACAAGTTGTCTAAGTATACCATAAATAGCATCTGGTCGAACCTTTGGTCTTGCAGCTTCTGCGTCAATTTGTTTTCTGATGAACTCCATTGTGTAATATATATAAAAGAAATATTATCTTTATAGTAAATGTTATTCATCGGTCCAACTCTCCTGAGTGGAATCGGTCAACACTGTAAAAAATATATGGATCTCTTTCCTGAACATGAGTGTACTAAATATATTCACGTACATGAAGAAATACCAGAAGCTGATCAGGCTTTCATTTTTGCACTTCCAATACAAGGTTGGTTAGATAGAATACCCGAAATCAAACGTAAAATAAAAAACGTAACGTGTATGACTGTATGTGAAACCGAAACCGTACATGAAGATTACGGTAAACTTTTTAAACTATTCGATAGAATTGCCGTACCGAGTGAATTCTGTAAAATGGTATTTAAAAGACAGTTTCCTGATACAGATTTTTACATTTTACATGCACACGTACCCGATAAAAGACCGTATACGTTTTACCATATAGGTAACGTGTACGATCCACGTAAAAATTTTAATAAAATATTAGAAGCATTTATACGACTAAACAAACCGGATGCTAAACTTCTAATTAAAGCAACGTGTAAACAACCAGTTAATATAAATATACCAAATGTAACAATAATAAACGACCTCGTATCCGATGAAAAAATGGAAGAAATACACGCTCGTGGAGATTGTTACGTAAGTTTTTCGTCTTCTGAAGGTGTAGGTATGGGTGCTGTGGAAGCAGCGGTAAGAAATAAACCAGTGATTATAACAGGTTATGGAGGTGCAACTGAATATATAGAAACACCTTATGTGATAAAATGCGAACTCCAAAAGTTACCAAGAGATGATTTTTTATACAAAGCTGGTATGGAATGGGGTAAACCTGATGTAAACCAACTCATAGAATTTATGGAAGATGCATATAACAAGAAGTTAAGGTATATGGATCATCCAAAAACAAGAATGTTAACAGGTAAGGAAAATGTTTTACAAGAATTCGTCGTTAATGTAATTCGTCACGAAAACAATGAGTCCTGTAAGAATAGCACCCGAAGTGAGTGAACCTCTTTGTGCAATGAGCATTGCAACTATATCATCGATTAATTTAATGTTCGTCGGTTTCTTTAAAAGTTCTGGTACGATTTGGGAAATTGCAAGGTAAAGTGCCATTGCAATTATAACAGGTCGAAGTGTTTCCTGGTCTAACATTTATTATTACATTATATTTATTTTTTAGAAGAATGTTTTTTACAATAAATTCCACATGATGCTCTAAAACTACACTTTTTTCCATTCATTGTAATCGCCTGACAGGTATTCGTTTTAGTTCTATTATGAATATTTTTTTCGGGTACATTATCTATAAACTTAATTTTACGATTTTCCCTATTATCATCGTACTCTTTGCGAGATTGTCTAACTTTATAAATACTTCTCGCAAACCGTTCACATTTGTCACTTTGGTCTTTAAAAAAACCTCTTGCAATATCTAAATCCTTTTGTTCATACAACGTGTTCATTTATGTTTTGGTTTTGATTCCTAATATATTTATAATATTTCACCACTGAGGTTATAAAAATACATATAATTATAGCATTACAACTAATATAATACCAAAAATATTCATAAACACCCAACAAGGTTGTTAATACCATAGCAAACATAACATACGCGGTATATGCAAATATTCCATATACATTATTATGCTTTATACTATGTAATGGTAATAAACACGATAAGCAATTAATTATAGATACAATATTATCATATTCAAGTGTAAAATATATACTTATTATAACCATGAATACACTTAACCATGATACTACGATGAAATCAAATAATTGATATACCGGCTCCGATTGTTGATGAATTTCATTAACAGGTAACACGTTCATTACTCGTGGTCTTTCCTCTTCAATGTTTATACCTATAATAGGAGTTCCATCAGGTTGATTAACTTGATTATAGTACATAAAAGAATGGCCATTTTATCTTTTATGTATTTTAAGTGCAAGGGATTTTGTTTTTTTTGTAATGCACCTTTAAATCCTTATATTAAATCAGATAATCACGAAGTTCGTGGACTTATCAGGAAATATAGACGTATTAAACCACTATGGTTATATAACAATGAAATGTACTATAAGTTTTATAAATATAAATTAAAACGTGTATGTTTTTCCTGTTTTACACATGTTAAAAAACCAAGTATTAAAAATTTACGTTTAAGAGAAATAGGTAAAACTAAAAACACAAACATTACTCCTTTATCATTAAAAACAAAAGATTTTTTATTTTGGTATCAATCTTTGCATAGATACGTTTCAAAGAATTTTAAAAATAGACCCATCATGGTTTATAACGATATTTAAAAAATTGTAAATAATAAGTAACATGAGTGATACAGGCGCTATCATATCTACAAACGCTATAGATAAAAAAGATACAAGTGGTATAGACACAGGCCCTATCGTATCTACAAACACTATATATAAAAAAGATACAGACACAGGCCCTATCGTATCTACAAGTACTAAGTGTAAACAAGATATAAGTGGTCCAAATGCAGGCGCTATCATATCTCTAAACGCTATAGGTAAACAAGATACATATTTAATAGAAAATGAACCCAAAAAATCATTCTTTAATTACGATCCCAAACGTCATTCAAATTTCACAAAGTTTCATAAAAGTACAATCATAAACAAACCAGGAAATGCCTCAACCAATTGGCCTTTTGGCGAATCAATTACCGTAACATTAGATCCACGTAACATGGGCGATCTCTTATCAAACATGTACATTTCAATTGAATTACCAGCATTAACAACAGGTACAACGTTTAATTATTCAGATCAAGTTGGTCGACATATTATTAAACAAATAACCATGCGTGTAGATGATCTCGTTATTGAAAATTACCACGCAGATTGGGGTATCATTTACGATGAACTTTACCTCGATGAATCTGAAAAAAGAACAAAAAGATACACTTTAAATAGAAATTTAGCTGAAGATACATCTACACATTCGGTAAATAAACAATTTTCTAAATATAAATCACGCGTTTTTATACCTATACCCCTTTTCTTCTCAAGAAAATACGAAAGTGATGAATACGAAACAAATAAACCCAACCGACCATATTTTCCAACGTGTGCTATACACAAACAAAAAATACAATTCGTCATAGATTTTTACCCCCAAACATTTTTTACAGATGAAAGTTCAACATTATCTTTGTCAAGTTTTGATATAATTACAGAAGAAATTTCATTAAATTCTACCGAAAGAACTTACATAAAAAATAATAAACACGAATTTATTACCGATATAGTACAAAAACACCCTTCGCTTCTCATAAAAGCAGGTCAACAAGATATTTCTTTAGAACTTGTTCCTAAAGTACCAGTTAAGACACTTAATTGGTTTTTAAGAAATACAACGTATGAAAATGAAAATATAGCGAGAGGTTCAGGGTTTACAGATTCTACAGATGACAGGATATATCATTTCCATAATCGATTTAACTTATCATCAAACGTTCTTTATGAAAATAAGAACGAATTTTATTATCCACCTTTATCGAGTGCTAAAATATACATAAATGGTGAAGATATACCAGGGTTTCAAGATACGGATCATAAATACTATAAATATACAGTACCTTTATCGAGTCGTTTATCTAGACCAATTCGAAATATATACACGTATGCATTCTCGATGAATCCGATTAATGTGGAACCATCGGGAAGTTTAGATTTTACAAATTTAAAATCAAACAGAACAAAAATAAATATAAAAATGGTAAATAATTTAACAGATAATTATAACTTACACTTATATTACGTAGGATACCAAACATTTACATTTGAAAATGGGATTATGACACGTGCTTATTAAATAACTGAAATTTGTGCGTTTTTATATAATCTATAATATTGTTTTTTATACACCATCTGATAAAATTTAACTGCGCTACAGTTGTATGAATTTCATCAGTTGTTCCCGGTACTATATAACTAATCTTTTCTGTTCGACAAAAGGGATCAAACAATTTTTTACTATACCCATCTAAACTCGATTTATACGCACAGTGAACACTAAACATTTTACCATCACCCGTTTTATAAGTTAAATTATTTTTTTTAGAATAATTTGTTATAAACCATTCAAGGTTTCGTAATGAAATTCCTCCAGATTTATTCAAAATCTGCGTTAAAACAGTTTTATTCTCTGGTATTTGATAAAAACTATCTATAGACGTTAATAATATATCTGATTTATTCATCTTACACTAAAATTAACGCATAACTTTAAGCATCTTTTATTTACTTATAAACAGTTTGTTTAATAGGTAAATCTATTTCATCATCAGATTCGCTCATAAGTGGTGATATAGTAGATCTATCACTAGAACTAATAGTCGAGTTAGTAGTTGAACTATGCCACGAAGTTAACGAAGGAACGTTATTAATATTCGAATATTTCGCATGCTTTGAACAAAATGGATAATCCCCTATATTTGTTATAGCCCTCTTCATACATATCTTACCTTTAGTACTTGTAATACCACAACATAAATCACCGTTTATTGGTTTAATTTTGTGTGTATCGACAATAAGATCTAAACATGTTGAAATATCAACTAAACCGTTCGTTTCTTTTGTTAAACGCTCTAAAGTTAAACACTTCGCCTTATCAACATTTTTATAAATATCCTTTAAAAATGATATTTGTAATTCGGAACTATAACATTCACAGAAACGACGCGAATCTAAAAGTTCTGGCGTATTAAATTTATCACCAATATCAATATATTTACATCTTTTCACGAGTTCATTAAAAGGAATTTTATACCTTTCAGATATTTTAGTATACATTTTTGCAATTTCACATTTTATGAGTATTTTTTTATTTTTTTCAAAAACCTCGAACGTTTCTGAAAAAATAGATGTTATCATATTATATATTACAATGTATGCTATTTTTTAACTTTATTAAATATATCAGATATTCGTCTTTGTTTAGGATCATAATCACAAAGTCTACTTCGTTTTTCGGGCTTAGAACGCGTTATCAATTCTCCAAATATTTCCTCTTTAGGATCATCAAATAAGGGTTCGATAAGATCACAAACGGGGTTCAAAAACTTATTAAGGAAATAATACGAGTAATCAATTTCCAATTTATTATCTTCCGCATACTTCGGATCTTCCGCCTTTTCAAACGCCTTTGCACGAGGATCCCAGGTTTTACACAGTATATAAGGTACTCTATCACCCGATTGTGGTTCGGAACCGGGTTGGCGTTCACGCATTTTATTACGAACCTGAACGTGTGGTAAATTATCGGATTTATACGAATCACTAAGCTGTTGTGAAAGTATAAGTTTTTCATTAGATACATCACCTTCCAATAACTCTATGGCACGCTGTAAAGCGAGAGCTTTAGGTGTACTCTTATCGTTACTTTCCAAAATAACATCGAGTAATTCTTTACATACTTCACGCATATACGGTGTATTATCACGACGAACGAGTTGAAGACCTTTCACGTCAATGTAATCCATGTTCATGTTACCATCCTTACCTTGCGTCCAAAGTTTTGCTGCATACCTTTTTTTAGAGTATAAAAAGTACGGGTAATATACCTTTTCAAGTTCGAGATTATTCGGTTTCTTAAAAAGTTTCGTACACTCTGCAGCCGCACGTTCACCAAGTTCCCAACTATATTTGATAGCATCCTCACCTTTACGTTCACCGACGTCAAATTCAACCATAACCGAGTCAGTATCTCCATACCTTACCTTTGCACCCGGATAATGTTTCTCGACGTAATTCTTCGTATCCTCTATCATCATTCGGCCTTTCATAGTTGTCGAAGATGCTATGGGTACACATGGTAACATACCCTTAGATGCACCCGTAAAACCGTACACGGAATTCATCGAAATTTTATACGCTAACTGTTTACCGTTATACATTTCCTTAAGCGACCCAGTCGAATTTACCATATCTTTCTTAGCCTGTTTTCTAAACTGTTTAAGTTCCGATAAAATACTTGGTATAAGACTCGGTACATTTTGAACAAACTTAAATTTACCAAACGTTTCGATCTCCAAATTCGGATACAATTTTTTATTTTCGTAAACGGGATCACGTACAAGTGTTGAATAACACAAATTGTGTCCCATCATTATAGAAGGATACAACGCCTCAAAATCAAGTGCAGTTATAGGCGTATAATACGCCCCTTTTTGAGCCTCGAGTACAGTAGCACCTTCGTACCCATCAACAATACCTTGACCCCACTCTATAGTCGGAACGAGGTACCCCATTTCCCTCGCCTTTTTCGTTAACTGACTAAACACCTTAATTTGTTGTCCTCGTTCAACCAAATAACACAGAGGGACCCACGTCGCCTTTGCCATTTCCAATAGGTTAATAAGTGTACACAACTTAGACAATAATCTATGTGGCAATAACGTATCCTTAATACAATACTCAGCGACCTCACGTAACTTAATTGGATCCTGCTCCCTAAAACGCGCAAACATTTCCTTCGCGGGCATATCTATTTTTTGATCACCGAGGTACAACTTAGAAACGTTATCGAGTTTATACGAATCGAGTTTATACCCCTTTTTAACCTCGTGGAACAAATCAAAAATGAATCTACCAGGTAAAGGTAAAAGTTTCAGTTCGTTATCACCCAAAGCGCTCGAGGATAACTTTTTAACTTTCATTTTACATTCATATCCCTTAAGTTTACTTAATTCGTAAAATTCTTGTGAACACCCAACCATATCAGCACGTTTCATTATATAATCCATATCGAAACCAAATATGTTCCAACCTGTGATTATATCGATATCCATTCGTACCATATATTTACCAAACGCCTCGAGCATTCCCCTTTCTGAACTATAACTCAAAATATTACAACCCTCCAAGTTGGAGTCGGTTTTCTTGTAACAAAAACACGTTTTATCGTAAGGTATATCGGTACCAAATGTACACAGTGAAACGGCTATCTGAAAACAACAATCACCCGGTATTTCAGCATCAGGAAACTTACCAGTTGAACTATTACACTCAATATCCAAAGACGCAACTACGAACGGTGCCGTCTCAGGTTTATCAACAGGTTTAAGCACTTTCCAATTTTTACACATTAAATCCAAACTTGTATTTGCATAATTTGCATCAGAACAAAGGTCCCCAGAATCTAACCAACCCGTTGATTGAATACCCGTTATATGCATCAACCTCAGGACCGGATCCAAATTCGATTCGTATAGTTTCATCTTTACAAATTCGAAATTGGGTTCATAATAAGGTTCACCTTCGAGTCTCGGCTGCGCTTGTTCATAAACTTTCAGAGACTGTTTAAGTGTATACCCAGCCTTACGACGATTCGCTAACGTTTCAAACTTTAACTTCATAAAATAAAATTTTCGACTATTCTGAAATCCCCAAACGTCCATGGACGTTTGTATCTCGTAACTAATATTTAAACCAGGACACGCTCGACAAATACTTTTAAAATAGTTTTCAGCCTGTACTTCATAATCATCCGTAGGAAGTTTTATAAAAAAGTACGGCGAAAACGCAGTTGTCAAACACACGGAACGACCTTCGCTCGTTTTACCGAAAATGTGTATTAAATGCTCGTCATCTCGGTCTTCCGTTTCCCAGGTAAGAGCTTGAAAAACAACCATTTTCTTTTATTACGTTAACGCTCAATTTTTTTAATATAGTATATTAGTAAAATATGTCAGCTGCTTTGATTGACCTCGTATCGGTCGGTGCCCAAGATGTGTACATCACAGGCGACCCACAAGTCTCTTTCTTCAGACAAAACTATAAACGTCACACTAACTTCGCTATAAAACCAGAACGTCTCGATTTTATCGGTTCGGCGAGTAATGGTAATGAAATATCTATTCCAATAAAGTCCAAGGGGGATCTTTTAAGCTATGTTTGGCTTGAAGGTGATGAAATCAACAAAGACGGTACCAAAGGTCTCTTTTCCATCAGTGATACTACAGTAACCGATTTCTCACTTTGGATCGGCGGTCAAGAAGTGTGCAAATTGGATTCCCTTTTTATCGCCGGCGTGCATAACGTTCTCTATAACGAATCTCAGGCAAAGGCAACTGCTGCTAAAACCACAAACGATGGAGGTGCAAATATATGTAATGATGCGTACGTTATCCCATTCTTCTTTAGTGAAGATTGGACAAAAGCGTTACCACTCGTCGCGCTCCAATACCATGAGGTTGAAGTCAGAATTAAATTTAGAAGTGGTGCATCCACATTACCAACCATAAAAGCTTACGCGTCGTATGTATTCCTCGACACAGCCGAACGCGAATTCTTCGCGAATAACGAACACGAAATTCTCATTACACAAACACAGTTCCAACCCATGAGTAAAGATGATACGTCGGTTGACCTTTCGTACTTTAACCACCCAGTTAAGGCCGTTCACATTGCCGCGAGTAATGACTCTACAAATGCAGATACAACAGAAAAGAAATATACGTTCCAGAGTGCATCTTTATACATTAATGGTACAGCACTTTCCGAAAACATGTCAAACGTATACCACCAAAAAGTTGTTCCAACGAGACACTGTTCCATACTCCCAGATGTACTCGACAAAGAACCAGTCAAAACATGGCCATTCAGTCTTACGATGAATAAATCGCAACCAACTGGTACGCTCAACTTTTCGCGTATCGATACTGCAAAGATAACCATAGACACACCAAGCTCAGTTGTCGATAGCCCCGGCCTCGGTGGTCTTAAGGTTATTCGCGCATACGGTGTCAACTATAACATTCTCAGGATTAAGAATGGTATGGGTGGCGTCGCATTCGGTAACTAATAATTAATTATAACGTCCCCGTAGACCCAAAACCTCTATTCGCACGCATCGTCTTTTTTAACTCGTCCACTTCTTGAATAAGAGGTGTTGAACACTTCTCCAAAATTAACTGAGCAATCCTTTCCCCTTGTTTAATTTCGAACGGAACTGATCCGAGATTAAATAAGCAAACCTTAAGTTCACCCGTATAATCAGGGTCAATCACACCCGCACCAACATGAATTCCGTATTTTACCGTTAAACCCGATCTTGGTGCTATGCGCCCATAACACCCCAAGGGAATAGTCGCACATACACCCGTACTCACAATATCCCTAGAATTTGGTTGAATAACCAAATCGTTTAAACTGTATAAATCGTATCCAACTGATCCCGGAGACGCGCGTGTCGGTAAAGTTGCATCTAGTGTTAATCTTTTAATTTGGAGTGTTTCAGAAGATATCATTTTATTATTACAATTAATAAATTCTTTATATAAATTAAATATAGTAATACTATAAATGACAGTGGAAATCGTAACTTATGCGAATAAATCATTCGGTATGTTTGAAGAACTTGTAAATAACGATTTTGGTGTTAAAGTAAAAGTTCTTGGTATGGGTAAAAAATGGAACGGGTACTTGGATAAATCCAAAGGTCTTTTAGAATATATAGAATCAAAACGAGACAACGATATAATTGTTTTCGTCGACGGGTTCGATACGAAAATAAATAAAGACATTTCAAACGTAAAAAGTCTTTTTGAAAGTTACGATTGTAAAGTACTCGTATCTAAAGATCCCGAACTTATGGACAAATTCGGTGAAATATTTGTTTTTGGTAATTGTAATGATACTAACGTGGCAAATGCTGGTATGTATATGGGTTATGTTAAATACCTTAAAATAGTATTAAAAGAGTCTATTCAAATGAAATGTAAAGATGATCAGGTTAATTTAAACATTTTATGTAAAAAACATGATTTCATAAAAGTTGATGATAAGGAACTAATTTTTAAAAATTTTAGTCCAATTGATAAAGAAGAAAAAGTAGAATCAATATTTATTTCTTTTCCAGCTAGCGCAAACAAAAATCGATGGGTTAGAATGTTAAAAGAATATAATCAATTTTATTACATTCACCTTTTGTTTGTAAATATTGCTTTACTCGCACTCTTTCCCAAAAAACAAAATTATTTAATGGGTTCTTTATTACTTTTTACTACTTTTTATGTGTTTTACGCCGATAAAAGCTGTACATATAATTAAAATAAATAATAAAGACAAAACTATATCTTCAACAGCTAACTCATAACCTATTACAGGTATACGTAAAATAGTATAATCCTTGTAGTGACAAGCGGTTTTTTCACCCCTATTCACTACCTTATCCGTAATTTTATCATATATACTGTGACAATACCTATTATACCTATTCGTACTCGATTCGCCACTCATTTTAGCGTTTTCATCCGTCCAAAACGAATTTTTATCGTCAATTTTTTTATCCAAGTTTTTCATTGTTGTTGTTTGTATATCATAATGAAAAGAATGTTTATAATTTATTATTTTTTTAGCACCTTCGCGTGTAATAAAGTATGCCGCAGCCGAACCAGATAATAAACCAGATTTACCACCGTATTTAGGGCATACACCATCACAGTGTAAACTTAAATAGTCCCAATCTATATTTTCGAGTTTCTTTTCCAAGTGAACAACGTTAGTAAATAAAGGAAATGCATCATCTTCTAATATAAGAGCAACTTCATTTGGATCGTTTTTTAAGAAATATTTAAGTGCCTGTATATGACTATAGCTACACCCTACAGTATTTCTAGGCTTTAAGAAAGGTGTTGTTTGAACAAAATGTTTTTGTAATTCACTTTCACCAATTTCTTCAAATGTATACCCACTTATACGCGTAGGATAAATACCAACCTCGTTAAGTTTCTTTTCCTGAACCTCGTACCGTTTCTTTTGTGAATCAAGATTTATAACGTACGTATTAAAGGTCATTTAAATATAGAAATATTATATTTCACACTTCAGTGCTGCAAAAATAAGCCATGCAATAACATGATCGACTGAATAATGTTCTCGAGACGCTACGGAAAACAAGGACGTTAGTATTGGCCATACCGGCCATAAAGGCGAACCTACGTAATACGATGATATTATATTAACTGTAGCGTGTCCAGAAAACATATAATCGTTACAAAAACCAAACGGTGGTTTTAATTTACATTCCTTAGACGAAGGTAACGTTGTTACGTAATTTGATAATGCCCTAAACGTATACATCAAAATGAACATCGTTAAAAATTTTTGACGCTTTGACGTTTTCCAAGAACCCCATGAAAAAAGAACAAAGAGTATAGGAATAATTAACGCATAATCACCAAAATGATCGTATTTCTGTAAATTTGGTAATAAATCAAATCCTAAATCATATACAGGTTCACCTTCTTTCACATTCCTTTTATACGAAGACATATATCCAATTAATCCATTCAATAATAAAGCTAATAAAAATAATATATAAATGAACATTTTTCTACTATACCCTGAGAATATATATAAAAGTATAAGTTCAATACTAATTAATAATGAGTTTGAAAATCATAATGGGGAACATGTTTTCGGGTAAAACGTCCGAACTCGTTCGACGTTTAAAAAGGTACGAGGTTATAGGAAAACGTATACTCGTCATAAACTCGAGTAAAGATACGAGATGTTTAGAACACGTTCTACGAACACACGATAACATGAAATTTGATTGTATAAAAACAAATAACCTAAACGAACTCAATTACGATAAAGTAGATATAATAGCCATAGACGAAGCGCAGTTTTTTATAGGGTTAAAAGTTTTTGTAGAAAAAGCACTTGGTGACAGTAAAACAGTTATATTATCGGGTTTAGACGGTGATTATAAACAAGAAAAGATAGGTGAAATTTTAGATTGTATACCACTCGCCGATAAAGTTTTCAAATTATCAGCCATGTGTATGGAATGCATGGATGGAACACACGGTCCTTTTACGAAACGTATAGTTAATAGTGATAAAATTGAACTCATAGGAGGTAAAGAAATGTATAAAGCTGTTTGTAGAAAACATCTTTAGAAAAAATATTTAATTATAATAAATGGATACCCAACCCAATAAAAATGCAAATTTAACAGATATTCAATTCTTTTTGTTTACCATGCCAACTATAGTGACTTTATCTTTAGCTGTACTTATACTGTTTGATAAACGCGCGAGACAAAACCCAGTAGCGTATATATCCCTGTTCTTATCAGGTACACATTTATATCATCATTACACACTTACAAGATTGCAAAATAAGATAAAGCAATAAATAGTATATTATACAATAAAAATGTTTATGATCGAAGAACCATACGGGTTAACAGAGTTTCAATGTTGGTTAATATCACTCACACTCGGAATTGTTTTGATAAAAAGAAAGCGTCGCGGTGAAAATTATCTTGACGAATTATAAATGAACGCGTTACAGGAAAAAGCACCTTTCATGAGTGCTGTATTTGCAAACCTTATTTTCCAGGGTCTCGTTACATACCAGTCCGCAACAACAGTTATAGAAAATCCATTGTATAGTGATTACATGGCCAGAAACGCATTGTTTAATTTACTCCTTTTAATAGGTTTATTTTTAATACTCGTATTTGCTAAATTAAGTTTACCGTTTAAGTTTGGTCTATTCACGGTCATATCGATTCTCATGGGCGCGTATATTTCACCACAAGCAAATATAAAAGAGGCGCTTTTAGAGGTCGTTACTATATTCATAGGTATGTTTATACTAGGTCTTCTTAGCGTCCAATTTGGGTTCGATTTAAGACCACTCGGTGTACTCTTATTCTTCGGACTATTAGCGCTCATATTCTCACGACTCTTTAGTCCCGGTGAAAAGAAATACGCGAAAATAGGGTCGTTACTATTTGCCTTATTTGTTGTTTTTGATACAAACAATATCTTAAAAAAGAATTATGGTGGTGATTTTATAGACGCATCACTCGATTATTTCTTAGACATAATCAATTTACTCCAGTATAGAATGAACGATTAACATATTTTTCTGCCGAAGTTTTCCTTTAGTATAAAAATATATGTGAATGATAAGAATGAGTTCTAATAGAATTAATAATAATAATTCAATGAATAATAACAAAACCAATACAAATGAAAATGGAAACGAAACCATAAAAAGAAATAATAATAATGTTGGGTATAACCTTAATAAAAACAGGTTTATAGATAGACCAAAAACAAATAATAAAATTAATAAAATTAATAATAAAAATAGAAATAAAATTGTTAGTGCCAATGCCAGCCATAAGGTTTATACTGGTGCCAACCGTAAGGTTTATACTGGTAAAGTAAGAACGTTACCTTTAAAAAAAATAGTAGAAAAAAAATATTTAGTTCCAAAAAATACCACAGCGAACAAAGTATATAGACAAAAAATGGGGAAGACGAAAAAATGGGACAAGATTCACGTTTCTTCAAAAGTTCGTAAACCAATAAATAGAAATAGGGGTGTGGTAACGACCAAAACCCGAAACGTCGCACAGAAGTTGTTTTCGACTTTCCCTAATAATGTATCACAAACTAATATACGTCCAAATACTACTAAAAAGTTACCAAACAGATTAGGTGAATTTGTGAATCAGGATTTTAACACGCTTGTTAATAATGCTAATAATATATTTACAAGAGGTCTTAAACTAATATATAGTAAATCGGTGTATACCCAGATAATAAAATTTTTATCAAATAAAAATACAAACAGTCGAAAAGAAATAATTGCTAAACAAATAGAACAAATAAAAAATAATTACATTCCACTATCTGATAGTATGAAATCAAGAGATTTTAATAAGCGTACACGAGGCGATACAAATTTTGAAATAGATTTCTTATTTCTTATATGGTTGGATTTAACACACGACGGATCAACAAAACGGACTTTTCAGGAATTCTTAAAATCAAATTTTAAAAACATATTCATAAAACGTGATAATATTACATTACCTCAAGGAAATACACCCATGATTAACAATATTTTAAGTTTATACACTACTGATACTGGTATTAAACAGGGTACTGATGGTATTATATCTAAAAAAGGTACGGTGAGTTGGGAAAAAACAATTAAACATAATTTAGATCATATATTTGGAATAAATGAAGGTATTAGTATCTTATCCACACAAATAAATGTGAATTCTATTAAGTCCAACGTTACTAATCCTTTATTAGTTCATATTGATTCTGAAAGTAAAAGGGGTGTAATAACAAAATTACAAGAGAGAAGTAAATTAGGGGGTAAAAGGAAAATTATGAAATTTAACAATATAACTAATCTAATTGACCCAGGTGTTTATAAATCCGATTCTTTTAAATCTGAACTATCTCCGTTTCTCACACAAAACTCACCAAAATCTCGTCACTATTGGAATTTTGACGAAACAAATTTTAAAATTGGAAATCTATGGATGAAACCAACATTAAATGACACTTATATAATAAATAATGGTAATCGTGAAGTAAATGCTGGTGTTTCCGCAGCACAAGCGAACGCGGCAGCAAATACTAATATTGATACCATGCTTGGAAAATTTTTAGGTGATTTTGCACAAATATTATTCTTAGCTAATTTGAGTCAATCAAAACCAGGTATAGCACTAGGAACTAACGATGCTATGATGTCAGCAATGTATATTTTTATATTTACGCGTTGTAAAATTCGAAATCCACCACTTTTAATAATAGATACCGGTGAAAATAATAGTGCACTTTTTTACGGGTTTAATAATGGTAATTATATAAATTTAAGTAAAGGTGTTAAAAATACGAGCGTACATAGACTTAAAATAATTCAAAGAGCCCCTAATACCAATATGACTACGCATAATAACAGGTTTCCATCGGAGGCTAGAACTAGAATAGTATCAAGACTTAATACGATTAACGAAAATTATAAATCACAAACACAAACTAATAAAAAACGTCCCCGAATCTCAACACCAGCCTCCACGTCGCCATCAATTCAAAAAAGAAACAATAATAATAATAATAATAATAATAAAAATCGACCAACAAAAAAACGTAACGTAGGCGTTTTTGGAACACTCAGACAAAAATTATTTAAATTTTAAACAAAAAATTCTCAACTAATAATAAAAATGACCCGAGTTCATTTAAAAAAGAGTCCAAGACTCGATAAAAAGTTCCGCGTCACGTTTGAAAACGAACGTTTCGTTGATTTTGGTGCAAGGGGATACTCAGACTATACACTACACAAAAATCCTATGCGAATGCGTTCTTACGTAACGAGACACGGCGGGTTCGTTCCACACATGGTTCAAAAACAAACCGATCCTAAACTTGTTCACGTAAACATGCTCGATGTTACTAAAAGCGATACAGAAAACTGGGGTAAAACAGGTATCTATACAGCGGGATTTTGGTCGAGATGGCTTCTTTGGAGCCAACCTACTATGGAAAGTGCTAAAAAAACAATGACTAAGAAATTTGGTTTAGTTTTTCTTTAATACCGCGCTTTTTAAGGTTCGCCTTCAAAGCAGTCATCAAATTCGCGCGAGGGTTACGTACCATGGGACGTGGAGGCGGAGGAGGAGGCGGGGGAGGAACAGGTACACGCCGAACTGATGTTACCGATTTATTCTTTTGTTTTGGTACCGATGAAGAAACTCCACCCATGTTTTTAAATAGGGATCTACACGTACGTAAAAGTTTTTTTGTTTCTCGAACCTGTATTTCCAAAGCTGGCGCCTGTCGTCTTTGAATTTTCATACCGAGTTCCTTTTCAGATAATGGTACGCGTTTACCCTTAATCTTTTTTGTTACGCGAATACCAAGTCGCTTAGCTTCGGCTTTTAACGAATCAATCTTCATTTATATTAACCAATAAAATTATATTGACATACTGTAAAGATGGATCGTTTACAGAAAATTTTATTTTTATGTTTTTTATGTATAATAGTATCTATGATAAAACACTATAAATGTGGATGTCTCGTATTACAAAATATAACAATTGGGGGTAAATCTATAGAAAAATGCTCAAAAGCGTGTAAAACTAAGGGAATGGTTATGGATTTAGTTTCGTGTATCATTTCTTTAATGTGTTGTTTTATAATTTTATTTTCTAAATATTAGTATTTAAAAAAAGTTGTCCGTTCTATACATTTTAGCCTGGAATGAACCCGTTTGTCCTAAAACCGAAACGTCTTCATTCCCATAAAATTCTTGACATCCAATATCTTCCGTACAATCGCGCTCATTATGTGTAATAGGAAGAGGGTATTTCTGATCACCTGGTGTGATTGTGTAATAATGGTACCTGTCACGTCTTCCACGAACCTCTTTACCGTATAAAGGTAAAGTTTCATCATCCGTTCCTGTAAGTATTCCCATTTGTTGGACGTAACCAGGTTTGTATTGTTTGATTGGTGGATTTCTATATTCTGTCTCGACTGGAACACGTACTGGAACTTGAACTGGAACTTGAACTGGAACTTGAACTTGTTCTTTATTATTAATAATTATAGGATTATACAATTGATACACGATAACGATAGCGAGAACGACGATCGCTGATATCATCAGTTTATTTTTAGTTTTATTCGTGATCTTCATTTATATCTACTTAGATTTTTTCCTCAATTTATAAAGCGATGAAAAATCAATTCGGTTTAAACGAAACTGAACAAATAACCAAAGAAAAAACAAAAGGCTCTTAAGTAAATTATTTGCAGATGTATCGTCCATTTTATATATAGGACCAACAACCCGACCAAAGAACGTATTTTCTTTCTTTTCACCAGTTAAGACCATTTCCATCTGTGTTAAAGCACATGAATCATCGTTTACTGACCAATGGTAAAATATGAAAGGTACCAAAATTGAATAAAATTCTAAGTTTTGTTTATTTTTCATAAATGGAACCACAAGCATGGTTATAAAGAAAAGTAAATGGATAAAAAATATAATGTTCATATCTATTAGTATGAACGAAGAAAAGAAACTGCCTAAAATATGGCATCCACAACAGGAAAAAATACTTAAGTCTTGGGGTGAAGCCGCTGCCTGTTATAGATATATGCATTACCAGGCGTATTGTTCATACAAGAATCAAAGTATGAAATTCACAATACCTCTTATAATAGTGAGTACTATTACAGGTACAGCAAACTTTGCTCAAGAAACATTTCCACCCACTGTACAACCTTTTGTACCATCCGCAATTGGTGGTTTAAATCTTATCACGGCTATAGCAACTACCATAATGCAATTTCTTAAAATTAATGAACTCATGGAAGGTCATCGCGTTGCTTCGGTCCAATATGGTAAAGTTTCGAGAACTATTCGACTCGAATTAACATTACCACTTTCGGAAAGAACACAAAACGGCACAAATATGATAGAAAACATGCGCGCGGAATATGATCGTTTAATAGAACAGTCTCCAAACGTACCTAAATATATAATAGACTCTTTTGAAAAGGAATTTCCTGACGATAATGCATTTTTTAAACCGGAGATTATGCATATTCAACCGATAACACCTTTTAAAGCTATAGCAGAAAATACAATAATAACCAAGTTGAAAGATGCTGTAGGTGGTACAGCGAAAAGAGAACTTAAAAAGGAACTCGATGATATACGAGGTAACGTAAAAAATGCTAAGAAAACTATAAAATCAGATATAGAAGGTAAACAACAACGTTTAAATGAAATATCAGATTTAAAAGAAAAAGGACTCGTTAGTTTGAAAGGTGATTTAATGAATGAATTACGACGAAGAACTGAACTCATGGAAGTTATTACAGAATCACCGAAAGACGATTTGCAAGATAAACAATCATAAAAAACATCGTTAAGTTAAAGAATCCAATACACATTATATAAGGGAATATTTTCCTTTTAAAGGGATCTATTATACGTTTTTGAAGCGTACCATTTTCTAATAAAATATCTAACGCTTGGGTAGTAAGATCATCTTCACCTTCTTTAACATCTGACATATGGATTCCTTTGTTGTTATAAAAAAAGAAAAAAAGAAAATAAATATATCGCTACATGAACATGAAATTGACGCGTTACAAAAGTATATAGAAAATAATAAAAATGTTTTTTTGTGTGGCCCATCTGGGTGTGGTAAAACCTTTATAATAAAAGAAGTTTTTGATGAAACGAATAGTATAGAATTATGGGACGAACCACTTCAAAAAAAAGATATTTTTTTAAACTCGATAAAAAATTCCAATTTTTATACATACATAGAAGATTACGAAAGTGATATACACATGTACAAAAATATAATAGAGAGTGTTTGCGAAGGTAAAAGTTTAACAAAAAAACCTTTAATAGTAACATCCAAAAGTGTATATTTTTTAGATAATTTTGTTACCTTAATTATAACGAAATGTAAGGCCGAAGATATAATGAAACTTAAACCAAAACATCCTAACTGTTTTCCCGCCGCAAAAAAATGCGAAGGAAATATACATAACTTTTTTTATTATCTCGACTTCCCGTTCGAAAAAGATCTTTTCAAGTCACCTAAAGAAATAGTAAAAGACGTTTTATGTAATGAAATAAATATAGATATAAGTAACTCAATTCAAGAACATGGACATATATGGGCCGCTATACAGGAAAATTTTCCAGATTGTATAGAAGATAATTACGATAAAATAGCAATTTCTATAGCAGAAGCAGATTTATACGACTCTGAAATATATAAAGGTAACTGGGAAATAATGCCATTTTTTACTTTACACGCCATTAAAATACCTAAAATGTATTTTACGAAAAAAATAGACCCCGAAAATATACGACCAGGTAAATGTTGGACGAAGTTCGGTAACCAAAAAATGAGAAACCAAAAAACACGGAGTATACAATTTCGTTCAAATACAAAAATGAATCATTTTGAGTTTATGGTTCTTCGTGAATATGCTAAAAAGGGTGACGTATCCATGTTTAAAAAATACAATTTAACACCTCAAGACTTTGACGTCATGAACCATTTAGGATTACAAAATAAACTCAAACAAAGAGAGGTTACAAAAATAAAAAAGTTGATTAAAGAAGAAATAGCAAAATAAAAATAAAGAATGTCTACAAACACTAACACGGATGACGAAGAAGATTTTAAAATCACGCGTGTTATTGGCAACGAAATTCTATATTACGGAGAAATAACAAATGAAGATATTCTCGAATTTATTGAGGAATTTAAAAAACTCGAAATCAAACTTCTTAAACAAAAGGCGGAACTCATAGGGTACGAACCAATTATACGTGTACACGTGTGTAGCGGAGGAGGTGATTTGTTCGCGGGTCTAAGTGCGATGAACATACTCGAAAAATCACGCGTTAAGGTTATCACGATCGCACAAGGTGAATGTGGCTCGGCGGCAACGTTCCTCCTTTTGGGTGGTCACGAACGTCTTATCGGTAAAAACGCACACGTTCTCATACACCAAATATCCACGACCGGGTTTTGGGGGAAATACGAGGAAGTTAAGGATGAAATGAAAATGTGCGATAAACTCATGGATATGGTTAAGAAAACGTATACAGAAAAAACAAGTATTCCTGAAAAACAACTTAAGAAACTCATGAAACGTGACGTATATTTAAACCCTAACGAGTGTATCAAATACGACGTCGTTCGCGGTCTTGATTAATATCGATGTAGCGTTTATACAAACCAATAACGGTCGCAAGTATTAAAAATAAACATAGTGTATTTACGTTTAACGGTATAACTGTGTTTTCTGGAGGTTTGAGTCGTTCCATTCGGCTATAGTCGACGACGGGTATTTTATCCGCCATTCTCTACTATACCTGAATAAAAATTTCAAACATAAAAAACACACTTAGAAATTTTTTAATAGTATAATTTAAATGAAAAGAGTTGCTATTGATCTCGACGAAGTTCTCGTCTCGTTTGTTAAACCTATGGCAAAGTTCCGTGGCTACAAAATGCCGACCATGAAAAAGTACCAGTATGTTTATAAAGATATGTTTAACATTACCGAAACTGAATCGCGTAACATGGTCCATGACTTTTACGAATCAGAAGAGTTCGCAAAACTTAAACCGATAAAGGGAACGTGTAAACAAATGGGTCATTTACGCGACTATGCCGATAAAATGTATATCGTCACAGGTCGTCAGGATTATGCGCGCGATCAAACTGAAAAGTGGTTAAGGTACTGGTTCCCCAATACGTTCGACGATCTTATCATGACCAATAGTTATACGGATCACGAAATCGAAAAACACGAAATCTGTCGTAGTCTCG
>Ga0208407_1000243_pt1 | contig 25794 bp, 16 predicted proteins | sample ETNtaG_9_FD_185775 | JGI IMG/M metagenome (GOLD analysis project Ga0208407, IMG submission 185775) | Marine microbial and viral communities from oxygen minimum zone, Eastern Pacific Ocean - ETNP201406SV69 (SPAdes) (version 2) | ecosystem: Environmental > Aquatic > Marine > Oceanic ...
GACTACAACAACAACTTGGAGTACAGACCGAAATACCATTACAACATATAATACAATTACAGAATTTGATACTATTACTACTTATAATACTACTAAGTCAACTACTACGACTTACAATACCACGTTAGCAACTTCCACTTCAAAAAATACTTCTACTTCAAAAACAACTATTACTACTTATAATACCACCCTGGTAACAATAGAAACACGAAATACGTCTACTTCAAAAACCACTTCGACAACTTTTAATACTACAGCAAGTACGACAACTACTTATAATACCATTACAACTTATAGTACAATTACAACTTATGAAACTCAAAAAGCAACTACCACAACTTATGAGACTTCAAAATCAACAATAGAAACACGAAATACTTCTACTTCAAGAAATACGACTACAATTTATAATACGACATTAGCAACTCTTGAATCAAGAGGAACATCGACTTCGAAGAGTACCACTACAACTTTTGAAACTTCAAAAAATACTACCACGACTTATAATACAATTACAACGTATAATACTATTACTACTTATGAAACTACACTTGCGACTATTACTACTTATGAAACTACTCTAATAACAATAGAAACACGAAATACTTCTACATCAAGAATCACTTCAACAACTTTTAATACTACAGCAAGTACGACAACCACGTATAATACGATTACTTCATATATTACGATTACAGCGTATCAAACTCAAAAGGCAACTACTACAACTTATAATACCACTAAGTCTACCACTACTTCTAAAAATACTTCTACAAGTAAATCAACTACCACGACTTATAACACTACGTTGGCAACGTCTACTTCAAGGAATACGTCTACTTCAAAAACTACGTCAACAACTTTTAATACCACACATAGTACAATTACAACGTATAATACGATTACAGAGTATAATACAATAACAACCTATAATACTTCTAAGTCAACTACTACGACTTATAATACTACGTTAGCAACGTCTACTTCAAGGAATACGTCTACTTCAAAAACAACTATTACTACTTATAATACTTCTAAAAATACTTTAGAAACAAGGTCGACAAGTACATCAAAATCAACCACTACGACTTATAACACGACTCAAAGTACAATTACAACGTATAATACTATTACTACGTATGCTACTATTACAACTTATGAAACACAAAAAGCAACTACTACGACTTACAACACTACGTTAGCAACCTCAACGTCTAAAAATACTTCCACTTCAAAGAATACGACCACAACTTATAATACTACGTTATCAACTATTGAAACGAGGAGTACTTCTACTTCAAGAAATACGACTACAACGTATAATACGTCAAAAAATACTATTGAACAGAGGGCGACACAGACTTCAAAGAATACGACCACAACTTATAATACGATTACAACTTATAGTACAACTACTACTTACAATACCACACTTGAGACTATTACTACGTATAATACCACACTTACTACATCAACCGCTTATAGTACGATTACAGCGTATGCAACTACTACAACTTATAATACTACACATAATACCACAACAACTTATAATACGATTACAACCTATAGTACAACTACTACTTATGAGACTTCAAAGGACACCACGACTACTTTTACTACGATTACAACTTATAGTACAACTACTACTTACAATACCACAACACTTACGATTACTAAGTATAATACGACATTAGCAACAATAGAATCAAGAAATACTATTACTTCTCATTCAACTACTACTGCGTATGCTACCATTACTACGAAGTCAACTATTACCACGTATAATACTTCTAAAAATACTTTAGAATCGAGGGCGACAAGTACTTCAAAAGAAACTATTACTACTTATAATACCTCAAAGGCAACTATAACAACTTATAATACCTCGAAAAATACTTTAGAAACACGAGCAACAATTACTTCACACTCTACGATTACTACCTACAATACTACGCTATCAACGATAGAACAGAGGTCAACGGCAACTTCACATACCACTTCTACACAATATACTACAATTACAACTTATAGTACAACTACTACTTACAATACCACACTTTCTACGACAACTACCTATAATACTACACTTGCCACTATTGAGTCAAGGAATACTATCACTTCAAAGGATACGAGTACAACTTTTAATACTACACATAGTACAACAACCGTTTATAGTACTATTACTTCGAAGAATACGATAACAACTTATCAGACACAGAAGGCAACTACAACAACGTATAATACGACATTAGCAACGATAGAATCAAGAAATACCAGCACTTCACATACAACTTCTACCACGTATAATACTTCTAAAAATACTTTAGAAACAAAAGCAACAGCTACGTCACACTCTACAAGTACTGCGTACACGACTATTACTGCTTATGCAACTATTACAACTTTTGAGACTTCAAAGAATACTATAGAATCGAGGTCAACGGCAACTTCTAAAAATACGAGTACGACTTATAATACCACACTCTCTACGACAACTACTTATAATACTATTACGGTTTATATTACGACCACAACTTATAATACTTCAAAGAATACTTTAGAATCACGAGCAACGATTACTTCGAAGAATACCATAACTACATATAATACTATTACTTCGAAGAATACGTCTACTACTCATTCAACCATAGAATCGAGAACTACGTCTACATCGTGGTCCACAGGTGCAAATACTACTGCTACAACATCAACTTCAAAGAGTACAAATACTAACACAATTACAACGTATAATACGATTACATCTCATAATACTTCCACTTCGTATTTTACTAATTTTACTACGACCTACATAACTACTTGGCTGACTCTTGCTCGAGGAAAATGGAAAAATACTTCAAAAAGTACTACAAAAAATACTAAACGTATAACGAGTAAAAATACAAGTGAAAATGTTGCAACGTCAACTTCAAAAAATACAAGTACAGCTACCATAACTACGTATAACACGAATACGACTTATATCACAGGAACTATTACTCAACAGGATACAACAACTATTTATTCTACCATAACTACATATAATACGATTACTTCTTATGCGACTGCTACTTCGAAGAATACGATAACGACTTATGTTACAATTACTAATTATACTACAAGTACAACGTATAATACGACTAAAAGTACTGCTACTTCACACGCCACGGCTACTTCACATAGTACGATTACCACCTATAATACTTCGAAAAATACGTTAACTACCTATAACACAATCACCGCTTATAGTACGAGTACAATATTTAATACCACACAAAGTACGACAACTACCGCAAGTACAATTACGTCTAAAAATACCATTACAACTTATAATACAATTACTGCTTATATTACAAGTACAACGTATAATACTTCCCACGATACGATTACCACTTATAATACAATTACTATTTATTCGACTATTACAACTTTTAATACGTCAACACTTACGATTACGAAGTATAATACTTCACACTCAACTTCTACCGCTTATAATACGATTACTTCGCACTCTACGATTACAACTTATAATACTTCGAGAGATACTTCTACCGTGTACGCTACTACTACTATTTATTCGACTATTACAACGTTTAATACTTCACACTCAACTATTACCACTTTTAATACTTCTCATAGTACGATAGAAACAAGAGGAACAATTACCTCACATAATACGATTACCACTTATAATACAATTACTGCTTACGCAACGATTACAACTTTTGAGACTAATCATAGTACAATTACATCGTATAACACAATTACTGCTTATATTACAAGTACTACTTACAATACCACACTTGAGACTATTACTACGTATAATACTTCACACGCTACCATAACTACATATAATACGATTACTTCTTATATTACGAGTACAACTTTTAATACTACTCAAAGTACAATTACAGCGTATAATACAATTACTACTCATAGTACAATTACTTCGTATAATACAATTACTATTTATTCTACGATTACAACTTTTCAAACACAAAAAGCAACTATTACTACGTATAATACTTCACACTCAACTATTGAGACACGAAATACGTCTACTTCTCGTATAACGTCTACCACTTTTAATACTTCTCATAGTACGATAGAAACAAGAGCAACGTCAACTTCACATAGTACGATTACGACCTACAATACTTCACATAGTACTATTGAACAACGGAGTACTATTACTTCAAAAGATACTACTACTACTTACAATACCACACACGCAACTATTACCACTTTTAATACTTCTCATAGTACGATAGAAACAAGAGCAACGTCAACTTCACATAGTACGATTACAGAGTATAATACAATAACTACTTATACCACATCTACAACTTATATTACTACACACGACACCACGACAACATTTAATACTATTACAACTTATAGTACAATTACAACTTTTGAAACGAGTACTACTACTACCACAACTTATGATACAATTACAACTTTTAATACTATTACAACTTTTAATACGTCAACACTTACGATTACTAAGTATAACACTACTACATCAACCATTGAAACACGAAATACGTCTACTTCTCATTCGACCACAACGACTTTTGAAACTTCACACGCTACCATAACTACATATAATACAATTACAGCATATATTACAAGTACAACGTATAATACTACTGCAGAAACTACCACGACTTACGATACAATTACAACTTTTAATACTATTACAACGTTTAATACTTCACACTCAACTATTACAACGTATAATACGACACACGCAACTGCTACGACATTAGCAACTGCAACTACAAAGTCAACTATTACAACTTATAATACTTCGAAAGATACCACTACTACGTATGATACAATTACTACATTTAATACAATAACAACTTTTGAAACGGACACTACAACTATTACAACGTATAATACAATTACAGAGTTTACAACTATTACAACGTATAATACGTCAACGCTTACGATTACAAAGTATGATACCTCAACTTCAACTTTAGAAACAAGGGCAACGTCTACTTCAAAGAATACAATTACTACTTATGAGACTTCAAAGGACACCACAACAACATTTACTACGATTACAACGTATGAAACCACAACAACATTTAATACCACACTTTCGACCATTACCACTTATAATACAACAACTGCAACCGCTACGACATTAGCAACCGCTACTTCACATAATACAACTACAACGTATAATACTACACAAAGTACAATTACAACGTATAATACAATTACTTCATACATTACGACTACAACTTTTGAAACGAGTACTACTACTACCACAACTTTTGATACGATTACAGAGTATACAACTATTACGACTTATAATACGTCAACACTTACGATTACTAAGTATAACACTACTACATCAACTATTGAGACAAGAGCAACTTCTACTTCAAAGAATACAATTACTACTTTTAATACTTCAAAAGATACTACTACTACGTATGACACAATTACAACTTATGAAACTACCACAACGTATAATACTACAGCAGAAACTACTACTACGTATGATACGATTACAACTTTTAATACGATTACAACTTTTAATACAGATACTACGACTATTACAACGTATAATACAACCAAAGCAACTGCTACGACATTAGCAACTGCGACAACTAAATCAACTACCACAACTTTTAATACATCACAGGATACCACTACGACTTATGACACAATTACAACGTTTAATACTATTACAACGTTTGAAACAGACACCACAACTATTACGACTTATAATACATCAACGCTTACTATTACAAAATATGATACTACTACATCAACTGCTACGACATTAGCAACTGCAACTACAAAGTCAACTACTACAACGTATAATACGTCAAAAGATACTACCACAACTTACGATACAATTACAACTTTTAATACCATTACAACGTTTGAAACAGATACTACAACCATTACAACATATAATACAATTACAGAGTATACAACCATTACAACGTTTGAAACAGACACTACAACTATTACCACTTATAATACATCAACAGCAACTGCTACGACATTAGCAACTGCAACAACTAAATCAACCACGACAACATTTGAAACTTCAAAAGATACAACAACCACATATGACACGATTACAACGTTTAATACGATTACAACGTTTGAAACAGACACTACAACCATTACAACTTATAATACTTCAACACTTACGATTACTAAGTATAACACTACTACATCAACTATTGAAACTGCGGCGACAAGTACGTCAAAAAATACTACTACTACTTTTAATACTTCGCAGGATACTACAACTACGTATGATACGATTACAACTTTTAATACTATTACAACATATGAAACGAGTACTACAACGTCTACGACTTTCAATACCACTACCACAACGTCTACGACTTACAATACTACACAGAGTACAATTACAACGTTTAACACAATTACAGAGTTTAACACTATAACAACATTTGAAACTTCAACGAGTACGATTACGACTTTTGAAACAGACACTACAACTATTACAACGTATAATACGTCAACACTTACAATTACAAAGTATAGTACTACTACAACTTATCAAACTACCACAACTTTTAATACTACACAGAGTACAATAACTACTTACAATACAATCACTACTTATGACACCGCAACAACTATGGCGACTGCAACGTCTAAATCAACCACGACAACATTTGAAACATCTAAAGATACTACTACTATTTATGATACAACTACTACTTATGAAACCACGACAACTTTTGAAACAAGTACTACAACGTCCACGACCTATAACACTACTACATCAACTATTGAAACTGCGGCGACAAGTACATCAAAAGAAACTACTACAACTTTTGAGACTTCTAAGGATACAATCACAACTTTTGAAACTCAAAAACAAACTATTACAACGTTTGAAACAGACACCACAACTATTACGACTTTCAATACCACTACCACAACGTCTACGACTTACAATACTACACAAAGTACTATAACTACTTATAATACGATTACAACGTATAATACTATAACAACTTATAATACTTCGAAGGATACCATTACGACTTTTGAAACAGATACTACGACTATTACAACGTATAATACGTCAACACTTACAACTACAAAGTATAGTACGATTACAGCGTATGCAACTACTACAACGTATAATACTACTCAAAGTACGATAACTACTTATAACACGATTACAACTTATGACACCGCGACAACGATGGCGACTGCGACATCTAAATCGACTACTACAACTTTTGAGACTTCAAAAGATACAACAACTACTTTTGAAACAGACACTACAACTATTACAACTTATAATACTTATAAAACTACTACGACAACGTTTAATACTACCGTATCAGCAAATACGACTTTAGCAACTGCTACTACAAAAAATACTACTACAACTTTTGAGACTACTAAGAATACAACCACAACTTATGAAACGAGTACTACAACGTCTACTACATTTATTACCACGAAAAATACTACTACAACGTATAATACTACTCAAAGTACGATAACTACTTATAACACGATTACAACTTATGATACTGCTACAACTTTAGCAACAGCAACGTCTAAATCGACCACAACAACATTTGAAACATCGAAAGATACTACTACGATTTATAATACTACAACTACGACAAGTACAACTTATGAGACTTCAACTCTTACGATTACAAAATATACAACAAGTACTACAACGTCTACGACTTATAACACGACTCAAAGTACAATTACAACGTATAATACAATTACAGAATTTGATACTATAACCGAATATACTACAACGTTTGATACTATTACAACGTATACCACAAGTAGAATTACAGGTTACTATTATAGTTAAAAAAAATTAATTTTAGAATAAAAAGTTTATATTTATATATGTGTATATAATGGTTATATTTCTCAAGGAGTTACTTAATGGCTAAAATGAAATCCGAAATGTTTGACCCGAACATTAAAGATGAACGTATAGGCGCATACGAAAAGAATCAATATTTGGTTGACAATCTCGCCGGCGTAGATAAATATTTCAGAAAACGAATGAAACGGCATACTACAGAGTTTTCTTATGATGTGATGGCAAACGAAATACCTTATTTTAAAACTATAAATTATACAGAATATGCTACCTCTTTTATGATGGTTCCTTTAAGTCAAATAATGAGGGAACAACAGATTAAAGATGCTTATTATGATGAAGAGAGTGAAGACTACCCGGTATTAGATTGGGTAACATATTTTAAAGAGAATGTAGAAAATAAGGTATCTAACAAATATCAAGACAGGGTAGATTTAACAGAAGACCCAAAGTTTGATAGGGAACTTGAAGCATTAGTAGTTTTGCCAGGTTCGAATAAAATAAAAAGTAGAGTTTGTTTAAATAAATTGAAGACTATTAAAGAACGACACGGTACGAAGGTTGTATTTAAACCACACCCAATAACACAACATCAGATTATCGGAGAATTAAAAGATTTGTTCGGAGAGTCTTGTATATTACCTCGTGAAGCAGATTTGTATGCTTTTATGTTAAAGGTTCCGAGAATTTATACAACTAATATTAGTGAATCTTGTTTGTATGCTGTTTGTTTAGGAAAAGAAATAGGACACATAGAGGTACATCAGGATATGGCTTGGGGCTCTTTTTATCATATGAATTGGCCTATATTTCAATGTGAGGTTCGTGGTCAAGATACTCATTATTTTATTAATAAAGTTCTTTCAAGTCCGAAGTGTGGTATAATAAATCCAAAAGTAGATGTTAATTGGAAAAGAAAAATAGATGATTATTTGACTTATATACATAAGGAGAGGGAGTTGTGGTATGAAGTATTTGTTCGTGACGACCCTATTGTTAAGCCGGAAGAATTTAAGAAGAAGAAATCTTAGGAGTTTTTAAATGAAGAAAGTTTTGATTAGAGACATAGTATTTGGAGGCGAAGATACACCTTTAATAGCTGGTCCTTGTGTTGTTGAAACATATAAACTTGCGATAGATGTCGCAAAAGAACTTGTTAAAATAGGAGAAAAAACAAATACTCCTATAATATATAAGAGTTCTTGGGATAAAGCAAATCGGTCATCTAATTCGTCTTACAGAGGTCCTGGTATGGAAAAAGGATTAGAAGCACTTAGACGAGTCAAAGATGAAACGGGATTACCTATACTTACAGATGTACACGAGGTTCATCAAATAAAAGAAATCGAGGACGTGGTAGATATAATTCAAATACCCGCATTTTTATGTCGCCAAACTGATTTGATAAAGGCCGCAGCACAGACCGGCAAAGTAGTAAATGTTAAGAAAGGTCAGTTTTTATCACCCTGGGAAATAGAAAATGTAATAATAAAGATTACTGAAGAAGGAAATGAAAATATTCTAATTACTGAACGTGGAACGCAATTTGGTTATCAAAATCTCGTTGTGGATATGAGGTCAATTCCTATAATGCAGGAATTCGGATTTCCTGTAATATTTGATGCTACACATAGCAATCAACTTCCTGGAGGAAATGGTACATCAACAGCAGGTATGAGAAATATGGTACCTTATCTCGCTAAAGCCGCTGTCGCTGTAGGTTGTGACGGATTGTTTTTTGAAACTCACCCGGACCCTGAAAATGCTAAATCAGACTCATCAACTCAATGGCCATTAGATAGTTTAGAAGAAGTAATTTCATCATTAAAGATGAAACCCGCAAAACCACAAATGGTTGTATCTAATAAACAAAGTAAGGCTGAAATTTATAAACAGAGATTATCAGAAAAACTTAATCATAATGTAGTTAATTTTGAGGATATGGAAATCAGTACAGAAAATAATAAAGAATTTGATGATGGTTTTTTAAAAACTGCTGACAAGTTGATGTCCGAGAGAAGTCTATCTGATTCACACCGAGTCTTAACTCAAGAAGATTTAGATAATATAAAGGATAAGAAAACAGAAGTTATTCTTAGTGATGGATATCTTGATACTTTAAATCCATATGAGGTTGATGTTAATTTAGTATCTTTATTTAATTCAGCAACAAGATTAATATATATACAACTTGAACCTAAAAGAAGACCGGTTGATTGGTGGATGGATAAATTTAATTTTTTAAGAGAACGACACGACCAAGAAGAGTTAGATATTTTTGTGGTTTTCAAAGCAGAACCATCAAAACTTAGGATGATTAGATTACCTAATGATTATCATAAAAAGAAAGAACAGGAAGAAAAGAAACGTACTGAAAAGAAAGTTCCTTTAATTCGTTGGAATAACCCTAAAGACAAACCTAAACCAAGGATATAATAATATGCACACAGCAGGAAAAGTATGGGGCAAGACTGCTAATATTTTTTCTAATCCTAATTTTGAAGTACACAGGATAGAAGTAAATAAAGGCGGGTTTTGTTCTAAACATAAACACAAATATAAATTTAATGCTTTTTACGTAGAAAGTGGTGAGTTAGAGATTATAATCTACAAAAATGATTATGATTTAGTGGATACGACCGTTTTAAAAGCAGGTGATATGACCATTGCAAAACCAGGAGAATATCATAGTTTTAAAGCAAATTCTAAAACTATATGTTATGAGTTTTATTGGGCAGAATTAAATCACGATGATATAGAAAGAGAATCTGTAGGCGGTATTTAGTGTTAACGATTCCTATTGAAGAGTTAGTTCGAGATAAAAGAGTTATTCTTGTAGGTAACTCTGTAGAAATGATGAGTTATGAATATGGTGATTTTATTGATTCATTTGATATTGTAATACATCACGGTGCGAGTATAGCGAGAACTCCGTCAATGTTCAAAAATCTCGGTAGTCGAACTGATATATGGGTAACAGGGTCTTTTAGGATGAATACCTATAAGACTATTCCTCGAGAATTTTACGATGGTAGATATAAAGATACTATGGTATTATTTAACAGGGTTAGAACTAAATTATTAGATGTAGATTGTCAAGTGAGATGGGAAAATACATTACCTGATATACCAAGAATAGATATGTTTCACGATATTGAACTAATACAAATGTTAGACTCATTGGATTATATGTCCGGATTCGGTGACGGGTATAGAGGCCCTGTAGATGGTATGAGACCTTCAGGCGGATTTATGTCTATATTATATTTTACTAAAAAAGTAACTACATATAAAAGTTTTGACATAATAGGGTTTGATTTTTTCAGAAAAATAACAGAGACAACGAGAGAAGAAAGTGCAAAACCATATAGTTGGCATCTACCTATAAGAAAAGATAAAGGTGGACATCCACACAACGCAAAATTAGAGTTTGACTATGTATCTAAGTTAGAAAAAGAAAAAAAGATAACGTGGAATATTTTATCTAATTTAAATAAAGAGACTATAAAATATGATAAGAATTGGATATCCGGCAGTATTTTTGATAATTGGTCATAATGAACGTTTATATAGGATATGATAGTAGACAAGATTATTCTGAAAATTTTTCAGGTGTTGTTAATCCTCCATATCAAGTATCGAAGTATTCGATAGAAAAATATAATAAGAGTGTAAATATAGAACCTATAATTATTTCAGAATTAAAATTAAAAAATCTTTATTGGAGAAATACAGACTATTTATCAAGTACAGAATTTGTTTATAGTAGATTTCTCACTCCGTATTTAAACGGTTATGACGGATTAGCGTTATTTTGTGATTCTGATTTTTTGTGGCAAACAGATGTTAATGAGATATTAGATTATTATGATGAAAAATATTCTGTTATGTGTGTAAAACATAATTATACACCGCCGGAGAGTACTAAAATGGATGGCAGAGCACAAACTCATTATCCAAGAAAAAATTGGTCGAGTCTTATGTTATTTAATTGCTCACATCCGGATATTAAAAAATTAAGTGTTAAGAATATTAATACGAAAAATGCAAAGTGGTTACATAGATTTGAATGGACAAGTGATGAGTGTATCGGAGAAATTCCAGCAACTTTCAATTGGTTAGAAGGTTGGTATAATGATAGAATTAACCCGAAAGCAATTCACTATACACGTGGAGGTCCGTGGCATACTACGTGGAATGGCCATTATAAAGAACAATGGTTAGAAACATATAACGAATTAGTTAAGGAGAAATCAAATGGCTAAAGAAACAAAGTTCACAGACGATGAACTAAAACAAATAAATGAAGTAGCAGATGCTTATAGCGCACTACAAACAGAGTTGGGAAACATCGGAGTTCAAAAAATATTATTGGATGAGAGAGTTGCTAAAATTGATGAAAGAGAAGGTGCTATTCGAGGAGAGTGGAAACAGAATCAGGTTAAAGAACAGGATTTAGTAAAAACTCTAAGTGACAAGTATGGTGCAGGTACTCTTGACCCTAAAACGGGTACTTTTGTGCCGGTAGAAGAAAATAAACCAGCATAAATATAACGTTTTGAAATTTTCAAAACTATTTATATATGTTTACAACAATAACCTCATTTCATAATAGGAGAAAATAATGGCAGAACGAATTGTATCTCCCGGTGTATTTACCCGAGAGAAAGATTTATCCTTCTTGCCACAAGGTGTCGCAGAGATTGGAGCCGCAGTTGTCGGACCAACTCTTCGAGGACCTGCTTTTACTCCTACCGTAATATCTTCAGCAAGTGAATTTGAAGCACAATTCGGTGCTATTGGTGGTACTAAAAACTACTATACCGGAATTGCAGTACAAAGATATTTGAATGGCGGAGCGCCAAGTGTAACGGTAGTTAGAGTATTAGGCATTGGAGGATACAAAACAGATGCGATGAACGTAGTAATAAATACAGGAACTTACAATAATAGGATTCTCGCAACCTTAGCACCATCAAACAAACATCAAGCAGGAATAGGTGATTTATCATCTACTTCAGCAAGTCGCGGTCCAAATGATGCCGCAGCAAAAGATACAGCAGATTACGCTGAAGATTCATTTGTAATAGATGTATCAGGTTCAGATATAACCCATACAAAAATATTAGGTGCTAATCTTTCAGGTGGCGACCCTAATAGTCTTACAGATGACCCGCAAGATAGTAATAACCATCTTTATATGTACAAATATTTCAATAAAGGCGGAGATGTTCCAGGAGGTCAAACCGTTACAGGTGATGCTACGATTTCCTCTTCATTAGTAACATTGAATTTTGCAGATGGTGTTCAATCATTTGATGCAAATGGAAATGCTTCTACTTGGACAGGTAATAGTTCATATTCTGTAGCAAGAACACCATACATTATGTCACAAAGACTAAATGGTGGTTCAGCGACTAATCTATTTAGATTTTATACTCGCGGTGCAGGTGCTGAATTGAACGAAAAATGTCACATTGGTATTACGAATATTAAAGCGGCGGCAACTGCGAACACATCACCGGATTGGGCTCAGTTTGACGTACAAGTTTATTTGAAGGATGACCAAAATGTATTCTCAGCAGTAGAGAATTATAATGGATGTAATTTAGACCCTGAAAGTGCTAATTATGTAGTTAATATGATTGGTGATGGACACGAATCAACTGATAATCAAGGTAAAATAACCAAGTATGGTGGATTTGGCAATAGGTCTAAATTTATTAGAATCGGTGATTATACCGGAATAGAAGATGGTAAGAATAAAGCGTACGCTCCAATGGGATTTAATAAAGTTAGTAATCCTACACCTGGAGGCACAAATGTACCGACAGCATCTTTTGTGACAAGTTCAGATTCAGATAACATTTTTGAGCCAGGTCAATTTCCAGGTTGGGATTTCGCAGGCACTAATTATGTTAATGGCACTTATTTAGCACCAATTCCTTTGGATGCCGGAACAGGTGCGAACGTAACTTTCTCACTTGAAGATTGTAATGGTACAAACGGTGGTAATCCAGGATTTGCTGGTTTGGATACGAAATTATCATTGGCTTCAGGTACAAACGTACAACAACGTAAGTTTAAAGTGCCTATGCAATGGGGATTTGATGGAGATAATCCTGCTCGTAATATTTACTTCGGTAATGATATCGTAGGAAATAATACACAAGGATTTGATTGTTCATCAGCAACTACAAGTGGTTCAGTTGCTTATAAGAAAGCATTGAATACAATTCAAGACCCGGACTTTATTGACATTAATATGTTAGCAACTCCAGGTATTATTCACGCTTATCATTCGACCGTTACTAACAGAGCAATAAGCATAGCTTCTAATCGTGGCGATTGTTTTTATATAATGGACGGCTCTAAATATAACGAGAGTGTAACAAATGCTGTAAGTAATGTTGGTGGTTTAGATAACAACTATGTTGCGACTTACTTTCCTTGGGTACAAATACCAAACCCAGGAGGCGGACCTAATCTTTGGGTTCCACCATCAGTAGTTATGTTAGGTGTATATGCTAACAACGATAGAATCGGCCAGGAGTGGTTTGCTCCCGCAGGTTTAAATCGAGGTGGTATAGCCGCACTTGACGTTAAGAAGGTCTTGACTCATACAGATAGAGATGAGTTATATGATGGAAGAGTTAATCCGATTGCTTCTTTCCCAGGACAGGGAATTGTAGCATTTGGTCAGAAGACTCTACAATCAAGACCATCAGCGCTTGATAGAGTAAATGTTCGTAGATTATTAATTAACTTGAAGAAGTTCATAGCATCATCTTCGAGATTCTTAGTATTCGAACAGAACACAGCGGCGACAAGAAACCGTTTCTTGAACATTGTCAATCCATATATGGAGTCTGTACAACAACGTTCAGGTCTCTCGGCATTCAGAGTAGTAATGGATGATTCCAATAATACTCCTGAAGTAGTAGATAGAAACCAATTAGTTGGTCAAATCTTCTTACAGCCTACGAGAACTGCAGAGTTTATTGTACTTGACTTTGTTGTATTGCCAACAGGCGCGGCATTCCCTGAGTAAAATAGGGAGGTTTAAAGAACTAAGGGGCTCATTACGAGTCCCTTTTTTCTTATATTATAAAACTAAGAAAAAACTAAGAAAAAGAAATAGATTGTTTCACACGATTTTATCATTTCGGTATATTTATAATAGAACAATAAACTTAACAGGAGAAAGCAGATGCCTGATATGATAGATGCAGCTGAGATATTTTTTACACCGTTCGAGCCAAAAACGAAAAATCGTTTTATTATGGAAGTCGAAGGTGTACCAAGTTTCTTGATTAGAGCCGCCAATCGTCCGTCAATAGAATTTGAAGAGATTGAATTAAATCACATTAATGTTAAGCGGTATGTGAAAGGTAAAGCTTCTTGGCAACCTTTAGACATTACTCTTTATGACCCAATCGTACCAAGTGGTGCTCAAGCAGTTATTGAGTGGATAAGACTTGGTCACGAATCAGTAACAGGAAGAGACGGATATTCTGACTTCTATAAAAAGAATGTTAATTTCCAATTACTTGGCCCTGTTGGTGATGTTGTTGAAAAATGGGACCTTAAAGGAGCTTATATTCAATCTGCAAATTTTGGTGATTTGGATTGGTCAGTTAGTGAACCTGTAGACATAACTTGTACTTTACGTTATGACTACGCAGTATTACAATTCTAAGATATGAATTTTATTAGAGAAATGCTATCAAGTGATGCGAAAATCTCGTCTAAACGGGCGATAGGTTTCGCATCATTTGTTATGCTTGTAGCAAGTTGGGTAGCAAATACATTTTGGCAGTTTGAAGTTAAAGAGATGATTCTCGAAAACTTTATGTATATTACTATAGTTGGCTTGGGCGTAACAGCAGCAGAAAAATTTAGTCGAAATAAATAGTTTTAATTCTTAACTTAATTAAGAGGTAATTGTTATGAGTAAATTTCCTACTGAGGTAATAGATTTACCTTCTAAGGGATTAGTGTATCCAAAAGAACATCCACTTTCAAGTGGTAATGTTGAAATAAAATATATGACAGCAAAAGAAGAAGATATTCTTACGTCACCTAACCTTATCGAAAAAGGCATCGTATTAGATAAATTGTTAGAAAGTATTATTGTTACGGAAGGCGTGAAATTAGATGATTTCATTATAGGTGATAAAAACACATTATTGGTATCAGCACGTATTCTTGGATATGGTAAAGATTATCCTGTTATGCTCGGAGATGAAGAAGTTAGTATTGACCTAACTAAATTAAAAGAGATTTGGATAGACGAAAAAAATCTTGTTGAGAAAAACAAAAATGAATTTAAGTATACTACACCACTCAGTAAGAATGAAATAGTATTTTCTATATTAGATGGTCATATGGAAAAGCAACTTGACGATTTAAATAAAGCATATGAAAAAGCAGGTCAATCGAGAGAGTTAACTAATCGTTATAAACTTATTATTCAATCTGTTGATGGTAAAACAGAAGCAAAAGACATAGACGACTTTGTAGACAATCGTTTTATGGCAAGGGATTCCGTAGCATTCAGAGAGTATATAGCAGATATAGCTCCTGATATAGACTTTAAAACTAAAGTCAAGTTATCAGACGGAACTGAACAGGAGGTAACGGTCCCAATGACCGTTCGATTTTTTTGGCCTAACGCCACAATATAGAGAAAGCGTCTACGAACAAGTATTTCAATTAGGCTATCACAGCCAAGGTTTTCATAATTTTACTGAGTTATATGATATGCCCATAGGTATGCGTGAATGGTACTATAGGCGATTAGTGAAGGCTAAAAAAGAAGAAAATAACGCTGTAAAGAAAGCAAATTCTAAATATAAACGACCTAAATAATATTTATTATAAATAGCCCGGAGTAATAATGAGTGACATTGTTGAAAATTTTAAGTATCTATCACAATCGTTAGAATTTGAAGATGACAGAATTAAATACGATAGGGGTGATGGTGTAATAGTCAATGTTATGATGACTTGGGAAAACCCTATTATGTCTGCATCTGCAGAATATGTATGTCAAAATGGCGGTGATATAATAGAGTTTGGTTTCGGTATGGGAATCGCATCAAATTACATACAATCACAGAGTATAAATTCACATACTATTTGTGAGATACATCCACAAGTAATAGAAAAGGCAGAGGCGTGGGCTGAAGGCAAGTCAAATGTAACTTTAATTACAGGTAGTTGGGTTACTAACAAAGATGAATTAGGTACATATGATGGTATATTTTATGATGCTGATTATACAAGTGATTTGTTACATTTTAGTGGTTCTGTAACGTCTTTGAGTAAGTCCGGCACTCTTCTTACTTTCTTTAATCCGGCATCATCAAGTTACAATTATTTACAAATACCTGTGGACGGTTATGACGAAGTTTCTGTAGATGCTTCATCAGTAGACCCGCCACCTGATTATTGGAATACATCACAGAAAATATATTATATGCCTAAAAGAGAATTTTAAGGTTGTGTGATATTTATATAAGAATCGAATCGGAGAATCTCTATGAAAAATCAAATTAAAGAAGGTCTTATTGACAAGATTATGACTATGATAGCAAAAGGTCGTATAGATTCTAAAGTTAAAAAAATGATGAAAGACGACCCTGAATTTGCTAAACGCATAAAAAAAGCAAGAGACAATCAAAAACAAGCAGAAAAATCTTTACAGGCATTTCTTGACTCATAATGACACTTAAAGAAATAAAAGAACTTAAAAAAGAGCTAAAGGAAGTAAAGGACCTTCAAGCCGATATTACTAAAAATACAGCCCGTCGTAACAAGGAAGGCAAGTTAGGAGTTCAAGCCCAAAAAGAACTTAATGGGCTCAAAGAACGAGAAAAAAAACTTGCAGAAGATATAGCTGACGCGGAAGGTCCTCACGGTAGAGTTGCAAACATTAAAAAGACTATTTCTTTAACAAAGTCTTTTAATAAGATAGCAACTAATTCACAAAAAATATTATTAAAATCATTTGGTATTCAAACAAATGAGTCTGAACTCTTAAAAACTATTCAAAAAGAAAAAACAAAAGGAAATAAAGCAGACCAAAATAAAATAAAAGCTTTAAACGCTGCGGCTGAATTAGAACAAGAATTTCTCAATGACTTAAAAGAAGGTAATTTTGTTGTAGAAGAAGCAGAATCTAAACTACAAGCATTGAAAGAAGAGTTCGAAGATATGGGTGATTCTTTTGCAACAGCTGTAGATGATTCTTTTAAAAATTTTCCTAAAATACAAAAAGATGCTGATAAAATTTCAAATGCATTAGAAACTGAAATACCATTTCTTGACCAACTTGAGCAAATGAAAAAGAAAGCAAAAGATTTCGGAAATATGTTATTAAATCCGACGACCGCCGCATTAGCAGTAGTAGGGTTCATAGTCAAGAAAATGGTAGACTTTGCTAAGAAAGCAAAAGAGGTTAGACAAGATTTAGGTATCGTAGCAACTGATTCTGTTGTTTTATCAGCACAGATGTCTGCGGCGGGAGCGAGTGTAGCCGCACTTTCAGGTGATTCTCAAAAAGCACAAGATTCAATAAAAGCATTAGCAAATAGTATGAGTAGAATGCCTAATCTAAGTTTACAAACTTCGAGACAATTTGGTGCTATAGTAGCATTATCAGGTGCGACAGCAGAAGAGATGGCAACTATATTAGAGTTACAAACTCTGACTACAGCAGGTTCATCTGAAAAAGCAGTTCAAGATATAAAATCAGTAGAAGCGTTAGCAGAACAAGCAGGAGTATTAAAGAGTAAAGTATTTGGTGATGTAGCGGATGCGGCAAAAACTCAAGCATTCTTCTTTGGTAAGAGCGCAAAAGAGATTGCTAAAGCGGCGATTGATATGAGAAAACTCGGTATTAGTGCGAGTGCCTTAAATAATGTAGCAGAATCAATTTTAGATTTAGAAACATCAATAGGAAAAGAATTTGAATTACAAACTTTATTTGGTAAAACTATAAATTTAAACAAAGCAAGACAAGCCGCATTTGAAAGAGATGGAGTTAAACTGAGTCAAGAATTAAGAAGGCAACTCGGAGGTCAATTTGATTTAAGTAAAGCAAATTATGCACAAGTTAAATCATTGACAGAAGCATTTGGTTTAACACAAGAAGAACTACAAAAAGTTATACAAGGTCAAGATATTTTTAATTCTAAAGCTGAGGTAGGTAATACATTTTTTGAGACAATGAAAAAATCTGCAGTAGGTATAGGAATTGCGGTTGGTAGTCTTATTGGATTATTAATTGGGTTAAAAGCAGTAGCTACAGAAGGTATGACCCTACCAGGTGATATAGCAAAAGTAGCAACGGCAACAGCAATTGGTGCAGGTTTAGGGTTTGGAGTAGGAAAAGCAGTTGAGCAATATAGTGTTGAAGATAGTACTTTCAATAAAAAAGCAGTAGGTTCACTCACACCACCTGTATCAGTATCATCAAATGATGAGTGGTTTGTTTCTAAAGGTGAACAAGGTAGAATTGATTTAGACTCAGCACGTAGAAGAGCTGCAGAACAAAAACAACTTGAAGCAACAGAAAGAGCAGAAAAAATAACAAAAGTTAAATTTGATGCTATGATATTAGCAGTTAACGATTTAGGTAGTAAACTTGTACGGGAGTTAGCTTAATGGCTTTAGAAGATTTATTAGGAAGTATAGAATCATTTGATTATAATCAAGTAGGACTACCACAATCATTTGAAGCGAATAACGGTGTCGTTACAGGTCAACAAACATTTGATAGACCATTAGAAGAACCATTACCTATAAGTGAAACACTTGGTTATGGATTACGTACTTCATCACAGAATTTTATTGAAGATACATTCGCAAACGGATTTACTGCTAATATGTCTTCAACTCAATTTAATTTTATAGAAGGAAATCAGACCGCAATAGTAGATGAAGTTTCTTTTGGAGATATCACTTACGTATTCGGTGCTGAAGAGATTGTATTTCAAAATAATTTGGCTATACAAAATAGTATAGCTTTTACAGGGTTTGCAGGCGATGATGATTTTAGGAGACAATCAAGTCGAATTGCAGATTGGGTAACTACTCCAAGTAATTTTTTAGCAGAAGACTCTACTACTGCGGCTAATACTTCACTTAATTTAGATTATGTAGAACAACATAATATTATGGTTGATGGTCTAAGTCTTTCAACCGGAAGAGTGATACAATATCCAACAAATTATACAGATAAGCAGATGACAAATGAGGAAGGCGGATTTCATCAATTACGTCCAAATAGATTAGAACAATTTGCGGAAGATTATTTTGTAACTCAAGATAGGATTATGTTAATGTCTGACGGTGGTGATACTACTACTCTAAAACAATATTTATCAAGTAAAAAACAAAAAGGAGCTGACGAATTTATAAGAGAATTGAGTCCTGGAAATCACCCTTTTATCATTAAAAAAATAGGTTCATCTTATGGATTACCTGATATGCCTGATTTAGGTCCGAGTGTAGCACAGAATGTTGTGGAATGGATAGGTAAAGGAATAAATCTTCTTGATAATATGGCAGGGGGATTTGTACGTGGCACACCTGATACGATTTCAGGTAGAGTGCATAGAGAATTTGATGATGCTCTTAGAAAAGGTAAATTTATAATTTCAGGAACAGGACTTCTCTTTGGATTGAAACAATTTGGTTTACAATTATTCAATAGAACTATTGAAACTCGTATATGGAATCCTGTATCCTTATTTAGTACCGACTTTTATCATATGAAGAGACACGTTGGTGGTTTAGAATATGGTGCATTAATGAAAGACCCTAAAGAAGCTCTTAAAGACGCAGCCCCAGCATTTTTAGAACCGTTAGTAGACCCAATAATTAAAGCAGTCTTTCCAACTATAGGAGATGGTAAATCAACGTCAAGAGCAGTTTTTCAAGTTGATTGGCATTCGAAACAAGATGCTCCAAAACTACCTATAAGCGACTCAAGTGAATTATCATTTTCACTTGATGGAGCCGCGAATTTAGCTTCGAACATTGGCGGGGCGATTGTGAACGCAGTATCCAGCGGTGTAAATAGTATGTTAGCAGATGGGAAAATAGCATTACATAATCCTAATCATTATTTGAGAATTGGCGGTATATTAGACCCATATGCTGGACCTGAAGGCGGTACACCTATTGAAGATGTAAGTACTATTAAGAAGAAGATAACTACTCCTGACCAGGGAGCAACAACTTTTTACGACCCGTCTGACCTTACTCCTTCCGCTAAGGAAAAATACAATAACTACTCTTTTAAAACTTATGGTCAAATCAGAGATGCTGCGGACGATAAGAACGAAAGTAGAAATAGATATGAAGTAGGGTACGAAGAGAATGTAGTAGGTAAAGCACCTACGAATCCTGTAACACCGGGTATGATAAAATTGCCACCCGGCGGAATGACACAAGAAGTATATGATAAAAGAAAACAAGCTAAAAAGGATTACAAAGAAGACCTTAAAGCGTGGACAGAGAGAAAGAAAAACTTTGATGGTTCACTCGGTCAAGACCTTAAGTTACAAAAAAGGTTTTATGAAAGATTTAATCCAGGTGCAGATGAAGGACCTGCGGATTATGTTAATTCATATCCATTGGTTAGAGAAGAAGGCGGTCTCGCATATGATTTTATAGATTTTTATTTTAAAACGAGACAATGGACAGGTGCTAAAAGAGATATAAGATATTTACAATTTTCAGCTATATTAAATAATATTAATGAATCTGTAACACCTGAATATAATGAACAGAGATATCTCGGTAGACCTGATAAATATTATACTTATAATGGTGTCGATAGAGATGTAACTTTAGAGTTTACTATATATCCACATAGTAAAACAGAATTACCGTATCTAATGGAAAAACTTAATTATCTTGTTGGATTATGTTATCCACAATATAGTAGTGAAGGATTTATGATTGCGCCACAAGTCGATTTAACGGTTGGTCATATGTTTAGAGAACAACCAGGATATATTAATCAGTTAGCAATAAATGTTCAAGATAATACTACTTGGGAAACAGACCTTTTTCAATTTCCAAAACATATAACTGCTAATTTAACTTTTAGATATTTCGGAAAACACATACCACATCAATTTGGTAAACATTATGATGTTCCTTATCTTCAACCTTTTACAGGCGGAGATAAAACTAATACAGATAAGCCACAACAAGTAGGAGCGTTAGGTTCTGAACTTACTTATAAGGCTAATGCAGATAGCACTGAGGTAGATTTGTACAAAAAGAGTATAACTCGAAGAAGACCGGTTGCAGGTATTCCTGAAGAGATAGTCAAAGAGATAGGCGAAGCGAGTGTTAAAAGAGAAATAGGGAGTGACGGATAATGCGTTATAAACACACACCCGTGAAACGAGCACCTACAGGAGACCGAGTATATGGTACAACGTTTTATCCTAAAATACCAATAAAGGATACGGATGTTTTTAAATATTTTCCTCGAGGTACACGATTTGATAAAATAGCGTATGATTTCTATGGTGACCAATCTTTATGGTGGATTATCACTTTAGCTAATGGAATCACTAATGCTGATGTTCAAGTAGACCCGTTAGAAGAATATAGAGTTCCTAAAGAAATTGAGTCAATATTATCTGATTTTAAACAAATAAACGAATAGTGTTATGTTAGGCGAACCATTAAGTTTAAGTGTAAGACACGAACTTGAAAGACGTAAGAAAGCGTTGAGTAGAGATTCAATTATCCCCGATATAAAGGGCGATACTTTAAATTATTCCTTTGCTGAAATGATGACAAAGACAACTTATGTTCGTCTTATATCGCCTTTATACGGTACTGAAATTGCAGGTACTTTATTAAAAAATTCTGACCCATACAATAATTTTAATCAAAAACATTGGTTAGATTGGAATGAATCCAAAGGTAGTAGTCGTGGTCACGTACCGCCTCCAGGTATTTCATCTGTTAGAACTGCTTATATGGGTGAAGGTGCTACTATTAATACAATCAAAGAAGCGTCTATAGAACTAAAAGTTTATTCTAATGAACAATATAATAAAATAATTCCTGAGTTTGTTAGGATAGGTAGAATAATTTATCTTGAATTTGGATGGTCTAATCCGAGAATTGATATAATACGGGCACAAGCTGTCCCGAGAGATTTTTTAAGACGAACTTTTGATAGCCAAACAGGTGAACATGGTGTAGAATTAGATTATGAAAAGACTCAACACTTTCCTGGTGAATTTGCTGTGAATACTAATGGCAATAGTGATATACTTGTAGGTTCAGTATCTAACTATTCTGCAAAGTTAAATGAAGCCGGCGGATATGATATTACGTTAGATTTGAAAACTTCAGGTCACGGGTTATATTACGCATCTACTAATAAAAAGAAACATCAATCTATACCTCTATTGACAGACAATGTAGCAGCGGGTGATGAACGCGCAAATCAAACCGAAAATGCAGAACAAATAGCATCTAATAAGTCTGAGAATGATTTTAACAATACCCTTGATGAAAGAAACGGTTTAATACTTTTATCGAAAATAAAACAAAATTTACAGGAAGTTTTCGATATCGCAGGTGCTTTTGAGTATCCGGTTCTCGTAAAAGATAAATCATCTGACAAAAATGAATATAAAAAAGAACCATTAATGATAGAACAACCATCTGTTTTTTATCTAAACGACAAAGAGCACAATGAATATATGGAGAAGTGTATAACTCATTTAGAAACCCGTGGATTTAGCGTTGAGAAAGTCTACGCTCCACCTGAGAATCCATTGGTTGGTCGTGTAGCGATAGACGAAGAAACTATGTTATACGCTCAACAGAGAGCAATGGATAAGAGAAAACTATTAGGGTTTACTGCTATTCACATAGCGTATAGAGATTTAATTATAACTTGTATGGACACCGGAGAAACGACAAAGATAGGCGAAGAGGATGGTAAAGGTCAAATTAAAGTCAATCAATGTTATATAAATTATTATTGTAGTATAAAGTATATTGAAGATAATATTTTATCAAGATTATTCGGCACAGCAGACGCAAATTCAGAGATAATAGTATCAGGTGTGAGGTCATTACACGTAGCACAAGAAAAAGTAAATGCTGGTATGAAGTTTCCTAAGGATAATTCGACACCATTTTTAAATAGTAATTTGATGTTAACACATAAACAATTAGTACCTTCAAGTTTTACAGATTGTTTGATAAATACAGAAGCAATGTCAGCACTTTTACAGAGAACTCATTTAGGATTTTATGGTACTAATTCCGATGCAAAACAAACAAAAGAAATGGCAAATTATTCTAAAGCTTTAGGCAAAACGTTACAAGAAGCATTTCCGTTTGAGATAGGGTTCTCGCCAACGACAGCGGCCGCATCTATCAAAGCTAAGAAAAGAAATCCGAATCACGTTCTCGCAAAGATTAGAAATATGTATGTCAATGTGAATGTTCTACAAGAAGCTTTTTTAGGAGATAACAATTCTCCTTTTTGTGATAGAAATTTTTATCCAACTACATCACGAGATGGCTCAACCACTGAAATCGAGGCGTGGGATGAAGACCCGTGGTGGTATATATTTTTCGCAGGAGATGACAGAGTAACTTTTTACCAAGATGAATCAGTAACGTTTGATAAAATGTCTTGTGTAGGTTCTGTACGAGAAGGATTGATAAATTTCTATAATAGAATTTCTGATAATTTTCATGGTTTTCCTAATTTTGAAGTAGGTGCTAATGTTCATTTACCGGGGTTTCTTCAGGTTTATGATTTAAGAACCACTAAAACTGACGATTATTATGAGTTTGAAGTTTATTCAAAAGATTCTCTTGTTAAGTCGTTAGAACTTAATAGTAAGATTCCTAAAAATGTAGAGTTAGCCGCTACAATAGGAGCGAGTACAAAGTTTGATTTGACTGATGCTTTAGGAGGAGTTAATTCAGGATTAAACCCTGAACTCCTTCACGATTTAGAACTATCAGCCGGAAAACAAAAAGCGTTTTTTAATCCATTACACGCCGCTTCATACGGCAGTACTGATTATATAAAAGGATTAGGAGATATAGATATAGCAACTGCAGATGTAGGAGAAAATAATGTTCTTGCTATCAACCCTAGCGATAGTCCCGGGACAATAGAAGCTACGATAAGATACGGTATTGAAAATGGTTTATTATCACAATATGCTGAATATTCAGATAAAAAAATTGAGGAATTAACAAATGCTGTTTTTGATGGCCAAACAACTATTGAGTTTAATAACGGCGGTTCTTATACAGGACAAGCTGAAATTGAACAATATACTGATGATGCGTGGAATTATTTAAAGGTTGTAAGAGATTCTTATACTAAATCTTTTCAAGGAATCGCTCCGGGTTTCATAAAACAAAATAGACCTCCTACTGATGAAGGTAGTAAAAATTCAAGCGCGGATGTAGCAGAAGACAAAAAAGTTCGTGATAAATATCCTAATATAAATGAAGGATTAGCACATATTTCAGATACAATGGATAAGTTGTTTCTTTTAAAAGGCCGAGGAACAGAAAAAGTCGTAGATAAAAAAGATGGAGAACCATCAGTAAATTTAGGCGATGATGGACAGAGTGGTGCTACAATTACAGGTATACCGGCAGTAGATGTTAGTGGTAATATGCAGTTAGCCACTCTTGAACAATTTCATCTTACTTTTAGTAAGGTTGTATCACCTAATGCAAAAGAAGGGGTTACTTCTAACGGAGCTAGGAAAGCACCTTATATTTCTATCGGTACTCATTCTGATTATCAAAGTTATATGGACCAATTAATATATAATGATAATGTACAATCTTTAGAAAAATTGAATAATACAATAAGTTATTTTGAATTA
>Ga0208407_1000244_pt1 | contig 25747 bp, 25 predicted proteins | sample ETNtaG_9_FD_185775 | JGI IMG/M metagenome (GOLD analysis project Ga0208407, IMG submission 185775) | Marine microbial and viral communities from oxygen minimum zone, Eastern Pacific Ocean - ETNP201406SV69 (SPAdes) (version 2) | ecosystem: Environmental > Aquatic > Marine > Oceanic ...
CGAGTCACTAGGACACCGGATTTCAAATCCGGCGCAATACCAGGCTATGCGACGTCTGCAGCGAGTATGCGTGGGGACTACCACGGATGAACCTTGCAGCCCTAGAGTCCGTAGTTACCAGGCCTGCACCAATCCGGCAGGCTAGAGGGCGCGTCCGGGTGAGTGAGTCCCACGAACAGGACCATGATGAGAATGAAGAAGGCGGGGAAGAGGGCGGTCATGGTCAGTATTCCCGAGTCCTCGTCGCCGTATAGGTGCATGAATATCGCTGCGATCATGATGAACTTCGGTATCGCGATGATAGTCAGGATCCAAAGTGTGACCACTTTCTCCTCCGTACCTAGGGAATCTGCAAATGGGCCGAGGTTTGCGCCGACTGCTAGGACCTCGATTAGGGTCAGTATCATCAATCCGTAGAAGTTCATCCAGTAGGGGTCTTGCCCCATTATCTTGTAGTGCGCCATTTCATTTCACCTCAGTATAGATAGAAGAACGGGAAGACCAGGACCCAGACCAGGTCCACGAAGTGCCAGTAGAGCCCGAAGTACTCTATCGAGACCGCGTTGTCGGGAGTGTAACCGCCCTTGGCCGCCTTCAGTGTCATGTAAGTCAGTCCGACTATGCCTCCCAGCACGTGCGCACCGTGAGTCCCTGTTGTCACATAGAACGTGGTCGCGCTGACCTGGATGTCAGCCATCATGTGGCCTCCCGGATGGGTCCCGGCCTCCATCATGGCGTAGAGCGCGCTGTCCTCTGGAATGGAGTAGTCATTGGGGTGCGCCTCGATGTAGTGGGTGTCGTACGCATGGTGCTGGTAGCTGTCCGCATTGATCAGGTAACCCTCTGCGTATAGTGACTTGATGCTGGAGTCACCATGGTTGAACTCGTGCAGGAACTCGGGCAGTGGGAAGCCAAGGAACCACTCGATCATCTTCAGCGTAAGGAACAGGATGGCGAGGAACCATGTGGTGCCCAGATAGCGAGTCACCTTCCTCCTCCTGACGTCCTCGTCGATGTCCTTCTTCTTCGCGTAGCGCAGTGCCTGCACTATGGTGAATGATGAGATGATCAGGGCGAAGGTGTTTATCGCGCCCGGGGCGATGTGGAACCAGCTAGATGCTATCAGGTGCCCTGCAGGCTCGAAGCAGATCACTGAAGTCCCCTCTACCCACTCTCCCGACTCGAAGACGGTCTTGCAGTTGGGAATCCCGAACCGGTACCTCATGTAGGTGCTGAACAAGGAGGTGAATACCATCATCTCGGACATGAGGAACACCCACATCGCTACCTTCCTGATGTCTATGTTCTGGAACGGTGTCCCGGCTGACTTGGGCTCGAAGACCTCCCCGTCGACTCCGAAGCTCATGTCCTGCCTCCACCAGACTAGCAGGCTGAACCCGATTACGCCAAGTCCGACGAAGATCAAAGGTACGTTGCTCCATCCTTGGAACTCTCCGAACTTGAAAGCCCCTGCCAGGGTGAATAGGAATATCGCCACGCCCAAGCTCAGTATGAACGGGGCCCACGAGTTGTGGGGAGCACCGTGCCTCCAGTCGTGGGGGCCCCATGGGCTGGGGTGGTGGTCACCGCTCAATGTGACGCCTCCTCTGTCTCGTCATCGCTAACCATCAGCCTCTGGAACCAGGCGGATAGCAACCCGGGCTCGTTCGCAATATGCTCGTTCGCGTCTTTCAGAGTCGGTAGCCCCCAGGAGCCGTCATCCAGCTTGTACAGGGTGTGAGCTGGTGGTGGGGATGTTGTCATCCACTCGAATGACCACCCGCCCCACGGGTCGTCGGGGGCGTCCTCGCCCCTGATTGAGGATGCTATCATGTTGAACACTAGGATGAAGTTGGAGAAGAAGAAAAGGAACCCGGACACGGTGATGAACATGTTCCAGCCGGCCGCTTCCATGGGCAGGGAACCAAGGGCCTCCTCGGTAGTCACGAAGTAGGTGTGGTGCCTGCGTGTCATCCCCCAGACCCCCAGGCGGTGCATAGGCCAGAACAGGGCGTTGTAGGAGACGAAGGCGGTCAGGAAGTGGAGGACTCCTAGCTTCTCGCTGAGCATCTTCCCTGTGGCCTTGGGCCACCAGTAGTATATCCCGGAGAAGAATCCGAAGACGGTGCCTCCGACCAGCACGTAGTGGAAGTGTGCCACTACGAAGTACGACTCATGGAGGTGAGTGTCCATCGCTATCGAAGGGAAGAACATCCCAGAGATGCCCCCCAATGTGAACGTCACAAGGAAGCCGAGAGCCCAGAGGGTGTGAGTCCTGTAGACGAGCGACCCCCCGTGCATTGTCATCAGCCAGTTGAATATCTTGATCCCTGTCGGCACGGCGACCAGCATGGTTGTCAGCATGGTGACGAACCTCAGTGTTGGGCTCATTCCGCTGGTGAACATGTGGTGCCCATACACGATGAAGGCCACAATGCCGATTCCGGCGAGGGCGTAAACCATCGACCGGTAGCCGAATACCGACCTCCTCGAACTGGTTGCTATGACCTCCGATATGATGCCGAATGCCGGGACTATGACTACGTAGACCTCTGGGTGCCCGAAGTACCAGAATAGGTGGCTCCACAGAAGTGGGTCTCCCCCTGCGGCAATGTCGTAGAACGCGGTCCCCACCACCCGGTCGAGGTATACCTGGATCAAGCCCACGCCGAAGGCGGGTATCGAGAGGAACAGCATCACGTTGGCCACTAGTATTGACCAGCTGAATAGTGGCATCTGCATCCAGCCCATCCCGGGTGCCCTCATCACGGCCATAGTGGTGAGGAAGTTGATTCCGGTGAGCGTGGAGGATGCCACCAGCATTATCTGTCCGGCGGCCCACATGGTCGTACCGTAGTGTGCCCCCTCGCTGACCACATAGGGGGCGTAGCCAGTCCAACCAGTATCAGCACCGTGCCCGGAGAACACTCCGGTGAAGATGAGCAGGGCCGCGAAGGGCTGCAACCAGAAGGACATCGCATTGATTCTTGGCAGGGCCAAGTCCGCCGCCCCGAGCTGCAGTGGTATCATCCAGTTCGCGAAGCCGTTGATCATAGGCATCGCAGCCAGGAATATCATGGTCGTACCGTGGAGGGTGAAGAACTGGTTGTACTGCTCCTGCGTTAGGAAGTCGTTTCCTGGTACAGCGAGTTGTATCCGGATAATCATGGCCATGATTCCACCAACTCCGAGGAAGAACAACCCAGCGACGAAGTACAGCGTGCCTATCTTCTTGTGATCGGTGCTAGTCAGCCAGTCAGCGAGCCACGGTGCGAAGTTGTCCCAGTCGAAGGCATCGGGATCCTTTCTGTAGAAGACGTATGCGAGGGTGATTGCTAGAAGCGATGCGGAGACGATGATCAGAACTCCGAGAACGACGAATGGGTCTGCAGCCTCCAAGACCTCTATCGGCCCGCCGAGGGAAAGTGTTGCCTTGCTCCACATGTCTCCAGATGTCCCTCCGCCTGCTCCGTCTGCGTTACCATTGACTGAGTTGACATGCAGGACGAAATCTACGTTCTTGTCCGTAGCAGGTGCGGTCCAAGTGACGACCCAAGACATCTGGTCGTTACCCGCATCCGTGTGCCCAACTTCATTCTCGTTGTACAGTTGAGCGGTCGCATCGTTCACGGAAAGAGTGCCTTCGCTCGCCCACAGGTGGAATCCGCCCTGGTTCACGTTGCCTTCCTGGCTTGGGCCACCTTGGAATGACACAGTTATCTCGTACTCTTCGGAGTAGTTGTAGCTCTCTGGGAGGCCATCTATGGATGCCACCACTGAGGTCGAAGGGACCGCCCCGTGACAGTTGCAGCCTGATTGTTGAACTCCAGATATGCCGCCGGGGAGAGATTGCGCGGATGGCAAAGCAAGCATTGCAGCTATTGCCACTAGGACGAGTATTGCTCCCTTTGTTCTGTTCCTCTGCATACTTCCAACCTCAAATGTGGGCCACCAGCTTTGCAGCCATTATCGAATGTGCGTCCCCGCAGTACTCCGCGCAGAGAATCATTGACTCCTCGGTCATTGAATCAGAAATTGGGAGCCAGAGGATGGTCTGCTGCCCGGGCACGGTATCCTCCTTGGTGCCCAAGTGCTGGAACCATGGAGCGTGTGTTACATCAATCGAATCCATGACCGCGAAATACGTCTCACCCTTCTTCAGGCTTAGGACCGGGACGCTCCCGTAAACCTCCATACTCTCGGTACCGGTGTCGCAGAGGCTGTCTTCCAACTCAAGGCAGTCAAAGCTCCAGAACCACTGCTGCCCCGTGATCTCAATCACATGGTAGCAATCAGACGAGATTATGCCATTCGAGTCCATTTCGTTATTCGAACCGGTGTATTCCGGATCATCGTAATCGCATTCGTAGCCGTGTATTCCGCCGTCCGCCGATGTCCACATGGCATCCAGAGGCTCCCACGAGTAATAGGTCAGCCACACAATCAGCAAGAATGGCAGGATGGTCCAAGCGACTTCTAGACGCATGTCGTCGTTGTGCTTGGGGAAAACCCCAACCTCGATTCCATCCACGTTTGGTAACTTCTCCCCATCCTTTGAGGTGAACCAGAACGAGTGGTGATAGAGCCACCCGAAAGCAATCGCGCCCACGATTACCGACCACAAAATGTAGTGATCCCACAGGCCTTCGAAGATTGGAGTCATCACGGACATTGGCTATCTCTAACTCCACGCGGGGAAATTCAACTCATAAGGGTCGCGGATGAGTCATCTGCATGATGCCCTAACATTCTGATTGTTGGCATCAATGAGAAGTATGAAGGAAAGGGCTACTTATTGGTTCCATGGGGGTCCCATATGTCCGAAGAATTCAGACTACCTGATTGGGAATCGAAGAGGGACAGGGTCGTTGGCCCGGCAGACAGAGTTGTTAGATTCGAGAAGGCTTCGAGAGCGATAGCAGAGGCCCTCATTAGAAACAGGACGATTGAACAGGGTGGATCCATGATCCCGATTGTGGTGGAAGGGAACAGGGACGAGGCAACCCTACGGGCCTTAGGATTCACCGGGCCGATCGAGAGGGTTAATCGGGGGTGGGACCGCTCTAGGATTGTAGCATATTTGCACTCCGAGTACTGTATTGGGAAAACCCCCGACGGAGGACCTCCGGTCATCCTTCTAATGGACTGGGACAGAACTGGCGGTAGGATCCAGAAATCCCTCAGAGAACGTCTGATGGCTATGGACTCCCCTGTTGATGAAGATCTCAGAAACACCCTTTTGCGCACAATGAAGCCAGAGGGTAGGACTGTGGAATCCATACTTCCGCATGTGCCCTCACTGGGACCTCTGGTTCAGCGTCTGGTGTCTGATTTGGGATAGGCATCATTCTGGTATCGATGGAGGCATCTCCTTGACCGAGTTCAGAACAAGGTGGGTGAAAGATCTCTCGATGCCAGAGATGCTCATTACGCTCTTCGTGAGATCGTCCAAGTCGTCTCTGTCCCTGGCTCTAGCCAGAACCATCGAGTCGTAGTCTCCAGTGACGTCGTAAACCCCGTAGACCCTGTTGTCCTTGGCAATCTTCTCTTGGATTTCTATCAGCCTCCCCTTCTCTATCCTTAGTCCGATAACCACGCTAAGACCCCATCCGGCCTTGTCCGGATCTAGCAGGACAGTGTAACCCCGTATGACGCCAAGCCGCTCAAGCCTCCTCACCCGATTGCTGACGGTTCCTAGAGCAACTCCGACTTCCTCGGCGATTTTCCTGAGTGAGGTCCTAGCATCGGCCTCCAGAACTCTGAGTATCCTCCTGTCTACGTCGTCCATACTGCCACCGGGGCATCACGTTCTGCTTGCGCGGCTCATGAACATATGCTAGTCAAAAACCAGCATCCATGCTCGTTTGAGCAGAAAGTTGTGCTCATTCCTCTTCTTGCGAGTCGATTGACAATCCCCTTACTGCTCTCATTACTGTCCTTTCGGACTCGCTTACCATTGGAGTGATTCTGCTGCCCACCCACACCGCGAGGCAGTGTCCACTCGGGCCAACCAGAATACGGCTGCCGCGATCTTCGTCGCCGAGTTCCTCTAGAATCTCCCGATGAGGCTCTAAACCTTGTAGAATGTCGTTGATTACTCGGTCATCAACGTCAATAAATGGGCCGGAGACCTCGTTTCGGAGTCTGTAAGATGCCTTGGACACTATCCTATCCAAATTCCCCTTACGTAGTCTAGCCGCTATTAGGCCAAGATGTATCACTTTCAGCGGCCTCCATCTTTGCCCTGGAACTAGTTCCCTCCCGCTCTTTCGAGTTCTGTCTGACTCCCAAATCGACCTCACTTCATCTGTGGACCAGAGCAGGCTCTTGCCTCTGGACCACATGCTACTCGGGGACGAGCCCCAACTATCCTCCAACTCAGCTATCCGAGCCTGGCTGATCGGACGCGGGAATGATTCCGGGTCAATGTACTGTTTCGATGAAGGGGTGGGCTTCCGGACTGATTCTGGGTCCACTCCCGTCTCTGGGTTCTTCTCAAGGACCGCGAGGAAGAATCCACCTCCTCGTATGGCGTCGTTCCAGACCCGGAGGCATTTCTCCAACTGGGAGGCAATCACTTCGTCTTGTGGTGGCATCATTTTTTCCTCCAGAGGGTCCCATTCGGACGGTTCGCCGGAATCGTCCAGACGAGGCCAGTCACACACTCCATCTTCCGAAGGGACTCCTGGCAGCAGTTCCCTGGCGGGGACCACGCTCACATCACCTCCAGCCAGTGCCCTGGCCACAACGGCTTCGTTCTCCACTGGGTCTAACGAGCAAGTCGAGTAGACAATCCTTCCACCGGGTTTGGTGATGGCAATAGCTCGTCGGAGAATGTCGAATTGTAGCGAGTTTAGGGATCGGCCGGCCGAAGGCCTCCACTTCCCCCAGACATCGGGATTCTTCCTGGTAGTGCCTGAGCCCGTGCACGGGACGTCGACCAGCGATCCATCAAAACCACTCCCTGGGACCTTGGGGAAATGCCTCCCATCGTGTTGGACCACCACGGCAGATCTGGAGCCGTGCCGTTGAACGTTTGTCACCAGAGTGTTGACTCTGCCGCTGATAATTTCGTTGGCAATTACTGCTCCAGTATCCCCCAGGTGCTCGCAAATCTGAGTTGTTTTGGAACCTGGAGAAGCACAAAGGTCCAGGATGCTTTCCCCAGGGGAAGGTCCGAGGCCGAGAACGGGTAGCATCGAAACTGCCTCCTGTCTAGTAATCCGGCCCGTGTCGTGAAGAGAGGTCATTATCTTCTTGGTTTCACCAACTGCTGATCCCCTCTCGAATGGCATCTCCCAAGCGCTTCCAGGTCCGGTGAACCATGGAATCCTAGTTGCTCCGACCTCCTCAAGCCATGACTCTATCCATTCTCTCTCAGGACTATGGGGATTGACCCGTAGAGTCTCTGGGAGCCTATCGTAAGAGCCGGCAAACCAAGATTCGGAATCTTCGCGCCAGTGAGATACGGCCTTCAGGAGTACGCTGTCTTCTGCCTCCTCCCGCCAACTCCTCTCTCTGCTCTCCACGACCATGCGTCCGAATGCCCCTCCATCAAGTGCACGTTGAGTCTTGGAATTCCAAAACTACCGTAATATTGCGTTCCTCGGGCTAGTCAGCACCAACAACGGTTAAACCTCTCTCGACTCGCTCGAGTGTTGCGGCATTTGTCGCAAGGGATGCACATGACACGATTCGGATATAGAAGGAGGATCTCTAACGAGTCCTCAGAACCAACAAAGACAGATGAGATCGGCACCAAGGTGAAGTTGGGAGATTTGGTAAAGAGAGCTCGGGACTTCGGCAAGGCAACTGGTCCGCTTAAGCCAATAGAAGCCCTGATGACGGTGGATCAGAAAGAGTGGACTTGGCAGGTCGTCGATAGAGATGTTCTGAACAAGCTCAGCCATCGTTTGGTCTTCCAGTCAGACGCTGGAATGAGGCGAGAGATTCTGATGACTGAGGGGCTTGAGACGGCCATGGGAGCAGCATCGATGATAGTGGAGTTGGATGGCGGTTGCGTGCTCATTGAGACTCTGGAACCTTAGATTTCTGCTCTCGTGGACTTGAAATAGGGACTGTAGGTGCGGTGCTCAGATGGCTAAGGAGAAGAAGGGCAGCGGGATTCAGCAGGCCGCAGGTCTGATTAGGTACTTCGACGAGGAGTCTGAGGATGCCATTCAGATCTCGAAGGGTACAGTCTACTTCGTCTGCGTAGTGTTCAGCATAGTCGTCTATCTGGCCAACGAGCCAAGCCCCGAGAACAACGTCTGGAAGTGGATGTGGGATACCTTGGGACTCTAGTCGCCTAGAAGTTCCCTTTCCATGCTCCCCAGCTCAGAATTAGGATCTGCCCTGACGATTGCGCTGGATGCTCTGCTTAGTGCCCTGTCTACTGCAGGGGCGTTTTTGTCTGCTAGAGCCTCCCTGGCCCTATCCAAGGCCTCATCGGCTGAGTTGAGATGGGCGTCTCCAGCTTCATCCACCCCTCTCATTCGGTGAACAGAGGCCTGAAGGAGGGCGATATCGTCACTCATACTCTCTCTTGCTAGTGAGATCAAGCCATCCCAACTGGAGGTGTGCGCGGTCATCAGTCCCGATGTGGCTCTCTCGAACGCCTTTACACGGATTGGTTCCCATGGGTTTCTCCCCAGAGAGGAGACGATGTCCATAGCGCATCTAGCCCTGGTTGGGAGTGATCCCTCCATGACAATCCTGTTTAGGAAGCACCGGGAGAAGAGTCCGAAGCCCCAATAGTGGCCGCTCGATATTGTCATCTTGATTTCGTCAGTCTCGCAGGATAGTTCCCAGTTCTGCTCGTCGACTCTTGGCATCCGGGTGAATACAGGAGAATCGTGAGTCCCGAGGGAACGCAATGCTGCTCTCGCGACATCCCCCAAGTACACCTTTCCGAACGACCCTGTGGTTCCGAACTGGTGCATCACTCCCTCTTCGTCGAAGGCCATCCTAGGGTCCGAGCTAGAAACCTGTGCGTAAAGGACCGACCGCTGGGGATCCACGCCCATTGGCTCGAGCATGACGCCATCCTCCTCTCGCATGAGTCCGACAAATAGCACGAATGGTTCAACGTTACGTGCATCAAAATCCCTAAGTCCCTCCCACGCTAGAACAATTGTATGCCACGACGGAAGTACGGGAAACTGCAGAAAGTGGTCGAGAGGCCCCCGTCCGACAACTGCAGTAGGTGTAGGGCTGGGAAACACTGCCCGATCGAAGGTCATCCTGGGTATCAGGAAGGGGCCAATAGGGAGTGGAAGGGGCCGGACACAGTGTCAAAGAGGGCTAACAAGAAGAATCCGGCCAGAAGGTGAGATTCAAGGCTCACATCCCTACCCCGGGACCGATGGATAATTCATCAGTGCCAGATGATTCGGGTAAGAATCTAGGGCGAATAAAATGCATCGTGGACGTTGGGGAGAACTCCATAGAGATCGACCCTTATGTTGCTGATTTCTTCTTCGAGCAGATTTTCCTCTCAGACAGGTTTCCAGATTTGACCTGTACGGCACAGGTAATCGGACTGGAAGGCGGGGAGACTCCGCTAATCAACGTAGAAATTGTCTCAAAGAGGAGGGGGCAGAGATACGACGCCCTTAGGATTACCAGCGATGACCTGTTCTCCAGGCCAAACAAATTCTCCATAGTTTTCGGTTTTGATAGTGAGAGGCTCAAGTCCCCCATGCAATTGGAAGCCGATATTGAAGTGAGGACTGCTGGCACCCCGATAATTGCTCGAATCAACTCGGGGCTCATGCGATCCTTCGATGGCAGTGTGAGCTCGAATCTTTCTGGAGTGAGTGCCCCGGTGCAAATTGAGAGATCCATGACTTTCTGGGATTGGCCTCTTGGTGGGGCCACTCTTGAGATCAAGGCTGACGAGGATTGGATGAGTCAGTTCGGGGAGATAGAGGTACAGCATCATGGCGGGGAAGGTGGCCTGAGAGGATACGTGCGGCTAACTTCCGACTTCCAGGAGGTTGACTTCAGCGCCATTCGCCCACTGGTGCTTCCAAAGGATGGTTTTCCACATTCTCCGTATCACACGTGCGCCTACATCATCCTTAGGCTGAGCAGGGACGGGTCCGAGCTCCCCATAGTAAGCCACCTGGTTGATAGCAGGCCAGAGATGAGGGGGGTTTTCGGGAAGATTTCGGATTTGGAGGACCCGGATGGATGGCCATATTTCCTCTGGAGGAGCAAGCACTTCAAAGAACAGCCAGCGAATGAGAAGTTCCTCATCAAGAAGGGAAGGCTGTGGGAGGGTTTCAGATATCTCGACTCGGAGATATCTGACACCATAAAGAGAGTTCAGCATGAGCGTTATACCAGTGTAATACCGACTCGTGCGTGGTTCGCATACAAGGACGAAGAGTTCGTTGTCAACTGGTTCCAATTGGACGAGTACGGATGGAATGTGAACTTCTCGTGACGACCTTCGCTACGACCTTCTCGTCACCCCGGATCAAAAGAACAACAGATAGATCACCAACGAGGCTATCGACCCTATGACCGCCGCTATCCGGTTGTTACGAACCAGGTTTTGCACCTCATCGTCATGAGTGGGGCAAACTTGCTTGTTAATCCTGACCTTGTTCTCGCAGCCATCAACACTGCAAACCTGATCCGTCTTGCTGACCCTGTCCATTTTCAAAAACACAAAGATTCCTATGATGGTCGTGGAGGCCAATGCCATTGGTGGCAATAATGCAAGGCCATCAGGGACCCAGTCCTGAAAGACAAGAGTGAGCCAACAGCTAACCATCCAAATGCTGCCGTTGATGATGAAAATATTCCTCAATCCTGAGTTTATTGGGGTTTCTTCCATGATTATTGACACACTGGTGTACATATGAAAGGTCGGTTCCAGTATGCGAAATAGGGCCTACCCTCTGACCAGCATACGAATCAGAGGGGACCCCCAGTGAGTAATGCAGTGGCAAACTTGATGCACGCCCCAAATAGCGGCAAGTGACGTAGTGATTACCGGAATCATAGAAATTGACATTTTCCTCTTGTTCGTAGGATTGTTGGCGTGGATTGTCGACAGGGTATTCAACGATGGAAATTTTTTCGCATCGTTAGAGGACGAATCCTCGGAAGATCAGGATTCGAATCCGGCAAAGGGTCACCAGAAAGATGACCCGTCAGAAAGACAAAGGAAGCAGTTGGTGAAATGTGCCATGGATCACTGCAATTCGCTGAGCTTCAGGAATTCCGAATACTGCTGGAAGCACCAAGACGGTAAGAGGCATGAAACAGACGGCCCTGGTTGGTGGGAAGAGGGAGGAAACTCCCTCTGACCACAATACGAATCACAGATACCGTCTGACTGCGATACCGCTCACACGCTAGTGAGTGCTCTCTACTTTCTGTTCTACCAAGTCGGCAGGTGAGACCTGGCCATCACCCTCCACTTGAGGCTCTCCACTGACAGTTGGATTCCGCTGGGCCCTGTGGTATATCTCCCTGAGAGTCTGGTCCCCTATCTCGAGGTAGACCCGAGTGGTTGCTATGCTCGAATGCCCCAAGAGCCTCTGGATGGTGACCAGGTCTGCTCCCCTCTCCAGTAGCCCAGTGGCGAACGTGTGCCTCAACGTATGGGGGCTCAATCGACTCTTTGGGATGTCTGCTGCATCAGCAAGCCTATCCATCATTTTCTGAATCGATCGAGGGTTGATTCTCCTCCCCCTGCTAGATACGAAAACTGCTCTCAGTCCCCTCTCATCGGCATCTATGAGCCTCCTTTCCCTGATTGGCTCCCAAGATTCTAGAACCTCCACAGAGGATTGTGTGAACAGAACCGTCCGGTCCTTCTCGCCCTTCCCTCCGATTACTAGTGCGGACAGGTCCTCCTTGTCGATGTCATCCGTATCAAGCGCGCAAAGCTCTGAGACCCTTAGGCCGGTGTCCAGCATCAGAGTTGAGACTGGCATGGCCAGAGGGTCTTCCGACTCGCTCACGGCTTTCCTAAGCCTGGCCAACTCCCTCTTGCCAAGTGTCTTCGGGAGTGATCGGCTCCTCGATGGTCGTTGAATCCAATCTGGGACGGTGTGGCCTAGCCACTTCAGGAGGTGCGTTAGAGCAGCGATTTTTGCATTGATCGTTGAGGGTTTCAACTCTCCCAGGCTATTCATCCACGCATCCATTCTTCCATTGTTGGGATCTACGAAGGGATGGAAAGTTCGTACGGGGATAGCGGACGCTTCCTCCCAAGCCAACGAGTCTTCCCCTGGTAGGGAAGTTGTGGAGAATGATCTAGCTGCAACGTCGTATGCCCTGATGGTGTGGGAGCTCTTCTTCTCGGAGCGCAATTGCTGCATCCAGCAATCATGCCAATTTAGGTCAGCTAGTCTGTTCAACCTAGATGGAAGCGAGTCCCCGATGCCAATCTCGTCCGAGTCGAACCGCCTGCCAAACCTTCCACTAAGCGGGTTTTCGATCTCTTTCCGGCCCCCTTCTCCAGTCAACCCATCTCGCCTCCTGCCGCGAACGGCATGTGCATCCCTGTCCCGTAGGACGAAGGCAACGAGGCGTAGCGGAACTTGAATGCTTCTCTGTTTCCCTAGTTCTGGAATCAGATTAGAAGGCGTGTAATCCCTGGCCGAGGAGCTTAGTAAACCCGTTCAGAGTCTCTTTCTTTGGGGTTATTGGTACCTACGACCTCATTCGAGTCGGTCATGAAATCCCCATACAGTTTGTTCAGACGTGAAGCTACCTTCTCTGCTATATTGATCTTGGTCGCTCCCTCGATTCCTTCCAGGCCCGGGCTGGAGTTTACCTCCAGGACCAAGGGGCCCCTGTCTGACTCCAGCATATCGACACCAGCCAACTCAAGTCCCAGTGTTTCGGTGGAGGAAATCGCTATCTCTCTCTGATCCTCTGTCAGTTCCACATTGCTAACAGACCCTCCGAGGTGGAAGTTGGAACGGAACTCGCTCCCGTGGGCCTTCCTTCGCATCGAAGCCACGACCTCCCCGCCGACTACTAGAGCACGGATGTCGCTTCCGTGGGACTCCTTGATGTATTCCTGAACCAATGGCCTCATGCCCCTCTCAAGCATCTGGAATACGAGTTGCCTTGCCTGCTGTGGGGAGTTGACCAAGAAGACCCCAGATCCATGGGTCCCCTCTGTTGACTTGACCACACAGGGGGTGCCCCCGACTCTTCTAACTGCACGGTCGGTGTCTTCCCAGGCTCCTACATGAGCAGTGATTGGGACGGGGACTCGGGCCTCGGCCATCATTTGGCATGCAACGAGCTTGTCCCTACTCCTGAGAATGCCCTGACTCGTATTTAGGACGATGACTCCGGTTTGCTCAAACTGCCTCACTATGGCAACGCCCCTCCTGGTGATCGAGTACCCAATCCTAGGTAGCACGGCCTCGCATTCCACGGGCCAGCCCTTGTGCAAAACCCTGCCACCATCCTCATCGACCACTATGGTTAGTGCAAGTGGGTCGATTATGTTGACCAGCCAGCCAGCCTTCTCTGCCTCGGTTGCAAGCCTCCTCGTGCTGTACAGCTCGGGCCCCCTGGAGAGGAGTACGAGTCTAGGCTCCATGTCCTGCGCCGCCCAGGGGAGCGTCTTCAATCCTTTCCCTCGGGAACTCGTGGCAACACCGGGAGTATGCTCTCAAGGGCTCATTAAGTCGGAGGGATTGAAAGCCTCAGGGCCGGACTGAGTGACAGAGCATGCCCGAAGACGATTCAATTGACAGAGAGTCGCTTACCTCAAACACAGTGGCGAAGCTAAGGGAGATTTGCAAGGAAAGGGGCCTCCTAGTTTCGGGCAATAAATCCGTACTGGTCGATAGGATTCTTGAGGATGTGGGAGTCCTAGATGAGCCCCAGAAGGAAACAGATGAAGAAGATTGGTCGGAGGAGGCTCTTGTAATCGATGATGACCCCCCGGATACCCGTGAGAGAGTCGACGAGGTCCTAGCCAGGATCGGCGATGTCGTAGAGGCCGAGGTGGTAGAGGCCGAGGTAATTTCTCCCGAGCCGGAGGAGCAGCCGGCTACTCTGGAACCGGTCATACTCGGAGAGGACGACCAGCCATCGCTGGTCATCTCAATGCCAACCCTTTCCTCCCTAGGGACTAGGTGGAAGGCAGTCGTCGCAATCCTACTCGTTACAATCCTCGTTGGTGCAACTGCTACGGTTTTTCTCCAGAGAAGCTCTGGTTTCACAGCCTCAGAACTGAGATTCGGTGAGAGCATGGACTTCCAGATTATCGAATCTAGCATCACCATCGATGGGGAGGAGATGATTAGCATTGTTAGAGACTCTTCGGGCGGAATTCTAGATCCGGCCTGCGGGGAATTCTCTATGGAAATGGATGGGACTGGAACGGTTGAGGTCACTGATGGCCCAGAATCAGGTGCTGTAGAAACCACTGATAGCCTTGGCAGGACTGGTTTCCTGTCTGCTGAGAAGAGGATTAACATGGAGCTTGATGTGGATTTCGAGGGAAGGACCTGGAGGGATGAGGCTGAAACCGATTGTGGCAATATCAGGTGGGTGATGTCGGGGAACGAACTGTCGGTCGACTCGACCAGTTGGGTGGAGATAGAGAAGGCAGAGGTCAAGAGAACCCACACATCGGTCTCTTTCAGCGACGTCGACTCAGTCACTACAAACCTCAGAGCAGTAACATATGATGCAGGGGGGCTCGGAGGATTGGCGGCACTCCTTCCAACCCTATCCTTCCCTATGACCCCGATAGAGCTTCACGAGTTCTTCGGTGACGCTGTCATCAAGGAGGGGGCAAGGTCATCAGACCCGGATATTAATTGGAACTCAGACTGGAACTGGGAGGTCAAGAAAGAGTTCAGAGACGATATCCACGGACTCGTCTACCCGGTTTCGCTGGAACACGAAGAAATCGGGAAGTGCTATGGCCATGCTAGGATACAGATCTACGTCCAGAGCGGAAGTGCCTGGCCTGTGAAACAGATGTCCGACATTCTCCTAGACAAGGACCTGCAGACGAAAAACTGTGATTTCCTGGTTAGTTCACTTTCTGATGAGATTCTGCCCCAAGGCACTCTCGCCATTACCACGACATTCTCTAGGACAGGCTATTCCTCTGGGAGCAGCCCAATCGACTGGAACAGGGACTACATTGGAAGCCCCACCGACGGAGAAGACAGGCCGGGGACCTCCACAAAGAGGAACTGGGTTGATTCAATGTGGGACGAGTCTGACATCAGGCAATTCGACCTAGAAGAGGCCGTCACATGTCTGAAGGCAAGCTACCCTAGCAACCAAGCAACACTGGCCCTAGACTCTGGGGGATACATATGGAAGGCTTCGTGGTCCAAACCCACCGGGGAAGGGGAGTGGAACATGTCATGGGTGGATGAGGACGATGATGCGGGTTGGCTGGTTCTACGCGGCTCTCCGGACGGGTGCGATATCGTCTCCTCTGGCTCATACGGGGGCGGCGATGTTTCATGGAATCGAGACTCGATCCCTAGTACCCAGACGATTTCTCTCCTAGAGCAGCGAATCCTAAGCCCCTCTCGATATCCAGATCTATCACCATTCATTCAATCGGGCAGTTCATGGAACCCAGGGGCAGAAGTAGGGTACAGGCTTTCTGTCACAGAGGACAATGAAATCCTTAGCTTCCTTCCAGGAGATCTTGGAGATGGCAAGGTCACAATGACTGCAACTAGGGATTGGGAAGAAAACGGAAGAGAAAAGTCGCTAGACCTAGCAATGGATGCCGAGACAGGTGAGATGGTTCTCTGGTATCTTATCGACCGTTCCTCAAGCTAAAGCAAACACGCATTCTCATCCCTCAAGCAAGCGTCATGTTCAACACGGCTCCTAGCGCCGTTGCCTAGGATGAACTCCTCGGACGGCGACGAAGAACTGCCGGATGTTGGCGATGCTCCGTTGATTATCGACGTGGAATTCTTGGAGGAGGAGGACGAAGTCTTCGCGCAGCCTCTTGATTCGGTCGAAGATATCGGGTCAAATAGGTCACGAAGCCCGATGGAGCTTCCTCTTTCGTTACCAACTCCAGAAGGGAGGGCAAGAGTAGTGACCGTAATCAATCAGAAGGGAGGAGTTGGGAAGACAACCACGGTGATTAACATCGCAGCCCAACTTGCTCTTCGAGGATTCCGAGTACTCGTGATAGACTCTGATTCCCAGGGAAACTGCGCAACCGGACTAGGCGTGGATAAGAGCAGGGTAAGGACAACCACACGAGACCTGATACTGAGTCCCGAGACTGCAGTCGACTCCAGACACGCTACGGCTGTTGACAATCTGCATATCATAGTCGGGGACAAGAGCCTGATTGGATTGGAGCAAGAGATGATGAGGCAACTAGGGAGGGAGAAGAGGATGAAGGAGGCACTCGAACCGTTACTTGCTCATTACGACATCGTGCTGATAGATACGCCCCCTTCACTGGGGCTAGTGACAATCAACGCATTAGTGGCCTCGGACGGGATACTGGTGCCAGTTCAAACAGAATACTTCGCATTGGAAGGATTGGCTCTGTTGTCCGGGACAATTCGGGAAGTCAGGAGTCTCCTGAACGATAGATTGGGAGTGGATGGGGTCCTCCTGACCATGCACTCACAGACACTACTGAACAAACAGGTTGCAGGGGAAGTTCTGGACAATTTTCCTGATTTAGTGGTTAGACCGGCGATCAGGAGGAACGTGAGGTTGGCAGAGGCACCGAGCCACGGAGTCCCGATCCATCTCCATGATCCCTCCAGTGCCGGGGGGAAGGACTACCAGGCAATTACCACAGAATTGCAACGCCGTTGGGGTCTGTAATAAGATGGCTAAGAGCGGACTAGGGAGGGGCCTGGATGAAATCTTCTCCAGCACGGAGGGGCCGGACCTTTCCTCATTCGTCACAGAGGAGGAAGTTCCAGACTCCCCCAGGGCCGCTGTCCTCTGGATGATTTTCGGCAGCATATGCTTTGGAACAATGAATGCGCTGGTCAAGTGGACGAGCGACCATGCAGATGTGTGGATGATCATCATGGTCAGATCGGCGGTGATTGCCTTCGCAGTTGCTGCTTTCGCGATAACTCGAGGTGTCAGTTTGAGAGTCAATGATAGGAGGACGATGCTACTCAGGTGCTCCGTCGGACTTCTCGCGATGATTCTCTACTTCACTGCTCTAGGCAGGATCCCCATAGGCCAGGCTGTCACCCTTCAGTACACGGGCCCGCTATTCGTAGCGCTTCTTTCGGGCAGGGTTCTGGCAGAACGCGTTTCGTCTGGAGTTGCCATGCTCGTGATTACTGCGTTTGTTGGAATAGTCCTGATTATCTCGCCCCAATTGGGTAGCATCGAGCCTGACGCACTCTTGGCATTGGGTTCAGGATTCTTCGCCGCTCTGGCATACATGTACGTCAGGGAACTGAGGAAGACTGATTCTCCCGCAACTGTAGTGTTCTGGTTCGCAGCCTTCTCTGTTTGTGGAAGCATCGTCCAAGCAGGCCCCGACATCCCGTCACTAGATTCCACGGCAATAGCTTCCCTAGTTGGTGTGGGAATCGGTGCGGGAGGAGGCCAGATTGGAATAACGATGGCTTATCATAAGGCGAATGCAGCTTGGGTCAGTGCTTTCTCCTACCTCACCGTAATAGTAGCAACTTTCTACGGATTTGCGATTTTCGGCGAGACCCTAGATCCTGCGGATTGGGCGGGTGGCCTGCTCATAGTTGGTTCAGGGGTGGCATTGGTGTTTGCCGTCCCACCCGAAGATTCAGAGCAACAAATTCACGGCTCAAGAGACGCTTCCTAAGGATTGGATCGAGATCTCCCCTCCCATGTTTCCATGGTTCTGGCAATAGTAGTACAGTGTGTCGGGAGCATCCAAGGGGACTGTGAAAGTTAGCAGCCCATTCGAACCCTGGCTCCCCGTGTATGTTACCCCATCAGTGAACTGGCTCCCCCCTGCGTGCGTACCATCGCTGGTCGTGGAAAACCTGAGCGGGTGAGCGGAGTTGCTAGAAGCAGACTGATCGAATGTGTAGGTGAACCCCCTGTAGAGGGTGACGTCCGCTTGCAGGATTGAGTCGATGTAGAACTTCATGCTTGAGACTGTGACGTCCATCTCCATCACTACGGGCATGGAGCCGTCGGCCCCGTCCTCTCCTGCAGGGCCTTCTGGCCCGATAGGCCCCGTATCGCCGTCGGCTCCTGCCGAGCCCGCAACACCATCTGCCCCGGGGTTCCCCTGTGGCCCAGTAGGGCCCGCTGGTCCTGAGATATTTCCTAGGTCAATCCATTCGAATCCGCTCCATACGTGAATGTGTACTGTTGAGTTCACCAAGAAAGCGTCCCCAGAGTCGCCGATGTATATCTCTCCGAGGTCAGAAGTTTCCTCCACTGTTCCGATGATTGAGAAAGAGGTTCCATCTTCGCCCTCTGGCCCTGCCGGTCCAGCTTCTCCGTCTGCTCCCGCTGGCCCCGCTTCTCCGTCTGCTCCCGCTGGCCCTGCCGGACCTGCTGGCCCCGCTTCTCCGTCTGCTCCCGCTGGACCAGTTAGGTCAATCGACTGCCAAGAGCCGGTAGAGCATGCTTGGAAGCCAGACTCGGAAGACACGTAGTAGAGCCTCCCGTCAGTTTCTGAGTCACATGGGGGGAGGTCGGACGAGCTCTGTACCTGGAAAACGTTCCAGTCCTCGAGATCGGTGGGCTCGGTAGTCACATCGTCATCCGTACCGGAGCAACCCGATAGGGCAGAGGCAGTCATCAGTAGGGCTAGCAGAATCGCCAAAGCGTTCTTTCTGGTACTCTTCATGTGTGTTCGGTAATCTCTACAATACTTAATCAATCTCGGAAATCCGAGACCTCTTCCAATGCCTTTCTGGCTAAATCGGGAACTTTCGCTCCCTCGGCAGGGTATCCGACTGGGAGTAGCAGCATTGCGTGCTCGTGCTTGGGCCTCTGCAGTATTTCTCTTAGGAAACCCATCGGAGAGGGAGTGTGAGGTAGTGTCGCCAGTCCCATGTTGTGAATTGCTGAAATGAACAGCCCGGCGGCAATGCCACAAGACTCCTGTGAGTAGTATGTAGGTGCGAAACTATCCCCTCTCTCCCTCTTCGAGTGTCTGAACAGAACAATGACCCATGGGGCTTCAGTGATGTGCTCCTTCACATGATCGGTACCAAGCGGTGCTAGTACTTCCTCCCACTCCTCTGGAATCCTCTCCTCGTAGAACCTAGCCTCTTCCTTCTCAGCCTCCTCCCTGATAACCGCCTTCAACTCCTTGTTCGAGATTGCCACGAATGTCCATGGCTGGAGGTGAGCACCAGAGGGAGCGGTGCTTGCTGTCCTGATAGCCAGTTCAATCAATTCCCGGGGCACATCTCGATTGGAGAATTGCCGAGTGGTCCTCCGGCGGTCCATGCTCTCGTAGAATGAGCGTGCCTTGGAGAGCATGATTTCGTTGTCAATCTCGATGAATTCCAAGTCGATGAATCCTGTCTCATCGGTGTTCGTCATTTCCAATCACTCACGCCGAATCATCAATGTCGCCATGCATATGGATGCAATTGCCAGAGGAGCGGCGAAGCCCGGTGCAAAGCTCGAGTCTGTAGGCTTGCATTCGATCGAGTCTCCCCCCCAAGTGCCATTGTCATACCAGCAATCGGACCAGACCTTCCAGCCGAATCCGTTCTCGGGAATACTGGTTGTGTTGCCATCTGCCCATTCAATCTCAATTTTCCAGTTGACGTAGGTGACAGTCTCCTCGGGGACGATTGCACCTCCCCAGACGTCACTCTCGACTGTCATTGAATGCGTCTCTGGAGGGTAGCAGATCCCCGAGTTGATGCATACCTGAGTGACCCATGTGACCGAAGTCACGTTGCTCGATGATTCCTCGTTTAGACGGACGCTGACTTCGAAAGTCTCGCCTGCAGATGCGGCACTGGGATGCAAAACACTCTCCACTCCAGTCCCCTCTAACGACTCCTCCTCGTTGACTCCGCCCTGGGAGGCATCGGCCGCAGAAGCCACCGAAACAAGTATGAGTAGCGTCATCAAGACAGTTCGCATGGATGGTCGTGAGAAACCATCACTCATCAATGGTGAGGCACTATGTCTCAAGATTCCAGAGGTCGTCACCTATCCAGTGAATCGTAGAAATCGCCTTCCCCTTTGTCATCGACATCATCTCCTCGCCATCGTGCAGTGCTGTCCCCGATGCAATTGGCTCACCAGTCTCCTGGTTCCTAATCCAGACGAAATCACCCTTCTGCAGTGATGGATCTGCAATATGAATTCCCGCGCCCATGCAATCGGCTCCGTTTTCCAGGAATGGTATCGCCCCCCCGTCAACAGCTACCCACGAGCTCTCGACATTCCACTCGGAAATTCCCTTCAACGTGGGGTACCAACCCATTTCCCCTCCAACCTCAATCTTCATCGCTAGAGGGACTCTATCCACTAGAATAAGGTCGGTTTCCTGATAATGCGCCTGCTCGAGAAAACCATCGAGGCTGACCTCGTGCCCTATCCACGATGCCAGCTCATCCGCAACGCCCCTGATTTGCTTGATTCTTACTGGGGTCCTCCTCCTGAGCCTCTTGTCCACCATGATTGCGCACATGCAATTAGGCGCAAGAACATGCCGAAAGCACACACTTGAAGCGCAGAGCCCTCAGCGCTGCTCGATGCTTGCCGTGTGCCTCGACCTCGAAGGCGTGCTGATACCTGAGATTTGGATCAATGTCGCCGAGAGAACTGGGATAGAAGCACTCAGGAGGACAACCAGGGACGAGCCTGACTACGATCGACTGATGAGTTACAGGTTAGGAATACTCGATCAGCATGACATCAAGATAGGGGACATCACCTCTACCATAGGCTCCATGGAGCCCATGGAAGGGGCTCTTGAGTTCCTCCAATCATTGGAGTCCAGATGGCCCACTCTGATTCTCTCAGACACGTTCTCCCAGTTTGCCAAGCCCATGATGGCAAGGTTGGGCAATCCAACCCTATTGTGCCACTCCTTGGTTATAGACGATAGTGGGAGGATAGAGGACTGGGAGATTAGGTGTGATGATCACAAGCGCAAGACGGTGGAGTCTCTGATGGGGATGAACTACAACGTTATCGCAGCTGGCGATTCCTACAACGACACCACCATGTTGTCAACTGCTAGCGCGGGAATCCTATTCCGGCCCCCAGATAACGTGGTCGATGAGTTTCCGCAATTCCCTGTAGCTAGGAACTACGCAGAGCTCGAGGAGGCGATTGAGTCTGCTGCTTCAGACCTAGGTGAGCATTGGAAGTAGAATTCTAGTCCTCCAATCGTTTGAAATAAGGCAGGCAGGTCGGCGGGACGCATGGCGAAGTGGCATGGCATTTCACGCAGGAAGCCCACGGGCGGGCGCCTGAAGCGTCCGAACCGCTACAGAGGCAAGCGCAGGACCGAGGTCGCCAGCGAGGAGCAGCTCGCATACGTGGGCGAGGAAGATGCCCGTAAGAACTACCGGAAGAGGGCGGGCTCACAGACAGTCAGAACCCTCTCAGTGAATCAGGTAAACGTCAACACGAAGGACGGGAAAACAGTCAGAGCTACTGTAAAGAACGTAGTCGGAAACGATGCTGATCCCAACTACGTGAGGAGGAACATCGTGACCAAGGGAGCGGTTCTGGAAACTGACAAGGGACTGGTCAAGGTGACCAGCAGACCCGGCATGCACGGCGTAGTCAGCGGCGTGCTAGTGGAAGAATGAGGCACGAAGCCCTCAAGTCACACATCACTCAGGGATAGGGCGATAGCATGGCGGCAAAGGGAGATGAGATGACCCTGTGGACCGGATACTTCGACTCTAGACTTACCCGTTCAGACGGTCGGAGAGTCCCTAAGGAAGCCAGCATTCCAAAGCCAACTCTGGAGTCTGTTGTTTGGGCCGCCCGCAGTGCCGGGATTAGGAAGATGAGGCAGGAGCCAGAAGCCAGTCACCCATCCAGGCCATATGCAAAGGAAGGGAGGGTCGTTATGCCTCCTAAACACGTCTTCGAAGTGACTGGGACTAACAGCAAAGAGGGAGTCATGAAGGCAATCGGAACTGCCCTAAGAAAGAGGTCACAAGATGCAAAGGAGCAAGGCAAGGATGCAACAAGGGGGCCTGCCAAGGGCGATCGTAGGAGGCGTTCTCAGCGAAAGTCGTTCAAGCACCGGAAGAGCGGGCAGAGGAAGAAGAAGTTCGGCCGGAAGTGAGGTTTTGTTCAGATTGGAAGAGGGTTTTCCAGATACGGAGACCTTCCTTAGCCTCAGAGCCGCGGCAGGGATGAGTCCACGCTCACAGGAAGGAGCGGAGAGGGGTCTCGGTCAGGAGCTTTTCTCGGTTCTTCTCAGGCTCCAGGATTCGAATGACATCGTAGGAATGGGTCGAGTCGTTGGGGATGGCGGGACAATTTTCGTAATCTGCGATATGCTGGTTATAGAGGAATATCAGAGAAATGGGGGTGGCACCATCATCATGGATTCACTGATGGAATACCTGCTTCGAGAAGCGCCTCCTGAGTCGTACATCAATCTCATGGCAGACGTAGACGGATTCTACGAGAAGTGGGGCTTCGTACCTTCTCTTCCAAACTCGAGAGGAATGGTTCTGAGAACCTAGTATACTATTCCACTGAGACGGTCCAGCCGAACTCGTCCGGTGCTCGTCTCTGCTGGATTGCTGTCAGGGCATCGTACATCTCCATGGCTACTGGTCCGACATCCCCTCCACAATACTCGACCACTCGGCCTCCGTACTCTATGGTTCCAATTGCGGAAATTACGGCTGCGGTCCCGACGCAGAAGCACTCTTCCGCTTCGAGTGCGTACTCGACATCCACCTTCTCCTCTCTCACCTCGTAGCCCCTGGACTCCGCGAGCTCCATGACGGATGCCCTCGTTACACCTGGAAGGATAGTTCCGGTCAGCTCTGGAGTCGAAATGACCCCGTCCTTGACGCAGAAGAAGTTGGCAGCTCCCACCTCCTCGATGTACTGGTGATTGACAGCATCGAGGTAAATTATCTCGGAGTAGCCCTCCTTCTTGGCCATCTTCGAGGGGACCATCCCCGGTGCGTAGTTCCCAATCGCCTTCACGCCTCCCGATCCTCCTGGGGCAGCCCTGTGGAACTCGTCAGAAACCCTAAGTGAAGTAGGTGTAATCCCCCCCTTGAAGTAAGGCCCCACCGGAGAGACGTAGACGAGGAATGTGAATTCGGGAGCGGGGGCGACACCCAGGATAGCGCCACTCCCAAAGAGGAGGGGCCTGACGTACAGGGCCCCCTTGCCCATCGGTGGGACCCATCGGATGTTCTCCCTCACAGTCCTCATCACCGCATCAAGGAACATATCCTCGGGAACTGGTGGCATTCCCAGCCTCCGAGCGCCCTCCCTTGATCTCCTGGCATTGTCGCTCGGTCGAAAAAGGACTACACTGCCATCCTCCGCATACTGTGCCTTCATCCCCTCAAACAGACCCTGTCCGTAGTTGATCACGCCCGCGGCCGGAGACAGGCTGAGGTTCTGGAAGTCCTGCATCACCCCTGAATCCCACTCTTCCCCTTCCTTGCAAGTAGCGATGAACATGCGATCAGTTTGCGTGAAACTGAAAGTGAGTGAGTCCCAGTCTATCTCCGGCCCGACGTCCTCACTCATTCCCCGCACCTCAATTGTTGCAGAGGGGAACGCCTCGGCTTTCAACGGTTCCGCTGAGGACCCCCCCGGCATGGTTATGGCCCCTCACGATGACGTGGGGTATAGCAACGACCTTGGCAGGTGACGGGTGAACTTATGCAATGGAATGAGGACGTCTGCATAGTCTCGGGGGACAATCGTGCGTGGCAGGACGGAGGCGAGCCGAAGACGGTGATTGAGCTCTGGTGCAGGTCTAGGGCTGGTCACTCTACTTTGCTACTTGTGAACGGGCTCAGGCCATATGTCGAAATATCAGATCCCTCTACAGACGAGGCAGTTACAACTCCTAATTTATCCTTAGAAAAGGTGTCCGATACAAAGGACGTTCGGAGTAATCCTGAGCCTAGTGGGATGAAGCTCTCCACCAGAGACGGCAGAGTTAGGCCCCACTACAAGGTATTCGTTAGGGACACCACCAAGGTACGTGGCGTTAGGAAGGCTCTCTCGGGGCTTGGATGGACGGTAACCAGCGCGGACATACTGTTCGTGCAGAGGTTGCTGCTAGATCTTGACCTAGGTCCACACGTCCGAATGAAGGGAGAGGTCCTCTGGGCAGGTGATCGAGCACCAGAGGAAGCAAAGAGCCCCGAAACAACCGACAGGGATCTTGCACAGAGTAGGATCATGGCAGTCGGTGGTTCCGGGCTCTATCCCCTCGACATGGTGGTCTCGTGCGACATCACTGGCCTTGAGAGAGCGGACCCGTTTCCTGCCCCGTTCGTCACACTCTCATTCGATCTGGAGACCAGCATAGCTGACAACACCATACTCTGTGCTGCAGCCATCGTAGATAGAGGGGGCCAGAGGACTGAGTATCCGATAACAGGGGCAGAGACTGAGATACTTGAGAAGCTGACAGAGGTGGTCAGAACTGAGGACCCGGACTTCATCACCGGTTACAATATCGACAACTTTGACTTGCCAAGAATGGAGGAGCGATCAGAAGACATCTCCCCGAACTCAGAGAGCGATCGCGCGCCACTTCTCGGATGGGGCAGGGTGCCTATGTCTGATAGCGAGATAAAGAAGGGGTGGAGAAGGCCTGGCAGGGTATTCCCCAATAGGGAGCAGAACAGGGTCTGGACCATCAAAGGAAGGATCCCTCTCGATGCCTGGTGGCAGGCCAGACAGACCCTGAGGCCGCAGCGAGAGTCGCTAAAGTACGTCTCTAAGCTTCTATGGCCCGATGATGACGAGATGCACAAGATGGACATCGATGCGAGCAAGATGGACGAGGAGTGGGCGGCGAGGCCGGATGAGGTCCTGGAGTACTGCGTCAGAGACACGGTACTACCTCTGGACATACTGGACAATCTGAAGTCAATAGCCAGGAAGGAGGCACTGGCCTCCGTATCACTGACCACCGTGGACATAGCAGCGACCAGCACGACCAGTCGCTGGATTGACTCTCTAGTGATACGCCTGGCAGACAGGGAGGGGGTTGCCGTCCCCAACACTAACCAGGGCCCAAGGAAGCAGGGCAAGATAGCCGGAGGATACGTGCATGAGGTGGATCCCGGCGTCGAACCATGGGTGGTCGTGCTCGACTTCAAGTCGATGTACCCCTCGATAATGATCTCGAACAATATCTGCTCAACGACATTGGTCAAGGACGACAGTGAGGATGAGTCTCACAGCGTTTCTCCCACCACGAACACCCGATACCTATCCAAACAGGAACGGCTCGGTTTAGTCCCTCAGCTCCTAGACGGGCTAATGAAGAGCAGGGACGGTCACAAGGCCGCGCTGAAGAAGGCGAACGAGGAGGGGGACGAAGAGGAGGCCTTCCTACAGGACCAGTTGCAGTATGCCGTCAAGATACTCATGAACTCCTTCTACGGCGTGTTCGCTTCGAACTTCTACCGATTCACACATCCAAGCCTTGGCGCTAGTATAACCGAATGGGCACGTTACAACATCAAATCGATCATCTCCAAGGTCGAGGACGAGGGGCACAGCGTGGTCTACTCGGATACCGACTCGATATTCGTACGCGCCCCGGTAGACGAGGACTCGCCCAAGAACAGGC
>Ga0208407_1000247_pt1 | contig 25643 bp, 28 predicted proteins | sample ETNtaG_9_FD_185775 | JGI IMG/M metagenome (GOLD analysis project Ga0208407, IMG submission 185775) | Marine microbial and viral communities from oxygen minimum zone, Eastern Pacific Ocean - ETNP201406SV69 (SPAdes) (version 2) | ecosystem: Environmental > Aquatic > Marine > Oceanic ...
TGATGTAAATGTGGATGATGATGGTTTAGTAACTATTTCTGGTGTGGATAAAGTTCGCTTAGATGAAGCAGCGGAGATAGTGAAAGCAGTTACTCTTGATCCTGAAGTGGGTATGGAATTTGATGGTGTTGTTACTAGATTAATGACATTTGGTGCTTTTGTTGAAATTGTCCCAGGTAAAGAAGGTTTAGTGCATATCTCTGAGATGGATTGGAAAAGGACAGATAAAGTAGAAGATGTCTGTAAATCTGGTGATAAAATGCGAGTAAAACTTATTAAAGTTGATGATCAGGGCAGATTAGATTTAAGCCGGAAAGCTTTAATGGAGAAACCAGAAGGATATGTTGAACCACCACCGCGTAATCGTGATGGTGGGCGTGGAGGACGTGGTGGTCGTTTTGGCGGCGGAGGTCGTCGTGATAACAGATCTTCCAATCGGAAAAAACGCTTCTAAAAGCGGAGTTTCAATATGACTCACAATGTTCCATTCAATCAAAATTTGGTTGATATGGAGTATGCCGTTCGCGGGCCAATTCCTCGTAGAGCGATGGATTTGCAAAGAGAGGGACGGATAATATATGCTTGTAATATTGGAAACCCTCAAGCTCTGCAGCAAAAACCAATATCTTTTTATCGTCAAGTTATTGCACTATTAGAAGCATCCGATAATATTCAACGTGAGCGGAATATTGCTAAACTTGCTCAAAAACAACCTGATTTATTTGAAGAAAATGAAATTTCACTCATTCCAAAAGGTGTTATTGATTACAGCGAAGAGTTTCTTCATAAAAGTCTTACAGGGATGGGTGCGTATACAGAGAGCCAAGGTCCTAAGTTTATTAGAGAAGCAATATCTAACTTTATTGATATAAGAGATAAGAATGATATTGTATCTGATCCAGATTCAATATTTCTAACTGATGGAGCTAGTGATGCAGTAAGACGAATTCTAGAATTGCTTATCACAGGACCAAATGATGGAATAATGATCCCAATACCTCAATATCCATTATACTCAGCTACTGTTAAAAGATGCGGAGGCATTGAGGTAGGATATTACCCCATTGAGGAAGATGATTGGGCATTAACTCCAGATATTCTTGAAGCTTCATATCAAAGTGCTTCGACAAATGGGGTAAATGTTAAATGTATTGTTATTATTAACCCAGGTAATCCTACAGGTGCAATTCTGAACAAAAATAGTTTAGATGGCGTTGTTAATTTTGCAGAAAAATATAATTTATCAATTATTGCCGATGAAGTATATCAAGAAAATCTATATGGAGGTTCGTTCGTGTCAATGGCTAGCGCAGTAGGATCACGAGATATTTCTTTATTTAGTCTTCATAGCATTTCAAAAGGATTTACTGGGGAATGTGGTCATAGAGGAGGATATATGGAGTTACGCAATATACCTACTATGAAAGATTCAAATATAGATTTATCAGAATTATTAATTAAACAAGCATCGGTTAGTCTTTGTTCAAATACAGTTGGTCAAGCTATTGTTTATATGATGGTGAAGCCGCCAAAAAAAGATTCGAATCTATATAATATCTATACGAAAGAAAAAAACACCATATTAAGAGAATTAGAAACAAAAGCAGCATTAATTAAAGAAAGCTTTAAACAAATGGATGGAATGGAGTGTTTTGGAGATACAGGAGCAATGTATCTTTTTCCAAGAATTAATTCTTTGCCAAAAAATATAACCGATTTTGATTATTGCATGAAATTATTAGAGGAAACTGGAATTTGTACAGTAAACGGGGGAGGGTTTGGGCAGCAGCATGGAACAAATCATCTTCGGATAGCTTTTTTACCAACTGTACAATCAATAACACGATTCCTTCCAGATTGGATACGTTTTCATAATCGCTTTATTCAATCACCTTTTTAAATATAATTACTTGATGCGATAATATTAAATTTCCTTTGACTTAAAGTAATATATGCATTAATATAAAGTAACACTTTAAGTATTAGGATATGAGCTCAGACCCAAAACAAATCAAAAAGTTATATTACTCAATAGGTGAAGTAAGTAAGATGACAGAGCTTAAAGCTTATGTATTGAGATATTGGGAAACAGAATTCAAACAGTTGAAACCTCCTAAAAATAGAGCTGGTAATCGAACATATCGTCAGAGTGATGTAGATTTGATTTTATTTATTAAGGATTTATTATATAATAAAAAATTTACAATAGAGGGTGCTCGAAGTCAGATTGCATCAATGGGGGAAGATATTAAGTCTGAACAAGAGATTGATAAAGAAGCTCCTGTTAAAGTTGTGCCAGCAAAAAAAGAAACACTTGTAAAAATAAAACAAGAATTAGAAACGCTGCTGGAATTATTGCGTAAGTAAAAATTCGGGGCGTGGCGCAGTCCGGTAGCGCACTTGGCTGGGGGTCAAGTGGTCGCTGGTTCAAATCCAGTCGCCCCGACAATAAAGAACTTTGTTATATCTTCATTGTGAAGTCTGGAATATTATCGTTAATGCTTTTCGTTTGTATCTCACTATTTTATTCTTGTCATGATAGTGATTCTGCAAAAATATTTAAATATCAATACTTGGCATTGGGAGATAGCTACACATATGGTGAAGGTGTATGTGAATCTTGCGCTTTTCCAGTCCAATTATCAGATACATTAAATACATACTTTGATGAAGAAATAAACTTATTAAGTATTGCTCAAACTGGATGGACTACAAGTGATCTGATTGATCAAATATCTATCATTAATCCATTGAATGATTTTGATTTGGTTTCATTGCTTATAGGTGTGAATAATCAATTTCAGGGAATTCCATTTACAGTATATGAAGAGGAATTTACCTTTTTATTAGAAAAAGCAATTCTTCTTGCTAATAATGATCATAATCGGGTTATTGTAATTTCCATACCAGATTATTCTTTTACACCTTTTGGACAATTTTATTCGAATACAGATTTAGTTTCAAATGAGATTAATCAATATAACGAATTTGCTTCTAATATATGCCAACAGAAGGATGTTTATTTTGAAGATATTACGGATATTTCAGTTTTGGGTTTAGATCAACCTGAGTTAATAGCATCAGATGGATTGCATCTGAGCGAATTAACGTATAGTAAAATTGTTAATAGAATTTTTCAAAAGGCTTCCTCTATATTAAAATAGTTAAATAAATGTAACTTCTTTATTGATAAAACTATGTTATAATGATTAGTCCAATAGATGTTTTTAATAGCTGGGCCCTAAATGGCAAAGATGAAGGAATGGAGAAAAACCATTCTATAGCAGTTCATTCAATGATTCAGACGCTTATTGGAAAATCAGATAAGAAATTTTCCTTTATTGATGCTGGTTGTGGTAATGGCTGGGTTATACGTAAAGTAAATTTATATGATTTATGTTCGTTTGCAGTTGGAGTTGATGGTTCTAAAAATATGATAAATAAGGCAAAAAAAATAGATTCTATAGGTAACTATATTTGTGCAGATCTCATTCAATGGAAGCCAAAAGAAAAAGTTGATTATGTTCATAGCATGGAGGTTTTATATTATTTTGAAAATCCATCAATTTTATTAAAGCATATCTATAATTATTGGTTAAAAAAAGAAGGCACATTAATTGTTGGCGTAGATTATTATAAAGAAAATATAATTTCTCATTCTTGGCCTCAGAGCTTAAATACTACGATGACCTTGCTAAGTAAAAATGAATGGTTTGAATGTTTCAAAAAATCTGGTTTTAGTAATGTAGAATTAACTCAAATAAATTCAAGTAATGATTTTAAAGGAACTTTAGTGATAAAAGGAAATTCATAGTAATATAATAATCATGTATAAAGTTTTTCAATTTTTAATAATGTTTCAATTTTTAATTGGCCAAGGCTCATCGTCTCTTAAAACATGGGAGAGTATTCTACAGACTCCTGAGTTAATTAATTATTTTAAAGGGATATTTAATCATTTAGGTATAATAATTGATGAAACAGGTGAGAGTTTTACAATCCATCATACGGGTGATTCTTTTATTTTTGAAGAAGGAATACCTAAGGATAAGGTTGATTTTATAGTGCCCTTGCAAATTGAAAATATTGAAAATATGGTTAGACACTCTGAGGATGGTAAAATTAGCGAAAATGAATCATGGAGAATCTTAGATGTTTTATTTACACCGATGACACGAGTTACACTAGAGACTCCTGTTCTATCAGTTAATTGGAGAAGAAAATTAGCAGGCGTTGAAGACTTAACGCATGTATATTTATTAAACCCATCTGGAAAAGAAGCTTCTAGTCATACCTTAATTTATGTTAAAGGACAATGGCTTGTATTAAAAGGTTTGCATGGATCACCAAGGAGAATATATCGTATGACTCCTTCTCAATCTATTGAGTATCAAAGAGCAATATTTTCAGCGATGCAAAAAGACACACTTTGGGGATGGTGGAAATTTGCAAAATTTTATAAAAAATGGCGTAAAACATGCTCAGTGAATATTAAAAACCATATTTAATTTTAATCATTATATATGAAAGTTTGAAAAATGGAAGATAATAAAACAACCATTACAGATTTAAAGAAAATAGTAGATTTGTTTGTTAATGAGCGGGATTGGAAAAAATTTCACAGTCCAAAGAATCTTGCTATGGCATTATCTGTTGAAGTATCAGAATTAATGGAGTTATTTCAATGGCTTGATCTAGAGCAAACAAAGAAAGTTATGGAATCTGGTAAAATAAGAGAAGATGCATTAGATGAAATTGCCGATATATTTATATATTTATTGGCTTTTTGTAATACAAATAAGATTGATATCAGTGAAGCTTTAATTAATAAAATGAAAAAAAATGCAAAAAAATATCCTGCTGATAAATATAATGGACATTTTTAGTCAGCAATAAAATGAAAATTATATTATATAAATATATAATAAGTTAAGTTCATTGAATATGAAGAAAATAAAAAGAAATGAACCTTGTGATTGCGGTAGTGGAAAAAAATATAAAGTTTGTCATGGAAAATTAGAAAAAGGATTAAATCAACAATGGATAATAGTTTCTGTTATTGTTACGATATTTTTTCTTTTCTTTTTTATTGTATCAGATTCAAATACATCAGCTACCACAGATCTAGCTCCATTACCTAGTAGACCAGTTGAAAATATGGGTAACCAGCAACCAGCTGGGGAAGCGCCACCAGGAAAAGTATGGTCTCCAGAGCATGGTCATTGGCATGATATTAATTCAAATACTTCCTCGCCTTCTTTACCTGTAAATAATAATCTTAAACAACAACCAGCTGGAGAAGCGCCACCAGGAAAAGTATGGTCTCCAGAGCATGGCCATTGGCATGATATTCAGTAATATATTTAATTATTAATTTTCAGAAATATCAATTGTAATTCCTAATTCCTTTGCAACGAGAGCAGCAGAGTCTACTTCAGCAGAAAGCACCATACCGTCTGCATCAATTAATTCAGTAATCTTGGGTGACAATTCATTTTGAAGCTGTTCATTACTATAGTGATCTTTTAATTTATTGCATATAGCAATAAGATGGTTTTTACGACCAAAATTGTCCATAGGAAGAATTGTTTGATAAGCGCTTTGTAATATTTCTTGAGCTCTATCTGGCGTATGATCTGGAAATAAAGCACTTAAAGTATCTGCCCATACTTCTTTTTCTTCCCAATCAATCTGGTTATCTGCAATTTGTAAACACGAGAACAAATGTGTTACTAATTCTAAAGGTGTGAGATTGTTTACTGTCATAATTATTCCTTTTTCCAATCGCTTGTTGGAATTGTTTTTAATGCCAACGCATGAATTTCTTTTTTTATCATATCATTTAATACTTTATAAACAAGTTTATGTTGATCCAATAAAGATAATCCTTCAAAGGAGCTAGATACTATTTCAAGTTTAAAATGAGCTCCTCCATCATAATTTTTATGATTAATATGTCTATTTGTATCATTATTGATCGATAAATAATCAATATCCATTGCATTATTTAATCGTGATTTAATTTTATCATCTAAATTCATTTAAATAAATATTAATTTAATTTACTATGTAAATTATACAATCATGGAAACACCAAATCAAATACAACTTACGCAAAAAGATAAAGAACGGTATAAAAAAGAAATCGAAGCAATTGATGTAAATATTGAAAATTCGATTATGCAATTAATACCCGAAAAGCTAGAAGTGTTAATTAGTTCTCCAAATCTAGATGATGCACAATTGCAATTAGTTAATGATGTTGCAAAGCTTTATCAATTTATTTCTTCTTATCCAATACAAAGTAAAGAACTAAAACAAAAAATCCTTTTTGCATTGCAATATTTTGTTGATCCAGATGATGATATTCCTGATAGTATTCCTAATCTGGGCTTTATAGATGATGCTGCGGTTGTACGATGGATTGTAGATGATATAATTGATGATAATATAGATATCATCAAAGCATAATTCTTAATTTATTTATCTAGTTCTTCTTCAGAAAACTGAAATTGGCATCGAGGGCACCACCAGGGCTTTCCATAATAGGCTGGATTATTTTCATTTAATTGCATTGCTGATTCACATTGAGGACAGTTACGCTCAGTCCCTTCATCAGGCCATTTATAATCAGGTCTGAATTTTAATGCTGGATCCGGTGTATGGTGTTCATTCATTGTATAAATTTACTGATATTATATTAAGCTACAATAATCTTATTTGTGCATTTAAATAGATAACCAAATCAATTCCATTACAAAAATAATAAATGCAATACCAACATATCTAACTACACGCGCTTGAGCTTTTGCTGCCTTTAAATAACTATATTGGTTCTGATAATATAAAAATACTTGTTTTACTGCCCCCGGAGGGACATAAATTCGTTTTACCGCATCTGAAAACATAATATGATCTCTTACTCGTTCTGTCTCTTCAGGCGGCAAATAACTAACTTCATGAAATCCAGGTAAAACTGGAATTGGATCTATTATTGGTGTCTCTCCAATAAAAACTCCATCAATAAAAAGAGGAACACCGAGGCTATCTGCTTTTATATCTAAAAATCCTGTGTATACTGCAAAGCCAGAGCTTACCGTATCAACTTCTTGGGTATAAACAAATGAGATGGAAGCATAAAACAAACATAACTTTACAAAATACATACTCCAAATTATTCTTAGAACATTCTTGATTCAACAAGTTAATTGGTTGTATTTACCATATAGTAATTAGAATTTTCCATCAGGTTTTGATGGAATTAATTTGAAATATAAGAATCGCCTAATTTTTCTAGTACTTCTTTGCACATTTTCCTGTGCATATTTCAACACATTTTATAATGCCGAACAATATTTTAAAAAGGCAGAAAAGATTCGATTAGAAAAAGCAGGAGAATCAATTCCTGTGTCAGCTATTGATGATTATTCAAAGGTTATTGAAAAATCAAAGAGAGTAATTGATGAATATCCTGAATCAAATTATAGGAAGGATGCTATATTATTAATCGGTAAATCTCATTTTTATCGTCAAGAGTTCCGTTTAGCAGAAGCAACATTTCAACAATTTGATGAAGAATTTGGAAACGAATTTCCGTTTGAGAGCAATTTTTGGAAAGCTATGGTAAAATGGAGACAAGGTAAGTCGCAAGCTGCTTTAGAAGATCTAAATGAAATTATAGATTATCAATTAATCTCTGACCAACAGTCAAAAGTATATTTATCAATTGCAGAAATTCAACTTGAATTAAATGCGGATTCATCTGCTCTTGATAATTTGTTAAGAGGTGCAGAGCTAACAACCGATACGGAGCAGAGAGGACAAATATATTATCGTATTGCTCTACTAGCTTTTGATAAAGAAGACTATAATCTAGCCTTGCAGGCGAATAGAAACCTCATGCGATACACAACCTCTAAAAAAAGGATTGAAGAAGCAAGGTTACAGATTGTTAGAATACATCGTATGTTAGGCAACTGGGATGTTGTGATGTCAGAAATTAAAACAATCCTAGTTGATGATCGATTTAAAAGAATTCATGGAAGTTTAGAATTAGAATTAGTTCAGCTTTATCAAATGAAAGGTGAATATGCCTTAGCCAAAAATAGATTAGAGTCAATTATCGCTGAATATCCAAGAACAGAAACTTCTGCTGAGGCATATTATATGTTGGGAGAAATTGCAATTAATGAAAATTGGGATTTAGATGGTGCAGAAAAACAATATAGTCAGGTTACGCGTGAATTCCGTAAATCACAGTATACGCCTACAGCCAATCTTCGCGTAAAGCAAATTAAGTCTTATAATGCTTCTAAATCATCAATAGCTGAATTGAATAAAGAAATGTTAACAAAAGTAAATAATGATTCAACTGATTTAGATTCAATATTTATTGATAAATCTGATAAGATTGATTCCCATGTTAATTATGAATCCTTAGCGAATCATTATTATAATTTGGCTGAGTTAGAGGCGTTTCATTTTAATCGACCTAAATATGCAATTTCTAATTTTTTAGTAATAGTTGATAGTTTGCCAAGAACATCTCAGTATAGCAAAGCATTGTTCGCTTCTTCTTATATCGCTAATCAACAAGGTGATACTGTTTTAGCAATTTTATTAAGGGATTCACTATTAAATCAATTTCCAAGATCTGAATATGCGGAATTTTTGCGTATTCGTTACGATATGCCTGATTTAGATGGATCTTCAAATCAGTTATTTCGTGAAGGGGAAATGACATGGGATGATAATCCAATAGGCGCATTGGCTATGTTTAGAAAAATTATTCATCAAGATAGAGAAAGTGATGTCTCAGCACGTTCTGCAATGTACCTTGCTATAAAGTATGATTTCTTTTTTTCTATGGCTGATAGTGCTCTTTTTTATTATGATTGGCTTCAAAAATATAAGCCTGAAAGCGAACAAGCTTTGGCAACGGCCAATCGATATAATGAATTAAAAAAAACTGTATTAATTTTGAAAGAAGTTGAATCATTAAAAGCAACTGAAGCGATTGATACATCAATTTTAATCAATAATTCTTTAATAAATGATTCGATTAAGAATAAGGTAGATAATTAGAGTAACACTTTAAATCCTATAATTATGATGAAATATTTTATAGCTGCACCATTTGGTAATTATTTAAAATACAAATCATTTTCGAATGTTTATCCTGTTACAGGTACTTGGACAATGAAAGCTAGAGGAGGATTATTAAAAAGGCTATGGAAGATAGGTACCACACTCCGTTATAATAGCACATATAAAGGGTGGACAAATAGATTAGGATTACCTAATCCAGGAATTTTAGTTGGAGTGAAAAAAACCACTTTAAATGAAATACTTTCTATTGGCGAACTAGAGCCTGGGGACTTTAAAAAAATTGCTAATATAGTCTCTGATGATCAATCTTTAGAAATAAATCTAAGCTGCCCGAATGTTGAACATGGTAGTAAGTTATCATGGGATGATACTAGATTATTTACGAATTCATCAAAAAGAAAATTTTGTATAGTTAAAGTGTCTCCATTAACTACTATTGAAGAGCTAAAGTTTCTTATTGAAGAAATCGGTTTTAAACAAATTCATTGTTGTAATACTCTGCCTGTTAAAGAAGGAGGCCTGTCAGGAAAAGCTTTACGTCCCTATGTAAATACTATGATAAAAAACATTCGAGAAAATTGGGGTGAATCAATTGAAATTATAGCAGGTGGTGGTGTGGAAAACTATCATCATGTTAATGATTATCTAGCGCTAGGTGCTAATCATATATCATTAGGGACAATTTGTTTTGCTCCATGGCGAGTTAAGTCTCTTATAAATAAAAGAGATTAATGAAATTATTGCTAGATTTAAATTAGATAAATGAAAAGAATATTATTTATCATATTAGCTTTTATTTTATTTTCATGTACCAATTCACCTAGGTATGGAAGCTCGGTTTCTTCTAAAGTAAGATTGGATCCTAAATCATTTAAAACAATGAAACGGGTGCCAAAAGTACTTACTGGTATAAGTTCTTATTATGGAACAGACTTTCATGGAAAATTAACTGCTAATGGAGAAGTGTATGATATGTATGGATTAACTGCTGCTCATAAGACGCTACCATTAAATACAATTGTTCGCGTTACTAACTTGTCTAATAGTAAATCATTGATATTGCGAATCAATGACCGTGGCCCGTATGTAAAAGGGAGGATTTTAGATTGTTCATATGGAGCAGCAAAGAAACTAGGGTTTATTGCACAAGGGACAACAAAAGTAAGAATAGAATTGATTGAGATTGGCGATAATAAATATATGAAGCATAAATCTGGATCATAAATAATATGCGCATCCAATATTGATAATAGAGCTAATTAGATGTATTTTCGCCTCAGTTTTCATTACTTAACATGAATCAGCTTTCAAATAATCGAACAATTATCAATATCATTGGAATACCTGCTATAATGTATTTATTATGGCAAGGTGGGTTATTATTTGCTCTATTTGTTTTACTGGTTATGATGCTTGGTATTAATGAATTTTATCGTTTAACAACTTCGAAAGATCAATTTCCTATAAAAATATTTGGATATATTTTTACTATTATTTTTGCTGGATATTATTACACGCTACCTAATAATTTAATTGGAGAACCATTGTCATATTTTTTATCTACTTTAATGGTTATTCTTTTCCTAATGGAAATGAGAAGAAATATTAAGTATTCAACTAAGAATATTGCCATTACTATTCTTGGTATTATGTATGTGCCTTTATTGTTAGGAAGTCTTATTGCGCTACGAAACTTAGATAGCACGCATAATACTAACTTTACAATATGCATGATTTTATCTATTTGGATGTGTGATTCTGCTGCATATGTTTTTGGCCTTCAATGGGGTAAAAAGAAAATTTTGCCTCGAATTAGCCCAAATAAGTCATGGGTTGGCTCCATCGCAGGTTTGTCATCTACTTTTTTAATATTTATTATTTTTAAAGAGCAAGGGTTCTTGCCATATATCTCTAGTATTGATATTTTAGTTCTAGCTTTGATCACTGGTATTTTTGGCCAAGCAGGAGATTTTGCTGAATCTTTAATTAAAAGAGATCTTGGAGTGAAAGATTCAGGAACCATATTATTGGGACATGGCGGAGTTCTAGATCGTTTTGATTCAATTATTTTTTCAAGTCCTTTGACATACACATACTTAACTTTGTTTTATTTCCCTAAGCTAACAATATGAAAAAATTACAATCCATACTGGCAACTGATTGCGGTAGTACTACTACAAAAGCAATATTAATTGAATTTATCGATGGTGAATATAGATTACGTTTCAGAGGAGAAGCGCCAACAACAGTTGAAGCGCCTTTTGAAGATGTTACTAGAGGAGTTCTAAATGCAGTTATGGAAGTGGAAGAATTATCTAGTCGAAAATTATTAGATGGTGAAAAGATAATTACTCCACATAAAGATGATGAAGGTGTCGATATATATGTATCTACAAGTTCAGCTGGTGGCGGTCTGCAGATGATGGTTGCAGGTGTAGTTAAATCAATGAGTGGAGAAAGCGCAGAAAGGGCTGCTCTTGGTGCAGGATCTATCGTGATGGATGTTTTAGCTTCAAATGATGGTCGCAAGCCTCATGAAAAAATTACTCGTATTCGACAATTGCGCCCAGATATGATATTACTATCTGGTGGTATTGATGGAGGCACAACTAAGCATGTGGTTGAGCTTGCAGAAATTTTAAAGGCAGCCAATCCACAGCCAAGATTAGGTAGTGATTATAAATTACCTGTTATATATGCAGGAAATAATAAAGCAAGCGATGAAATAAGTAAAACCTTAGGAGATCAAACGGATCTTACTATTGTAGAGAATATTCGCCCAATATTAGAGAGAGAAAACTTAAATCCAAGTCGAGATAAAATTCATGATTTATTTATGGAGCATGTTATGCAGCAAGCGCCAGGATATAACAAATTAATGAGTTGGACCGATGCTCCAATTATGCCAACTCCTGGTGCTGTAGGTTCCTTAATTGAAATGATTGCTGAAGAAGAAAACATATCTGTTGTTGGTGTTGATATTGGAGGCGCAACAACAGATATATTTTCCGTATTTCAGAAACAGTTTAATCGAACAGTAAGCGCGAACCTTGGAATGAGTTATTCGATTTGCAATGTCCTTGCTGAAGCTACGCTTGAAAATGTGTTACGCTGGGTTCCTCTAGATATTGATGAAAAAGAATTAACAAACCGCATAGGTAATAAAATGATTCGTCCTACAACTGTACCTCAGTCTATGGAAGAATTGAAAATTGAACAAGCAATAGCAAGAGAAGCGCTACGGCTGTCTTTTATTCAACATAAATCTTTTGCTGTCAATCTCAAAGGTGTTCAAAAAGAAAGAACTATATCAGATGCGTTTGAGCAGTCAGATTCTGGATTATCTCTTGTTGATATGATGGAATTAGATCTGCTTGTAGGGTCAGGTGGCGTTCTTTCGCATGCTCCTAGAAGAGAGCAGTCAGCAAGAATGCTTATTGACTCCTTTCTTCCTGAAGGTATAACTCAATTAGCTGTTGATTCTATTTTTATGATGCCTCAGCTTGGAGTTCTTGCGAATATTGATCAAGAAGATTTAGCTGAAAGCGCAAGAAAGGCAGCATTAGAAGTATTTAATAAAGATTGTTTAATTCGTTTAGGTACATGTGTGGCGCCGGTAGGAAAAGCAAATTCTGGAGATGAAATTTTATCAGTTTCATTAACTATGCAGGATGGATCTGAAAAACAAATAATATTACACCAAGGAGAGCTTTTGGCGATACCAGCAGAATACGAACCAATTAAAGCAACGCTTTCTCCAGCAAAAGGGATGAATGTTGGGGCAGGTAAGAATGAAGAAATAAATACAACATTATATGGTGGTGTGGTTGGATTGGTTTTTGATGGCCGTGGAAGACCTTTTAATTTGCCAATAGAAAACGATAAACGTATTAGTAGTTTAAATATATGGAGTAATGCGATGAATGAATATCCAAATGAGAAAAACCAATAATTATGGCACACGCGTATACACCGGGATTAAAAGTATTGGAAAGTACTTCTATTGAAAAAGAAAGAAGACTTCCTCTTAAAGGTGAGGTTCTTGTGGAGAAAGGAGCAGAAGTTGTTCCAGAAAAAATTGTTGCTAGGACTCATTTACCTGGGAATGTTCAGATGGTTAATATTGCTAACCTATTAAATGTTGATGCGCAAGATGTGCCGGAATTTATGTTAATTGATGTAGAACAAAATATATCAAAAGGCGATCTACTTGCAGAAACAAAAGGGCTTTTTGGGCTATTTAAGTCTGAAGTAAAGAGCCCCGTAGATGGAGTTCTTGAGTCTGTCTCAAGTGTCACAGGGCAGGTAGTTATTCGCGAAGCGCCTATACCTGTAGAAATAGATGCATACATGAATGGAAATGTATCAGACGTAATGAATAAGGAAGGAGTTGTGATAAGTTCCAATGGAGTATTTATACAAGGAATTTTTGGTATGGGTGGAGAAAACAGAGGTCATTTACGTGTATTAGTTGATAGTCGCGAAGAAGAATTAACTGAAGAGATGATAACCGAAGAATCAAAAGGATGTGTAATTATAGGTGGATCATATATAAGTCTTAAAGCATATAAGAAAGCAATTAGCATGGGAGTTGCTGCGGTGGTGGTAGGTGGTTTTAATTATCATGACCTAGAGGATATTCTTGGATATACACTAGGTGTCGCAATTACAGGATCAGAAGATATTGGTACATCTTTGATTATAACAGAGGGGTACGGAAAAATTCCAATGGGAGGAAGATCTTTTGATATCTTAAAAAAATACGATGGTAGTTTTACATCTGTGAATGGTGCAACCCAAATTAGAGCAGGGGTGATTCGACCAGAAATAGTTATACCTTTCAATGATGTTGACAGCTTAGATTCTACAGTAAATAACGAGGGAGGAATTACGGAAGGAAGTTTAGTACGAGTCATAAGATCGCCTTATTTTGGTCATATAGGAACAGTAACATCTTTACCTCATGAATTGCAGAAAATGGAATCTGAAACGATGGTAAGAGTTGCAGAAGTAAAGATTGATGATCAAAATTTTGTTATTCCTAGAGCAAATCTAGAAATGGTAGAAACCTCTTAAAGCTAATTATGGATAAAAATACAAATATAGAAAAAGAGTTTATTAGTAATGTAGCAGCCCGAATTCATCAATCTGGTTTTATTACTCCAGCAGTATTTTTTTTAGAATTAACTAAACCATTATCTTTGATTGGAAGTCATGCTATGATATTTTTCGGACCTATAATTAATGCATTTATTAATACTGAAGGATATTACAAAGCTGCAGAAATATTTGAAAAACCTGAAAATGTTGAATTGCTTATACAAGAAATAGAAAACTTAGAAGAAAATATTATCCATGTTGAAAGATAAAGAATTTTGGTTAGTTGCAGGCGGTATATCGCTTGCTTTTATAATATATTGGATAGCTGGACATCCTCTTTTAAATGAAGAGCGAATTGTGATGTTACTTGTTGTAGTGGTTATGTCAGCTAATCTTATTTATTATACAAGATTCGCAAAAAAAGGTGGAGAAATATTTCTTCGTGCAATACCAGGGTTAAAAGCCGTAGAAGAAGCAGTTGGTCGTTCAACAGAAATGGGTAAATCTGTTTTATATGTACCTGGGATTATGGATATGGATCAAGTAGAAACAGTTGCAGGGGTAATTATTTTGGGACATGTCTCTAAAATGACTTCTCGTTATGAGACTAATTTAAATGTTCCGGTCTCTCGATCAATTGTTATGAAAGCAGCAAGAGAAACTGTTAGGGAGGCATATACAATGGAAGGTCGTCCTGATTTGTTTCAAGATGATATGGTCCATTATTTGACGGATGATCAATTTGCTTATGCAGCAGGTGTAAACGGTATTATGGTTAGAGAAAAACCAGCAGCATGTCTTTATATGGGTAAATTTTATGCTGAATCTTTAATCCTAGCTGAAACTGGAAATTCTATTGGTGCAATTCAAATAGCAGGAACAGCTTCTCAATCACAAATTCCATTTTTTGTCACTGCATGTGATTATACTCTTATTGGTGAAGAGTTTTTTGCTGCCAGCGCTTATTTATCCCAATCGCCTGAATTAATGGGGGGACTCAAAGGTCAGGATATGATGAAAGCTGGGGTAACAGCAACTATAATACTATCATTGCTTATGCGAATGTTATTTGATCTTGGATTGATTGAATGGAATATAATATCAATATTAACGGTACAATGATTTTTTAAAAATGCTCTGGAAAAGACAAATACCTATTTTAATTGCAACAGTTGTTGGCTTATCAACTTTGTTTGGCTGGTTTATTGATCATCCTACTATTGAGTCATTTGTTAATGATGATGCAACTCAGTGGTATGATATTTTAGCTAGTTTTGCAATCTTTCTTGGAGCGTTAAACCTTATGAAGCTTCAAGGTAAAAAGATTTTTAAACAGCAGTCTGGTTGGCAGTATAGCATTTTTGCTATTGGTGGGTTCTTTTTTGCCATAATAGCTGGATTCTTTTATAAAGGAAATGATGCTGTTGAATGGGGTATTCATGTAACTAGTAAAGGAACTTTATTCAAATGGATGTTTGAATATATGTTTACACCATTATCTGCCACAATGTTTGCCCTTTTAGCTTTTTTTGTTGCCTCAGCTTCTTATAGAGCATTTCGAGTTCGAAATCTTGAGGCGACGCTTTTACTTGTGTCGGGAATTATAATTATGGTAGGTAGAGTTCCTTTAGGAAGTAGTATCTCCAGTTGGTTCATTATGTATCTTCTTATTCTGATTGCCAGTTTAGTTGTTAATGTTAAACTCAAAGATAAAAAAATAACATTTGGTGTCTTATTAGGTGGTGTATTGATAGTAACCATTTGGGGTTCATTGCTCGGTTGGCCTATTGATCGTCCTAATTTATTTTATTTACCTATTCTTCAGGATTGGATTTATAATAATCCTAATGTTGCTGGTGCTCGAGCAATTATGATTGGTATTGGTTTAGGAATATTTGCTACATCAATTAGATATATTCTTGGTTTAGAAAAATCTTATATAGGTGAATAATGGATAAATTATTTGATTTAATATTAAAAGCTGGAACAGTTGATAGGAGATGGATATTTCTTGTTATTGGTTTAGCTGTTCTATTGCCTTTATTTTATCCACTTGGGCTGCCAATTCGAGCAACAATTGCAACGCAAAAAGTCTATGATTCAGTCGAAGCATTGCAAGATAATTCTAAAGTTCTTGTTTCTTTTGAATATGGTCCAAGTACCAAACCGGAAATACATCCAATGGCTATTGGCTTATTAAAGCATTTATTTACTAATGGCCATAAAGTGTATGTAACATGCTTGTGGCCAGATGGTCAATTTATGGCAGAAGAAGCATTGACTGAGGTTGCAGAAAAAGAATTCAATCTTTCATATGGCGAAGACTATGTTTTGCTAGGGTTTCGACCTGGGAATGAGGCTGTAGTTAAAGGAATGGTGAGCAATATTCGCAAACTATATACTACTGATGCACGTGGAACATTAGTTAATAATATACCTATGATGAAAAATATTAATAAAGTTGCTGATTTTGATTTTATTTTTTCAGCTTCTGCGGGATATCCTGGTACAGTTGAGTGGGTTCAATATGCTTCAGATCCAACAGGTGTACCAATGAGCACAGGAACAACATCTATTCAGGTGAATGACATAATGCCAATGGTTAACAGTGGTCAGGTTCAAGGGATACTCGCTGGAATGCCTGGCGCTGCTGAATATGAAGCATTACTTGGTTCACCGGGTATTGGTACAAGCGGTATGGATGCTCAGTCTATTGCCCATTTAGTTATTGTGCTATTTATTGTATTTGGAAACATAACATATTTTATTGAAGTACAGAGGTCAAAGAAATACTAGATGGTTGGTCCCTGGATAGCTGCCTTTCTTACTCTTGCGATTCTTTCGTATTTATATAAAGATAATCCTTTCTATAAAGTAGCAGAACATTTATTTGTTGGTATATCTACTGGATATTGGACTTCAATGTTTTTTTGGACTCAAATACAACCAAATTTATTTGGCAGGCTCTGGCCTGCTTCGGAATATAATTCGGATTTATTATGGTATAAATTTTATAATCTTCTCGGAGTTTTTAGTTCTGTTTTTCCTGATGGGGGTATTAATAAAGGTCATAATTTGGAATTGCTTTATTTATTGCCATTTGCATTGGGTATAATGATGCTATTAAGTGTATCCTCTAAGTTTAGCTGGATGGCGCGATGGGGTATTGCCTATACAGTAGGAATGGCAGCAGGATTACGTGCTTATGGTTTTTTGAATTCGAATGTATTGGGACAAATCAGAGGTTCTGCTTTTCAAATTATTAATTCTGATTTGCCATTTTTTGCTCTTGTTGGTGATAGTACTTTTAATAATTTTATCATATTAATCGGAACAATTACTGGCCTCATGTATTTTTATTTTAGTCGAGAGCATACTGGAACTTTTGGAAAATTAAGTAAGATTGGAATTTATTTCTTGATGATAAGTTTTGGTGCTTCATTTGGCTTTGCTGTTATGGGTAGAATTTCATTATTAATTGGTCGTTTTGTTGATTTAATCACTTATTCTGGTTCAGCTTACAACCATGCTACATTATGGCTCTTATTAGCAATGATTCTATTATTAGGTTATTCGGCTTTTACCGATAAGAATAATGCTTCTGAAGGTGAATCCACTATTGAATGATAGTTGAGATTGATTACGTTTATAATTGAATATTTTTTTTAATAGAGCTTCCCTTAAGTATTCTGATCTGAATACTATATATTTATATAATATCAATACTAAATAATGCTATGAAAGACTTACTCACACAATGCGGTATTAATGAAGACAACTTTGGAAGTTGTGTTGGCGGGATGGATTGGATATCCACTAAGGATTCGGGAGAGAATATTTCATATTGTCCAAGCGATGGATCTCGAATTGCAACTGTTTATGAAGCGAATGACAATGATTATGAGCAAATTGTTTCAAAAGCAACTTCTGCATTTAAAGAATGGCGGAAAGTACCTGCTCCTTTAAGAGGGGAATTGGTTAGAGAAATGGGAAACGCATTACGAGATAAAAAAGAAGTATTAGGAAGTCTAGTATCATTAGAAATGGGAAAAATTAAAGAAGAAGGTTATGGTGAAGTACAGGAAATGATTGATATAGCCGACTTTGCTGTAGGACAGTCTCGTATGCTATATGGAAAAACAATGCACTCTGAGCGTCCCAATCATCGTATGTACGAACAATGGCATCCTTTAGGGCCCATTGGTGTTATTAGTGCATTTAATTTTCCTGTCGCTGTTTGGGCTTGGAATGCTTTTATTGCTGCCATTGCTGGAGATGTTGTTATTTGGAAGCCTTCTAGCAGTACGCCTTTAACCGCTGTTGCTGTTCAACATATTTGCAATAATGTATTAGAGAGTCATGGGTACACTGGTATATTTAATTTAATTATAGGAAAAGGATCAACGATTGGTGAAAAAATGTTATCTGATAAGCGGTTACCTCTTATCTCTTTTACTGGATCTACTTACATGGGGAGACATGTAGCAGAAGTGGTGTCGAAACGTTTTGGTAAAACAATATTAGAGTTGGGTGGTAATAATGCTATATTGGTAGATGAAACCGCAGATCTTGATTTAGCAACTCCCGCAATTGTTTTTGGAGCTGTTGGCACTGCTGGTCAACGTTGTACGTCTACGAGAAGAGTTATAATACACAACTCAATATCGAATACATTAACAGAACGATTGTTAAATGCATATCGTCAGGTAAATATTGGTGATCCATTAGAGAAAGGTACATTAATGGGGCCTCTTGTTAATCAAAGTGCCGTTGATTCTTATTTAAATGCAATTGATAAAGTGAAGAAGGCTGGAGGAGAAATTCTATGTGGTGGAAAAATTATAGATAGAAATGGATATTTTGTTGAACCAACTATTGCAAAAGTAGAAAATCATTGGGATATAGTTCAAGAAGAGACCTTTGCACCGATTCTTTATTTAATAGAATATGATCATTTATCTCAGGCGATTGAAATGCATAATAATGTTCCTCAAGGTTTATCATCTTCTATGTTCACAACAAATATTCAAAATGCTGAATTGTTTTTGTCTTATGCAGGTAGTGATTGTGGAATAGCAAATATAAATATTGGCACATCGGGTGCAGAAATAGGAGGAGCTTTTGGAGGCGAGAAGGAAACTGGAGGAGGTCGAGAGTCTGGATCGGATTCATGGAAGCAATATATGCGCCGACAAACAAATACTATTAATTGGAGTAATGAACTACCGTTAGCTCAAGGAATAAAGTTTGATATTAGTTAATAATAGTAAAGGATGGAGTTAAATGGTTGATCCTAAAAAAGTACATTCTATTATAGGTGAGCGTATGCTGGCTGATGGGATGGCGCAAGTGATAGATTTAAATAAAAGTCATGGTTCTTGGTTGGTTGATGCAAGGGATGGTAAAGAGTACTTGGACCTATTTTCAATGTTTGCTTCTATGCCTGTTGGGTATAATCATTCATACTTACTAGAAAATCAACAAAGATTGCTAGCACCAACCTTAAATAAAATAACTAATTCCGATATCTATTCAACTGAAATGGCCCAATTCGTTGATACAGTAGGATCCATTGCGCAACCAGATTATTTACCATATTCTTTTTTTGTTGAAGGTGGCGCTCTTGGCGTTGAAAATGCTTTAAAAACAGCATTTGACTGGAAGGTGCGAAAAAATATTGCTTCTGGTAAAGGGGAGAAAGGATCAAAGGTCATACATTTTAAAGACTGTTTTCATGGTAGGACAGGATATACAATGAGTTTAACAGACTCACCGGATCCGAGAAAAACATTGTATTTTCCTCAATTTGACTGGCCAAGGATTGATAATCCAAAACTACAATTTCCTATTACAGATGAAGTATTAGCGAATGTAAAAATATCAGAAGAGAGAGCTATTGAACAGATTAAATCAGCGCTTCATAGCAATCCTGATGAAATAGCCTGTTTAATTATTGAGCCCATTCAAGGTGAGGGTGGTGATAATCACTTTCGATTAGAGTTTTTTGAACAATTACGTAATCTTGCAGATGAAAATGAATTTTTACTTATATATGATGAAGTGCAAACTGGAGTTGGTGTTACTGGAAACATGTGGGCTCATCAGCAATTCCCAGATTCATGCCGTCCCGATATAATTAGTTTTGGTAAGAAAATGCAAATATGTGGAATATTTTGCGGAAAACGGGTAGATGAAGTAGAGAATAACGTATTTCATGAGTCAAGTCGATTAAATTCAACATGGGGTGGTAATATTGCCGATATGGTACGGATTACTATCTATCTAGAAATTATCGCCAATGAAAAGCTTGTTAATAATGCTTCTACAAATGGTAATTATTTATTGCAAAAACTTCAAAATATTCAAGAAGAGTATAGTGATGTAGTAAGTAATGCACGTGGAAGTGGATTGTTTGCTGCATTTGATTTATCAGATACATCTACAAGAGATTCATTAGCTAATTTAATTATTTCAGAAGGTGCTTTAATTCTTGGTTCAGGGAAAAAATCAATCCGTTTTCGTCCACATCTAAATATTTCTAAGGAAGAAATAGATCTTGCTGATCAGATTATCAGGAGAGCTATTGCTCGATTGTGACATCAGATTCTTACGGTACTCTTTACATTGTTTCAACACCTATAGGTAACTTAAAAGATATAACATTTCGGGCTGTTGAAATATTGTCTTCCGTTTCTCTCATTGCTGCGGAGGATACGAGACATTCTAAGAAACTTTTTCAGCATTATAATATTAGTACTCCGTCAATTAGTTTTTTCGAACATAATCGAACATCTAGAATACCTCAGATAATTTCAAATTTGTTAAAGGGCGATAATATAGCTTTAATAAGTGATGCAGGTACCCCTGGGATAAGTGATCCTGCATATAGACTCATCAGAGAGGCCATTGCTAAAGATATAACTGTTGAATCAATTCCAGGAGCAACCGCATTAATTGCTGGTGTGGTGTTATCCGGTCTGCCAACAGACCGTATTCTTTTCGAAGGATTCTTACCCCCAAAGAAGGGTAGAAAAAAAAGACTGATAAATCTTATAGATGAAGATGCGACAATAGTATTTTATGAAAGCCCTTATCGATTGATTAAGACTTTGAAAGAAGTTTTTGAAGTATTAGGAGATAGACCAGCGGTTATTGCGAGAGAATTAACAAAAATGAATGAGGAAATTATTCGTGGAACTGTTTCAGATTTATTGTCGTATTTTAGTAATAATAAACCACGTGGTGAATTTGTAATAATGATAGGAAAAAATGATACCAATGTCTTTTTCAAATAACGCTAAATTTATTACTTTTGAAGGAATTGATGGTTGCGGTAAATCTACGCAGGCAAGAATGTTATTGGATGCTCTAAATAAAAATCATTCAATAGATACAATCCTTGTTCGTGAGCCTGGTGGAACAACTATTTCAGAATCTATTCGAGAAATTTTATTGCATAGCAATAAAGGGGAATTAGGTGATCGTTCCGAATCTTTACTTATGACTGCTAGTAGAGCTCAATTAACTCAAGATGTTATTATACCTAATTTAGAATTAGGTAAATATGTAATCGCAGATCGATATAGCGATTCAACATTAGCATATCAAGGTGGCGGTAGAGGAATTGATATCGATTGGTTGGTTGATTTAAATAATTATGCTACCTTCGCATTAGTTCCCGATATTACATTTTTGATAGATATTCGACCAGAAGAAGCATTGCGGAGAATGGATCAGGGTTCGGATAGAATCGAGGGAGAGGGAATTGAGCTTCAAACTCGGGTGCGAAAAACATATCATGATCTTGCAGAAAAGTATCAGGATCGATATGTATTATTGGATGGTCATAGTTCTATAAATGATATTCAAGAAAAATTGCTTAATGAAATGAAAAGAAGAGGATTAATATCGTGAAATTTTATAGAAAGATTTCTTTGCATTATTTTGCAATATTTTTCTCGGTGCTATTAATTAGTATTGTCTCATTTGCATTTACTAAATCAGATGTATATCGTGAGCTTGCTCGTTCACAGCGTCTTATTAATGAAGTCTATAAATCATTAATAACAAGGTATGCGGATCGTCTTGATACTGAAAAATTTACAAAAATAGTTATTAATAATATTCTGGATGATTTAGACCCCTATACAGTGTATATGGAAGAAAATGAAAAAGATGGATTAGATCTATTAACAAAAGGAAAATATGGCGGAGTAGGAATAAACCTTGGTGTGCGTGAAAAGAAACTTACAGTTATTTCGCCCATGGATAATTCACCTGCAAAAAGAAAAGGCGTCATTTCTGGAGATATTATTGTCAAAATAGATGGTTTATTAACAAAAGAAATGTCTTTGGATGACGCTGCAAAACATATTCGAGGACCAAAAGGAACCGATGTTATCTTATCGATTAAACGTTTTGGGGATGAAAAATTAATTGATTTTTCATTAACTAGAGATAATATAACCGTAAAAGATGTTGCTTACACTGGTATGCTTGATGATGAAACAGGATATATTCGTTTAACTCGATTCTCAAAAAACTCAGCACCAGAAATGCGTTCAGCAATAAAAAATATTCAAACAGAAAGCGCTTCACGTATTGTTATTGATTTACGTGATAATCCTGGAGGTTTATTGCAATCTGCTATTGAAATATTAGATATGATAACTCCCAAAGGAAGTACTCTCTTATCAACAAAAGGTCGATTGCCTGAATCCAATAAGCATTATATATCTAGAAAAGATCCTATAATCGGTGAGGAAATAAAAATAGCTGTTCTTATTAATGAGGGTAGCGCTTCTGCGAGTGAAATAATAGCTGGAGCAGTACAGGATCTTGATAGAGGAATAATAATAGGAACCCGGTCTTTTGGAAAGGGACTAGTTCAATCTGTCTATGGCTTAGATGGTAGTGGAAAGAGAAGCTTAAAGGTAACAACTGCAAAATATTACATACCTAGCGGTAGATTGATTCAAAAGCCAGGATATATTGACGATGAAGTAATTATCAATGAAGATCAAAAAGATACTTTATTTTATACTATAGGCGGAAGAAGCGTCAAAGGTGGTGGAGGAATAGCTCCTGATTACGAAGTTGAAATGCCAAAGGTTACCCCGTTGGTTTTGGAATGTTGGAGAAAAGGCTTATTTTTTAATTTTGCTCAAGAGCGCCAGCATAGATATGATATCTACGATGATGCATTAGTGGATGTAACAATCCTAGATGATTTTAAATCTTATCTTGATAGCCAAGAAATAGATGTGAATACTGATGGTGAAAAAGATCTGGAAAAGGCGAGAGAGAAAATACTTTCTTTAGATAGTACCAATATGGACTTAACACATGCTTTTGATTTTGTTGAAACATATATCATTGATCGTGAGGCAATATTGTTTGACGAGGAAGTTGATCTTTTGAAAAGAAGGTTGTATCTAGAACTAATTGGGATCATGAAGGGTACAGAATACCGTGTTGAAGAATCAATAAAAGATGATCCTGTTGTAATGAAGGCAAAAGATATACTACAAGACCCAGTTGCATATACTAGCTCTTTTATTCCCGATCAGGAATCTGAGACTATCAGTAATTAATTTTTCAATTTTATAACATATTTTCCTTTAGCTTGGAAATTATATTATATGAAAAATGCGTTGCAATAATCAGATTTCTCGACGAATTTCAGCTCCACTTGGGGCGATTAGCTCAGGTGGTTAGAGTGCTTGCTTGACATGCAAGAGGTCACTGGTTCAAGTCCAGTATCGCCCACAGAATTATATAGGAATATATTATAGGAAAAATAGTAAATACTGACTTCGGCTTATATGTAAAGAATCATCTGATGGTGATCGCCGATAACGTTTCTGACTTTGTAACGGATATTATAATTTAATTTGTATTAAGAATTCATGATATTATGAGTCAAATTACCGTTACACTACCGGATAAGAGTACGCGTTCTTATAGCCCCGGCGTTACTCCCCATGAGATAGCAGAAAGTATTGGTGCTCGTCTTGCAGATGATGCATTAGCTGCGCAGGTTAATAGTGAATTAGTTGATCTTAATGTTCCTATTAATGGTGATGCAGAAGTTGCTATATTGACTGGAGATAGCCCGGAGGGACATGCTGTTCTATTGCATAGCTGCGCCCATTTGATGGCGCAAGCTGTAAAATCTTTTTGGCCTAAAGCAAAACTTACCATTGGGCCAGCTATTGAAAACCGATTTTATTATGATTTTGATGTTGACTTCACTTTTTCTGATGATGATTTATTAAAAATTGAAGAAAAGATGCGTGAGATATCTAAAGAAGACTTTCCTTGTATTCGAACAAATCTCACCAGAGACGAAGCTATTAGTATTTTTAAAGAAATGGGTGAAGACTATAAGTTAGAAATTTTAGAAAGCATTGGCCCAGATGAGCAATTATCATCCTATGCGCAGGGTGACTTTGTTGATTTATGTAGAGGTCCACATATTCCATCGATTGGAAAACTTAAATATTTTAAACTGTTAAATATATCTGGTGCATATTGGCGCGGAGATGAGAATAATAAAATGTTGCAGCGCATATATGGCACAGTATTTACATCCAAGAAAAATCTAAACCAATACTTGAACTTTCTTGAAGAGGCAAAAAAACGAGATCATCGAAAGATTGGAAAAGAACTTTCCTTGTTTACTTTTGATGAAGAAGTTGGTCCTGGTTTGCCTTTATGGCTGCCAAATGGTGCAGTGATTATGGATGAATTAGAAGATCTTGCAAAAGAAACTGAGCATGCTGCTGGTTTTCATCGAGTTCGAACTCCTCATTTGACAAAAGGATCTTTGTATGAAAAATCTGGACATTTGGATCATTATCGCGATGCAATGTATCCAAGTATGGATGTAGATGGAACCGAGTATTATGTGAAACCAATGAATTGTCCTCATCATCATAAAATTTATGATTCAAATCCAAAAAGTTATCGCGATTTACCAGTTAGATTATCAGAATACGGCACTTGTTATCGGTATGAAAAATCTGGTCAGTTATTTGGCTTAATGCGGGTACGAAGTATGCAGATGAACGATGCGCATATTTATTGTACTGCTTCCCAGTTTAAGGAAGAATTTCTTGCCGTTTGCAATATGTATATTCATTATTTTGATATTTTTGGAATAGATAAATATCAAATGAGATTGAGTCTTCATGATCCAGCTGGATTGGGTAAAAAATATATTAATGAACCAACTCTCTGGGAGAAGACAGAATCCGAAGTTCGTCAAGCGCTAATTGAGGGAAACATTGATCATGTTGAAATATCTGGTGAAGCAGCATTTTATGGTCCAAAAATAGATGTTCAGGTTTGGAGTGCTATTGGAAAGGAATTTACTCTTGCAACGAATCAAGTGGATTTTGCAATACCAAAACGATTTGGTTTAACTTATACAG
>Ga0208407_1000251_pt1 | contig 25548 bp, 52 predicted proteins | sample ETNtaG_9_FD_185775 | JGI IMG/M metagenome (GOLD analysis project Ga0208407, IMG submission 185775) | Marine microbial and viral communities from oxygen minimum zone, Eastern Pacific Ocean - ETNP201406SV69 (SPAdes) (version 2) | ecosystem: Environmental > Aquatic > Marine > Oceanic ...
AATTTTATCATAATAGTTAATTGGTGGACTCATCACCGATCTTAGCTCTACTTGAGTGGGAGTGTAGATTAAACTTCTTCTCTGCTTTCTTTTAACCAACAACTCTCTGCAATATTTTTTACCCACCTCTTCTCCGCAATTTTTGAGCCACATTCTAAGGTTGGTTCTAGAATTAAAGTCGGTGTTGAGATAGTAATCTTTGTTTTTGAATTTAATGATAGAATTATCATACTTATCGTATCTAGGCCAATACGTTTGATAATATTCTGCCATGCGCAACTTGTGGGCCTTTAAGTGCCCGTGAAGTTGCTTGTCAGAATCAAACTGCTTGCCGCAAACTTTACATTCAACCATTCAATACCTCATTTTCAGATAATCCCATTATTCTCGCTTTTACTTCGTCCATCGAGCCAAGGTTTTCGACCTCTTCCCTCAAAGCTTTTTTACGTAGCTCGGCAAGTTTAACCAACTTTTCCCTACTTTCTTTATCTCGCCATAATTCTACCAAATTTAAGATACTAGCGTTGGCTTTTACTTGTTTGGATAATCTGTCGCTTCTTTTTACCTTCAAATCGCTTAAAAGTTTTTGTTGTCTGGTAACGCATTGATTATATTCGGTTCTAGCTGTATTGCCAGCTTCGACAAGCGCCATAGGCACACGAGAGCTATTTTCTAACTCTGCATCTATTTGAGCCTGAATCGCTGAAATGGTTCTTTGTATCGTTGTTGATATGACCACCTCAGTTGAAAGAACTATATATTGATCAACTTCTTCTTGGGTTAAATCTCCTTTGTCGTGGGTATATCTCACAAAGCTGCTTTCGAAAAGCGATCTTTGATCAGTAGTTTCATAGGAATTGATTTGATGCACAAATCTAACAGTGTTCATGTATCCTTGTATAGAATTTAATTCATTGCTTTGTTTATTGGAGATTTTCTTTTTATCTATTTTTTCGTGAATATATGAGTTAACTTTATTTAGAGTCTTATCAAATGTATTCGGCGGTTCGTATTCCCCTATCACTGGAGTAGGTGGCGAGAGAATTTCAACAGGCAAAGATTCTACGAAAGTTTTAATTGTCCTATATTCCTGACTAAGCGCAGAATGAGAAGCTTCATTTGGAAAAATATCTTTTACTATATCTTTAATTGGCAGAGTGCTTAGTTCCGTAATTCTTTCTTTCTGTTCTTCGGATAAATCTATTAACCCTTTGGCTTGGTATTTTTGCGCTGGCCTAGCTTCTAAATCTAAAGTAGATAAAAACGCCTTAACGCATTTACCGTATTTACTACGTCCATCTTTAAGCTCCTCTGGTGCGTCAGGAAAGGCCTCTGAGACCATTCTTTTTAGGGAAGGCGGTCTGTTGTCGGGACGGGAGTTCCAAGCGCTTAGGATGCGTTCTTGGCCCTCTACGCTAAGGTATACGCCATCTGATGCAAATGGTTTTTTCTCTTCACTCATGATATATCCAGTTCGTCGTTATCGATTATCTTTTTAGCCGTATCGAGTATCGTTTTTTTTATATTTTTTAATTGTTTGTACCCCGGGTTCCTGTTTTTTTCTGTAGTCTTATATCCCATTAATTTAGCCACTTCATTTTCGTCCACCCCTTGTATGTATAACTTGTCATATACTGTCCATTCAAATGGCTTTAGCTTTTTACGCATAATAGAGTGAAGCTTCTTTGCGGAGTCTTCTATGTCAACTTCTCGATGAGCTATACAATGGACTTCTTGAGAATGATTTTCTAATGGAACTGGCAGTTTGGCGTCATGGGCTTTCTTCTTGGTTCTCTCCCAGTTATCGTAAAGGGGGCATTCACTACATTGCTTAACATATATTGAACAGAGATTCTCTCCTTCTGCTGCGGCACATTTTAAACAGGGCCTACTAAAATTTCCATAATTATTTCGTATTAAATTTTTTATTTGATTAGAGATTATCCTGTTCAGCCAAGGCGCAAGGGGCTTTTCCGGGTCATACATTTCCCATTTTTTATATATATGTATACGAATAATCTGAGCTACATCATCAAAGTCCATCCATGCTAATATGGTGAGATTCCATTTACCCCTCCTTTTGGCGATCTCTGTGTCTATGATAGATATAGATTCTTCAAATTTTGGACGAGTCTTCTTCTCTTTTTTCACTAATCGCTTTTAGGATTACGAAGAGTCCCTGCTTCTCTTTTGAATTCGTCTAATATTTTCTTTTTAGAAATACGCGGAGGCTTATAGCTGTCGTTGATTGGTCTATCATCATTTTCAGACGCTTCCGCGAATACCTGCCCCAATTTCACACCTTTTGTTACGTCTGGTTGTATTTCAATATCTAAACCTTGTAACTGGGGAATATTAGCTACTTCTTCTTGAGACTCTTCAATTTCGGGTTGCTGTTCAATTACTGTTTGCGCTGGCTTATTGGCTCTAGCGCTAGCATTAAGGCCTTCACCACAGCTTGGGCAAAAGTTAGGTTGCTTTGCGGTATACTCAATTTTATATCCACATTCTGTACAATATTTTTTCATATATAGGCCTTTCTCATAATAGGTATTTATTGACTAAATTTCTACTTTTTCTAAAACAGTGTAAACTATATTAAGATGGAAAACGACGATTTCCGTAAACAATTAGAAGAAGATTTTAACAACATACTTAAACTTTCTTATAAATATTGCAAGTCTTATGATACATTAAATAACGACATTGTCACTTTTTCCCAGCAGATTAACGCCAAAGCTTACGAAGGTTTGAAGAGGATAAAAAGAAATCCAAAAGTTGGGACCGAATGCTGCAAGGGTCAATGTGGATGTGATTAAATTAATTTTAAGATTCTAAATTGCTTGGATAACTTCCTGAAGTCCAAGGGTTAGAAATGGCTTCCCCTTTTATTTTTGATACCCATTGTTTTTTTCCTGAATCATTATATGCATTAAGAAAAGTAGCTAATTCAGCAGCTACTTCGTCATTTGTCATGTATAAGACTTCTCTTCCTTCGCTGTAATCTAACTCGATACGTATCATACCCCTACTTATTGAAGTAATATCTTACTATTTTACCATTAAGCATTTTCGTTATGACGAACTCGTGTTTTCCAGCAGCTTGATTATAGTATCTTATCCTTTCATATGTAAAAGGAGATTTTCTCATTTTTTCTTTTTAGTTTTAGTATTTGATGTGTGTTCCGGCATCATTGCTTTGATTTCGTCAACTAGCCCCAGTTCAAGACATTCGTCTGCGTCGATCCACCAATCTTTTCTATCCCAATTTCTTTTAATTTTTTGTTTGGTGAGTCTAGAGCGGGATATAAATATGTCTAGACAACGATCTTCGATTCTTTTTACGAGTCTCACTTCGTCTTCTACTTCATATGTTTTCCCGATAGCTCCAAACGCTGCTCTATGTATCATCATCCATGCTTGATGACCAATCCATCTTACATCTCCTGCTTGCAGGAGAATCCCGGCCATAGATGCTGCCATTCCAAGAGAACCAGTCGTTATCTTATGTCCGTTGTTTCTTAAATCCTGAATAAAGTCAAATAATTCAAATCCATCAATAATACTTCCTCCGGGAGAAGAGAATACTATCTCTATGTCGCACTTTGGACTTCTTCTATGCCATTGTGTCAATTTAGTCATGCATCCTGCTACAGATGCCTCGTTAACGTCGCGAGAGAAGCGGAATAAGAAGTTTTCTTCGTCGGTTGCTAGCCTTTTATCTCTCGCCGTCGCCGCGTCCTCATAATCAATTTCTGCTCTAGCAGCTTCGGCCTCTAATTTTCTAGCTTCGGCCTCAATTTGTCTTACCTCGGCCTCAACTTTTCTGATGTCGGCTTCTATTTCGGCTTTGCTTCTATTTCTTTCCGGTAATTTTTCATATTTTTCTTTACTCATTATACATCCTTTAATTTTCTGGTTATAAATTTAACGAGTTCCGATCTCATAATATCTTCTTCGGTAAACTTAAAGCTTCTTATCCCGTGTGCTTCACTTTCTTCGTCTGAAAATATAGAAAACAACTTTTCGAAGCCACCTTGGTTACTCTCGCCCCTAATATCGGTTTGCATTGGGTCTGCTAAAATAAAGCATCTACTGTTGTTGCCCATTCTGGTCAAAACAGTAGTAATTTCCTTAATCGTGCTATTCTGAGCTTCATCAAGAATGATGCACTTGTGATCCCAGTGCATTCCCCTAGCGAAATTCACGGGGAACATGCTGACCCTGTTCTGATCTTGTAATTTTGTTGTTATTGCAGTAGATGTGAGCTCATCTAATTTGTCCAAAAACGGCAAATTGTAAAATCTCAATTTCTCGTCTGCCGAACCGGGCAGAAAGCCCAAATGAGAATTGCTACTTTCTACCGCTGATCTCAAATACATTATATCACTCAACACTCTCATGTTTAATAATTGTAATCCACAGTATGTTGATAGAAATGTTTTTGCGGTTCCCGCTGGACCCTGTACAAAGACTACTCTAGTATCAGGGTGAAGAGCTAACTTAAAAAATTCTTTTTGTTTCTCTGTCCATTTAAATAAATTTACTTTTATTTTTGATTTAATTGGGTTGGGAGTAAGACCATCTGTTTGGGTGGGTATGTTTTCGTCCATAATATCGCGAATTACTGCGCGAGCAGATTTCTTTTTAGCGGCCATAATAGTTTATTACCTTGTAAAAGGATTTACACGCTTAAAATACAAGGTGTAAGAATATATATGAAAGAGCCGGAAAATGAAGATGGTTCTGTAGAGGGTCAAGACCATCTCACATACTTAGAAATAGATAAACACTGGGAAGATTATCTTAACTGGTGTAGAGAGCAAGAAAACTCAAGTAGTCCACACGATTAGTGAAAGATAAATCAACGCTAGATATAGCAGCGAACAAAATCCAATGGGAAGCATCGCTGCAAGGAATAAATGTTGTCATTAAGCCAAGCGAAAAGGGAGAATGCGTAGTTTGTTATAACCCAGATGCAAAAAAAGCAGTCTGTGTTGTAGAAAGCGGCAAATTAAAGGTGGCAACTTACGATATAAATGTATCCAAATGGATGTGGGCTCTTGACGAAGGCTTTGAAGTGGAAGATATTTCAACAAGCAAACAATTAAGGAACGATATATTCACGCAGATTAAATTTAAAGAAGCCATTAAGTATCTCTCATGAATTTTTTTATTGATTCAGAAAAATTTGTTTATAAAAACGAAATTATAAGCAAAACTGATACCTTTTTAAATGAATACAAAAAAATCGTAAACTTTTTAAACTACCCAGAGAAAATACATAACGACAAATGGAAACTATCTCCATTTTTATACAAGGGTAAGTGGTTCAACCGACACCCAGCGCAAAAATCATTAGAATTTCTTAAAACACTCGAACACATGTTCATTGCTACTTATAGCGTGTTCGAACCTAATGCAAAAATTTACCCACATGTAGGTTATGACCTCGAAGAACCTGTCTATAGAGTCCATTTACCAATTATAGTCCCGAATGATTCGCAAAATTGTTGGATTAAGGTCAAGGGGGAGAAAAGATCATGGCAAAAAAACGAATTATTAATTTTTGACGACATGATGGAGCATGAAGCGCAAAATAATACAGAAGAAGATCGAGTCGTTGTTATAATGGATTTTAAAAAGGAAGCATTTAACTTGTAATGCAAAAAAATTTTTTAACTATTTACAATTTTAATTACAACGGGTACAATGTATACATGGAGAGCGGGGAAAAACCACAAAATTCAGAAAAAATACTAGAAAAGATAAGAATTATAACAGATCAGTTTTCATATGGATACGGCGGAGACATGGCATGTGAGTATTTCTTCAAAGAGGAAGGTCTTAGGAAGCGCTTTGAAGGAAATGGAGGCATTCAAGCTAGAACAAAGTGACATTCCGCTGATTATCAGGTTAGTTGAGAACCCAAAATACGATATCGGACTCTTCGCAGGTAACGTAGACCTGTTTTCCCACGACTGTATACATGTTTTACTCGGAAGAGGGCTCAGATTGAAAGATGAGGCCTTTGTGATAGGCTATACGATGGGTAGTACAAAGAAAATGAGGCGCTGGAGGCGCAATTTATTTTTATTTGTTTCTAAATTTTATCCAGAAGGGTATGCGTTCACGGAAAAAGAGAGATTTGTCTTTAACATGGGTGTCATGGCTGGTAGTTTATGCGGGTCAGACTTGTCTAAAGTAGATTTTTCTCAATTTTTAAACGAAAAAATACAAAAAGTCCGAAAAAAACTTGGTATAGATGTCGATTTATTATATAATTGTTATACCGTTGAAAAAAAGTGTTTCCCATCTTGCGAAGAAAGTCAAAGATTGATATGAAAGAAAGTTGGGAAGAGCATTATGATAGAATTTGGACTAGATTGGGGTGGATTGGTTCAATTTTAGTGATTTTTGGCTACTTTTTGAACGCAAACCATAATTCGTCTTCTTGGCTGGTGTGGTTATTGGGTAATGTTTTTGTGGGAGGCTATTGTATCCACAAAAAAGCTTATCCAACTGCGTTAATGTCGTTTATTATTGCGATTATGAATATATATGGTTTCATTAGATGGAGTTCCGTCTAATGAATCGGGGAAAAAGGGTTTCCAGTACCCGTCGAACAAACCAGTAACCCTGCTTGTATAGCAAACATATACGAAAGACACAGGTTCCGAGAGAATTGGGATGCTTTCTGTTAGGTTCGACACATTTTATCTTGTTTTTAAGTTAGTCTGGTATTATATTCATTAAATGGATGAAAAAAACAGCATCATGATTCCGTTAAAAGGGTTTAAGGTAAATGGATTTCGAATTAATCTCTTTTATAAGGAAGAGGAAGACCCATATCTGGATACAGATTTAGATATGTTCGACGAATCATTTATTTCTTACGATTTCTCAATACAATACGAGTTTTTCGATCATGACGGCAACAAAGTTTCAAAAAAACAAGAAGTCCAATTATTTCAACACTTATATCAAGAAGGTTATCTTGAGTTTATCTCTGAATACCTAATGGATCATATAGAAAACATTGCAAATAAATATCCATCTCGCCAAGACTTGATGAAGTCAGGCGGCTACGCTGATTTTATCATGCACTTAAGTAAAGCGTGGCGAGAAGCATGGAAAAAGCATATGAAAGACTGTATAGGGGAAAACACCCTATAAAAAAATAGGGCCGCCGATTTTTTCAACTTCGCTATTTACAATTATTAATAAATATAATTTTGCGGTTCTAAAGTACCCCCCCTCCGGTATATCCACAAGCAGCAACTGAGAAACCGGCAGCGATTCGGGGAGACTCATATTTATCCCCCCCCGGTCATATCACAGATTTTAATGAGACTAATTCTCAATATTTGGGGTGGGTTGGCATGGTTCTTGCTTCAAAAAAAATGCGTATTTACGAAAATAATTCTCGCTAAAAAATCAAATCTGCATTAGATTATTACCAGTGAGAGGCACTAAAGCACTCACCCTAAAACGAAGCAATAAAGCTAATCGTAAAATGAACAAAGAACAAAACATCATGGACGCGCTGGAAGCCCTGCGCGATCTCTCCGCCGCTGCTGTCCTCAATCCTAGCCAACTCGGCAGGATCGTAACTCACGACCTCGCCGCGATCAACGCCATGCTGACCAATGACGGCAGCAAGGCAAACCCCGTGCCATACAGCAAGGGGAGCGACAAGGAACTGGCCGCCAAGATCACCCAATGGTAGATTCTCACGGGGGAGGCGCAAGCCTCCCCCATTTAACCCCAAACCTAAACACAAAAAGCAAATGAAGCATATCAAATACGAAGTGTTCAAACTGGAAGAAATGGACGACAGGCAACTTGAGTTGCTGGTAACTGGCGCAGGATTCGCCTCGTTCCTTTACACACTAGGCCCAAGCAATAAACAAGCTGGAGCCGTGAAACGTATCACCCTAAACGTGGGCGCGAAATATCGCAACGTGTTACAGCGTAGCAAGTTAAGCCTAGAGCGAATCATGGAGTGCGATCTAGGTGCGGCGATCATCGAACACCCCCAAGATACCCCGCGCATCGTGTTCGCAGATCAGGATCAGGAAACCATGCAGGAAGCTGCCAAGCGTGAATATCTGTCGATCCTCAAGGCGATCAAATGCCACGACGAGAAGATCAGCAACAGCGATTATACCAAGGCGGGATTATATGAGGCGATTGATCGTGCCATGCCTACCAATGACGGCGCAGCGTTAAACGTGAAGCGTCACAAGCTCGACGGCACACTGGAGATCGGGGGATTGCATCACGCCGAAAAGCTGTTGAAACCCTCGCCGCTCCCCCATCCTGCCCCGCGCAAAAGTAGCCCGTTGGTGATAGCTCGCAACACGATCCGCAAGCAGTTGAGCCGCAGCAAGTGGCGCACACTGGCAATCGAAAATATCGCGCTGGTGAAGCGACAAGGCGAACACTTGATCTTTGCCCCGCAAACGATCAGCGAGTTTGGCGAGTTTTCGTCATGGGACGCTGACGCGATCCAAGAAATGGAAAGCCAATGGAATGCGGTTAAAGCAACAGCCGCCAGATAATAACCTCAACGGGGGAGGCGCAAGCCTCCCCCAAAATACCCCGATGCAAACACGAAACAAATACGCGATACAAAAGGCGAGTCCATTCGCCACGAAGCAACTAGGCAGCAAGCTGCAAAAAGTGATCCAAGATCACGAGAGAGAAAAAGACGAACACCGCCAGACGTTCAAAGATGGATTGATTGATGGCCTACTAATAGGAATACTGGCCGGATTAATACTAGCGGGTGCGTTAATAAAATATCTCTAAATCATAGGAGCCGAAAGGCTCCTTTTTTTTTACCCCCAGACTCCCCCAGATGACCCCCAAGCGCTTATTTGCCATTATCCAAATAATCTGGCGATTTGTCAAGGAATAAAGTTATTAAAAGTTATTCACAATCATTGACTTTGTTCCCTTTTATATGGTACGATAACACCGTTATGAATAATACAAATGAAATTCAAATTGGTTCGAGGGTCACACACAAACGCGCCGCGAGCAACGGCGTGGGCTTTGTTATGGATTTAATCATAATGGACGGAGCGCCTGACGGAGACGCTCATGGCGCGTGGGTGCAGTGGCCTGAGACGGGTCACGTTCAATGGCTTGAAGCTCCTATTGGTGAGCTTGAGCTTGTTAAGACCTCCAAGATGCTCAAGGAGGAATTAGGCTACTACGCGAACACCAGAGGCGACTACCAAGGCAAGGTTATAAGCGCTGTGGCCTTCCTGTGCGATGCGTATGGTGACGGTGAGATTATCCTTGATAAGATGCGCGACATCGTGAAGCTTCACGAGGAGGAAGAGATGAACACCCACACCTGTGAGACTTGCGGCACGGAGTTTAGTTTCTCCGCCACTTGCCCTGCACCTGTTCCATCTGCTGGGCCACAGGAGGTGTGCGGTGGCGAACCACACGTTAACATTGATTACCGCGAGCAATTCACTCCACAGGAGTTTCCCAGCGGTTACTAATCCAAAGGCCGAAAGGCCTTTTTTTTTGTGCCTTCCCCCAAGTGGCCCCATATGACCCCCCGGCATTTATTTGTTCTATTGTAAATAATCCGGCGATTTTAGTCAAGGAAAAGTTATTCACAGGCTGTTAATAAAATATAAAAAAAAAGCTTTCCCCCATATGACCCTTTTGGTAGTCTGGTTCCGTTATGAATAAACTACGTTATCAAATAAAGAACAACGACAAGTTACTAAATATGGCATTGAGTCACACTGGCAATGGATTCGCTCACATTGTTGCGCGAACAATTCCGGCAATGCGTAAAACAAACAATCCGTTTTATGGCAACGTCTACAAAATAACAGACGCACAAATTCAAAACGGTTTTAAGTATATCAATTCCGTAAACAACCAACTTGCAAGGGAAGGCAAGCCATTGGTTAAACAACAACCACGCCAATGGGGAAAGCGCATTGAAGGCACAGGCGTTGTGGAGCATACGAAAAAAGGTGAAACAGAAAAAACGTTTTATCTAGAAGCAAAAATTGAACGCATTAACTTTGTCGGTTTTTATGATATAGAAACAGGCGAAGAAATTGAACGCGAAACACTTGCACCTTGGTTGACTAAAAAAGGTGAATCATCCACTCAGGCAAGTCTTGAGAAAAAAATCATTTACCGTGATTTTGCCCTTTCATCTATTCTCTGGATTCGTATGGATGGAATAGAAATAGATAACAGAGTAAAACAAGGTCATCACCAATTCGCCCTTGAAAAAGTCACAACATAAACCCAAAGGCCGAAAGGCCTTTTTTTTTGCCCCCAAAACCCCCCATATGACCCCAAAGTGCTTATTTGCATTTTATCAAAAAATCCGAGAACTTGCAAGCAAAAGTTATTCACAACCTGTTAATTATTTTATAAAAAAAAGCTTGTCTTTGGTTACCTCTTCTGGCATTCTGTCTGCGTTATGAATGACACGCAAACGCTAAAATTCGGAAAGCCAAACGCCAAATTAAAAAAGATGGCAAAAAAGCTTGGCTTGAAATTGTCCACGTTTACCCTTCCGGCTGGCTATACTTGCCCCGGTGCAAGTGATTGCCTAGCCTTTGCCGATAGGATAACGGGCAAAGTAAAAGACGGAGCAAAAACAGAATTTCGCTGCTTTATGGCATCCGCCGAAGCCCGTTCCCCGTCTTTGCGTCAAGCCGTTTGGCATAATTTGGAATTGATCAAAAACGCGTTGCAAAATAGCGTTGCCGATTGTGTTTCACTAATAGAAAAAAGCTTGCCAAAATGCGACGTTTGCCGCGTCCACGTTGGCGGCGATTACTTCAGCAAAAAATATCTTTTGGCGTGGGTAGAAGTAGCAAAGCGCAATCCGCAAACGGTTTTTTATTCCTACAGCAAAAGCTTGCCCTTTTTCGAAGATATCGCATTGCCTGAAAATCTAGTTTTGACGGCATCCCGTGGTGGCAAGTTTGATAATTTGATTGATCAATTGAATTGGAAAAAAGCCGTGGTTGTTTTCTCTAAAGCCGAAGCGAAAAAGCTTGGCTTGGAAATTGATTCAGACGATGAAAAAGCCGCGTTTGGAAAAAAAGATTTTGCGTTGCTTATTCACGGCACACAACCGAAGGGCAGTGAAGCCAGCAAAGCATTGCAAGCCGTCAAGGCGTCTTCATAACACAAACCAAAGCGGAGCCGAAAGGCTCCGTTTTTTTTTGCCCCCATCCTCCCCCATATGACCCCAGAGCGCTTATTTGTCTTATTGTAAAAAACCCGAGCATCTTTGTCAAGTAAAACTTATTAACATCATGTGAATAAATAACGAAAATAATTCTTGTGTTTATTGTCTCAATCTGGTAGTTTACAAACATGGAAGCGAACTTTAAGATCAAGATGGACAACGCAGCGTTTCAAGATCAACCCTCAGTCGAACTGGGTCGCATATTGAGAAAGGTTGCCGAGGATGTTGAGTGGCATAGCATCGGCCATGTGGGTGACGCGGTTTTTGCTCTTGACATCAACGGAAATTCCGTTGGCAAGCTCACCATCGACGGAACCCCCCAAAACACCCCAGCAGAGGAGGATTGGCAAGGCTGCTGCCACGAAGATCAACTGTGAATAACTTCGTGTTTTTTATCTTGTAAAAATAATTCAACTGTATATACTACTAACAAATGAAAGACGCGAATACAAACCCAAACGAAAAGCTCGACAAGTCTCATCCGCTGCGCGAGCAAATCCAAATCCAACCCGAAGAGCTTGCCGAGGATTGGCAAGTTGATGCGGCTTACGAGGCTCGCTTTGAGCTTACGGAGGATTACGAGCCAAACCCCTATGACGGGACTTTTTCCGAGATGTAATCTCGGAGGGGGGGCGAAAGCCCCCAATCTACCCCAAAAAATAAATTGATTTTTTTCTTGTAATAAAAACAAAACCCTGTAAGATATTGGAAATGAGCGAGATAAAGACACAACTAGAAGAAGTCGAGATTTGCGGAGAACTGTATCAACTCGATATCACTGTACCCTACGAGGGTGAAATCGTGGACAACGGAATCGGCCCTTATGAGTTCTGGGGATCGAAGGGAACCGATGTTCGCATGGAGACGGAGATTGATTGGAAAGTCGAAGATATTGAAGTCGATAAAATCACAGACGATAATGCTCGCGTCATTGAGTTTGATCCTGAGTTTGTCAAAGAGGCATTAGATAAGTTTTTCGATGGCGGGGAAAACTCTCGATGGTACACCGATTTTATTACTGGATTGTGCGAAGAAGATTTTGAGGAGTAAAAAGAGCTTCGGCAGAAGGACTTGCCCAGAGTAAGGCTCCGGAGGGGGCGAGTCGAAAAGCCAAGGGGGGAGGAGAGTCGTAGGGAAGGCTCTCCGCCCCTCCTATCTTTTTCCCCCAAGCTCCCCCATATGACCCCGGCGGCTTTATTTGTTTTATTGTGAATAACTTGGCGTTTTTTTTTCTTGTAATAAAAATTATATTGTGGTTTAATAACAACAAGATGAACGTATTTAAAGTATTATTAAGCGACGGAGACACCGAATGGTGGGAGACAATGAAGGCTAGGAACTTAGATCATCTGTATAATTTGATTGACGCAGATGGTTATGATGTGGTAGAAACACAGTTGGAGGATTAAAAATGACTGAAGTAACCGAAACTCAATTAGTAGAAGAAATGACAAACCATATTGATGGTATGGATAGACAAGGACTTGTTAACCTAGCTAATCATATGCTTGGAACTGACTTTGATATTGAATCAGTAGAATGGGCTGAATAAAATGAAGGGATATATTCAAGTTTACAGGAACCTCAACAAGACGTTGGGTGATAAAAACGACCCCGTGTATAGTGTTCGCGGCGATGATGGTTTGGTTAAAAAGCACACCTGTCATCTCGTTATACATGATTGCACTTTTCGTGTGAGCAAAAAAGGTAATCAACGTGTGCGCGATCAGAAGCGTAAAAATGTTCATGCTTATATTCAAGGGCGAGAATGTTACAATAGAGAACAAAAGCGTTGGGAGTATATCGGCCCAGATTGTAATTATGTCAATGATCCAAACACGGTGACAGTCTCCTATAACCCTTACAAGAATGATTCGTTCATTCGTAAAGACACGGGAGAAGCGTTAACCAAAGCAAAGGTGGTGATCTTTGGTTGTGGTGAGATGGGGAGAGAAGTGAAGGCTATTCTGTAGCCTAACTTCCCCCTTCCTCCCCCATATGACCCCTGAACTTCTATTTGTCAAGAACAAAATAATCTGGCCCCCAAACTACCCCACAAAAAAAACGACCAAGGGTAGGAAAACTAAAAACCCCTTGGCCGCTTTTCTTATTATGAACAACCGAACACACACCAAAATTTATAAAAACAGCTTGCTCGTGCTTACTCGCCCCTAACAGGTCGCGTGTCCTGTTCGCTGCGTTAGTCCTGCCAAGGCTGTGTTTCGCCTCCGAGCAAACCTAGAGAGACACCATCGGCGGTTTCCCGTTTCCCCACCTTTCGGCTCCACTTTCTTCGTATAGTGGCATTTAAGGCTGCGCCTTTATTGCAACGAGTATGTTTCTCTCCTGTTCCCTTTCGGGAAATTGATTCCGTTAATGAGGATTCGAACCCCGCCCTGTACCTATCGTTTCGCTCTCAATCCTTGTTTGGATCGTCATCCCAGAATGATCACTTTCGGCTACGAGACTGCTAATGATTAATCACTTAAAGATATAAAGAGCATATCTCCGTGAACCTCGCTAGGGTAAGGATATTTCGCCTAGCACCCTAACGCGCCATTTCGCACCAACTTCTAACGGCTTAAATTGTCAAAAATCAAACGGCAGTTTCAGGCCGAGGGTCTTACAGCTTCTTGCCCTCGTCGCATACTGTCTGCCTAGATTTTGTATTCCTGCCTTTCGGCTCGTACTGGGTCTTACCCCTGTCAACTGTCAATAGAGTATCAGAAGGCTAATCTGATGTCAACACCTTTTTTTACAAATTATAGAAAACGTGATTACCAATAACCTTTGTAGGTTTCACAGGAATCTTGTTCCCTTTCTTGTCTCTCAAAAACTTCCCTGTGCGCTTGTCTATTTTGTATGCCCAAGAAGGAGGCCGCTTCATTATTTTTTTACTATAATAATGGTCTGCGTTCCCTGTATGGGTTTGAGCAAGTTTGTGTCCCTGACACATAGCACGGGCAAGTCTAATCGCATAGGGGGCAGATGGCGAACCCCAAAGGTACTTTAAGTCTTGTATGGTCTTGCCGTTGTTCCAAATGCTGAATTGTTTTTCTGCAAGACAAATAGTAGACAATTTCTTGCCGTCCTTATCAGCGCGAGCCTGAATGACACATCCCACGGCGTACATACCGATTTCTTTTTCTCCACGCGCTTCTCCGAGGATAGTAAGTGCAACTACCTTTTCTTCGTAGGACAACTCCTTGTCTGCTGCGGATGCCATAGTCGCAAAACCAAAGATTAACCACGCAACAATAAGCCAAGGTACAATCTCAACAACTTCATCAAGAAATGATATTAATGTTTTCATAGTATAAAAAAAATTACTTGGATTGATTTCTCATTAGACCAAAAGGAGTCATCACAAGTGGGTACTGCAAGTCTCCCTTGGGTGTGTCTGCCTCCGCTTCCTCAATGGTATCGTAAGGCCCGTTTAAGATACATAACTCGTCCTGAATCCAGAACTTCATTTCGCCTTTATGGGGCTTCTCGATGATTTCGTATAAGTCTCGCTTCATTGTGTTTGTAGTATGGACTGTTGGTTTTTGTATGTCAACAACTAAATATCAATTCCGTATTCTTTTTTGAGCCACCTTCGTAATGGGTGAATCGCCTTCTCACTATAGTGAGTGATCCGGTTTGGCCCACCATCTCTTCCTTTGATCATTAAGCCTCTGCTCCGTTTCTCTACTTCAAAACCGGCTTTCCTTAGCTTCTTCAGTATTTTCCTCATCGATGAACTGTTGTGATTGCTCATGGCGGGGACTTTAACATGTAGAGCTCATATGTCAAATACTTTTTATTCATGGCCAAAATATAATCCCAAACAAAAGGTAGTGATCAGAACGACAGTAAATATCTCCATATATATCCTCCAATTTTACCATTCGTTGCCCAAGGCCGTCAAGTCCTTAGCGCTTGCCATCTCCTTGAGAACACGCTTGAATCCATTGCGACCAGTTAGAGATTGCCCGTCTTTAAAGTCAGCACTAAGATCGCCCACTTCGTATAGATGTACGTCTTTTTTGTACGAGACTAAACTCTCACCACGGGGTATCAAATCGTATTCCGCCTTTGCCAGCTGGGGCGCAACTCTAGACGCCTTAGCTTCGCCCTCATCTCCTTCGAAGAAGTATGAATGTGGATATTGTTTGTCAAGTAATTTATACTCGGCCATTCGAGTCATACACTCGAGCATTTTTTCTGGAGTTGAATGAAATATTGCTCTTTCTTTCGTCTTCCAGTGCAGGTCTCCGTTTGTTGCTCCATGATTATAGAATGAGTTGAACTGCAGTTCTATATCTTTTTTCTTACCATACAAAACGACTTTGATTGAACTACCATAGTCTTGTATGCCAACTTTTATAGTTTTAATGAATAGGTTCATATAATTAAAATGTTCTGTGTTTCAAATCTTCCGGAGTGGTCGTCGGTGGTCGCCACCCTCTATCACATTCACAATACTTGGGGCAATCATCTTCCGCATTGCCTTCCTTTGCTACAGTCTCGTTACAAGTAGGACACAGAAACAAGTGTCTCATCTGCGGATGGTCTTGGCAAAACTTTTTTGTCAGTGGTCCGAATTTTGTTTTCATTATTCAAATCCCTTAAAGTTGTCAACTACAATCTTACAAAGGTTGTCTTTTCTATACTGGTCAGTTGATTGAGGAACAAGGGAATCGAAAAAACAGATAATGTCCTCCTGAATCTGCTCTTTAATTCTATCGCGCTCTTCTATAAAGTTAACTTCGCAGATGGTACTTTCAATAGCTTCACCATTGTCATCTAATTGTGCGCGGAAATACTTGTGGGTTTTTCCTTGCTTATAATCAACTAAACCTTTCCAATAATCACTCATAATGTTTCAATATAAATTCCTGTCGCTATCACCACCAACATGGAGATAATAAATACAATAACAACAAACATACAATCTCTCATAATATCTCAATATCTAATTCTTCTTCCAATTCTAAAAGTTCTCTTATCTTGTTAGCTAATCTTAACCTGTCGTAAGCTTCTTCGACAGTCTCTTCCCCTAACCCGTTAACGTTCATAAACCGTGTCTGTTATACGCTTGTTTAAGTGCCGCGTCAAGAGTTTTTTTATCATAATTACCCTCTCTAATTAAGCCAGAGAGTCGCGATAACTCAAGAAACTCTTCTTCATTCTTTTCCACAGTTGCCGCAATAGTCCACTGCGGGTCATTGTGTAGCTTCACCCAAGCGATGCCCGGTTTCATCCATATCATTATGCTAAAATTCATGGGGTAGAATGGGGGTCAAATTAACTTCTTGGAGTGAACTGCCTCATGCCCTTGCATCAGCGCAGACATATCTTCCGCCAGTGCGATGTATCGCTTCTTAACTGGCACGTTTCGTATCGCAGCAATAGACTGTATCATCAACACGAACTCAATCTTCTTCTCGATGGTTTGTTTGTCGCTTACGTTTTGCATGGTCTTTTTATATCAAAATTAATCTTTGGGGTCAATCTTTTTTTTATGTTTTTTATTGCGCTTATAAGAACCCTTACCCTTCTTTGGTGTCTCTACGCGAGTACCAGTATTAAAGTCAATAATAACCCTAATAATCTTAATCTTCTTTTTCTTCTTCTTTCGTTTCATGTGTGTAGACTATCAAATAAAAATTAATATAACAAGAAAAATCGTACTGCAGTTACTCACAGGTTATTCACACTGGGGTGTTATGGGGGACTTTGGGGGTAGCATGGGGGTAGATTGGGGGAACCCGTCTCCCACCAGTACTATTAAACCATACCGAAGGACAGATTGCAATGCTTTTTTATTAACAAAATAAATGTATCATTGTGAATAAATAGTGCTTTACTTTTATGTATAAGTATGATCGTGCCGCCAAAAAAAAGTTTCCATAATTGAAAAAAAGTTCTTGCATAAATGTTAGTCTTCCATTAATCTCATTTCAACGGTTCGGGAACAGTAAGTACCGACCAACAACCTGAAACAAAAGATTATGCCAAAAGTAGTCAAACAATCCAGCGAGTGGGATTATAAAGTCAACACTCGCCGCTTGTGGGACTTGACCGATGAGCAGATCGCACTCCTAGAGGATAACAAGGCCAAGCCTACTTTCTCTGGAGTGTTCGGGAATTTCCGCGATGGAGTTCCTACTGCTCTTGGCTCATGTACTGAGCGTTACGAGGTCGTGAATAACGGCGACCTACACGGCGTAGTTGACGGGACGCTTGATAAGCATCCCTCGTTAAAAAACTACGAGAAACGTGTGACCGTCATCGGAAACGGTGAGCGCGTATACACGCAATACACTTGGAAAGATTCGGATTTCAATTTCCGAGTCGGCAACCCCAAGGTCGGGGACGAGATGGGCTTACGCCTAACCGTCAAGAACTCTTTTGACCGCTCTCTACGTTTGAGCGTAGCACTTGGCTTTTTGCGATTGGTTTGCACCAATGGCATGACAGCCTTGGAGAAGGAGTTTGACCTCACTCGCCGCCATCAAAGCGGTGTTGACATTTCCTTCCTGTCCGAAGGTATCGACGGTGCGTTGGGCAAAATCTCGAAGCAACGCGAGATGTTCAACACGATGGCCTCGAAGGAAATCAGCGAGGAGCAAGGCGTTTCCCTGCTCAACGGCATGGTTCGCAAGGGCATCCTTGCGTCATCTCAACGCGATAGCGTCGAGGCCATTTGGCATGACCCATCTTACGATGAGGACAAGTCTCGCAACGTGTACAATCTGCTTAATGCGGGTACGCAACACATCACGCGAGTGATCGAGCCAAAGCGTTTTGAGCAAGCTCAACGCATGACAACCGACATGACGAAGGCGTTGTTCAACGCCTCTCGCAAGGAGTCGGCCTTTGAGTCCCTGCTGCTTCCGGTCAAGGAGGTAGCCAACAATTAACCCAAAGGGGAGGGGGGAAACCTCCTCCCCTCTTTTTGATTACAAGAAAAAGTTATTCACAAAGTTATTCACTCCCCCAAACTACCCCACTCTACTCTTCCCCCATACTACCCTGCAGTTTCTTATAATAGGGTGTTTTCTCCGGTGAGAAATATAGTGTTTTTACGAAATTTTTCCCCCATAGTCCCCCATATGACCCCGCCCTTTTATTTGCTTGACACTGAATAAACCGAGCTATTATTTGCTTTCCCCCAAACTACCCCAGTTATTTATTTATCTTAATTAATTGCATTTATTTAGTCTAGATAATCTTCGCATTCCCAATCTAAAAATTCTAATATCTCTTTTAATGTTATAGGAATAGTTTCTTTATTTAATAAATCTTGTTGTATTGCTATTGCTTGTTCGTTATCTCCTACATCATACTCTATTTCTGACATAGAAATAAGAACTATATTGGAATAATATCTTATCCTTATAATATAATTATCTGATTCGCCTTTCCATACTTGCTTATTTGCATCGTGCAGGGGAAACAGGGATTTTATTGTGAACTCACCTCTTAACTTGTCAAGTTTTTTATTGAGCAATTTCAGAGGCATGATTCTCAAGATATTGAATCCCTTTTGCAGTTAGGCTACGACCAGCAGTACGCACTTCCATTAGACGCTTCTTGAGTAAATATATTTCAATCCCAGAACGAACTGCCGTTGCGGTCATATCGAGTCGTGATGCCAAGGTTGTGAGGCTCATATCCTTTGCCTCGCGCATCTCAACTAACGCTTTAGCTTCAACGTGTGTCAAGCCTAAAGGTAAAATATCCAGATTCTTACGCAGCACATTCCAATGCTTTCTGTCAAACTTTTTCGTCTTATGGGCAACGCAATGGTTGTAAACATCCTCTGCCATCATCACCGCCTGTCGGGGATTGCCTCTTAAAGAAGTGGAAATTTCCACCAATACTTCCGTATCGAACTTCAATCCCTCAAGTGTATTGGTCAGGATTTGAGCAAGATGCTTGTCGCTATAAGGCTGGAGAGTAACCTCGGTAAGTCTATCCTTGAGAGGAGTGATTACCTTGTGAGGTTCTGTTGTTGCGAACAGGAAAGTTTGGTTTCTGAAGTCAATCTCAATCTCATATTCACTCCACGCAAACGTATTACGCTTGTCCTTGTTGGGTGCAAGCATCGTCAGAAGCGCAGTCTGAACGTCTTGAGGAAGCAGATGACACTCATCCAGCAGAACGGTGACACGCTTACCGTGAACCTTGGGCATAATAACCGCATTCATGAATTGCTCCATGTTTTTGTAACCGGAACAAGTCTCTACTACAAACTCGCGTCCACGGTCATGGCCTACCATAGATTCGCCAAGTTGAGTAGCAAACGCAGTTTTACCGCAACCCTTTGCTGCAATAAAAATAAGGTTCTTGAACGTGCCACCGCCCTGCCAAAGTGAATAGAGGTAATTGAGTTTACGCTTCGGCCCCTCTTGACCGACAAACATTTCAAAAATGTCTTGTTCTTTTGTTTTTTTAGCCATGTGATGTATCAGTTAGTATGTATAGTATGAGGGCAGACTAATATAAAGTCAACCCTAAAAATCAACTTTCAGCTTCTTCGGCAACGAATCTTTAGCCTTCTGCTGGGCAGCTTCTTGGTCTTGAGCGATGTTTATTTGATTAGTTAAAAAAGAATAGTTCTTGTAATCCGCATTTATATTCTGACACTCCATAACAAGAGTCTCTGCGAATCGACGACTAACCATGACCTGTGCCTCTGGCTTGAGCAGACGATTGAGTTCGTCCAGCTTGACCATGACAAATGAAGTTGCTCCTTTTTTCTTTCCGCGCATGATGTTTAAGTTGTATCTAGTATAGGGATAGACTAATCTAAAGTCAATTACTTTTTTTCATTTCTTCATCGACTAATCTGTTTATTCGTCTTTCAAAATTAATTGCCTCATCCGAATAGGGGTCATTCATAACCTTTCGGGCTACGTCTGCTTCCAAGCTATCAAATTCGTCTTGCCACATATCTTTGTGCAACGACCAATATTTATTATCTTTTATGGGGGTCATTAAAAAGTTCCAGAAGAAACTGGAGAGGTTTGTAATTCTAATTCTCTTGACTCTGCTAGTTTAGCTGCTTCTTTAGCTACTTCCGCAGCTATTCTGCCGTGAGGTTCTGCAATGATTGCATCTTTTCTATATTGTGATTGTTTGTGGTATATATCGTGCCATGCCTTTTCGTATAGTCTCGCCATTTCAATGCTCATAGTCTGTATATAATATAGGTAGACTAATTCAAACGCAAGAATAATCTAAACAAAATCAAAACCTTTTTTTACCACACAAAAAAACTCAAACGGAACTAAACATTTCTAAATATTAATAAATGTAAATGGCTTTTTTTATTACAAAATCGTTTTCGTTGACTGGGGTGGGATGGGGGAACAAGTGCGACTCAATCTCAAGTGGGGGTGAGATGGGGGAACCCCACATATTTGGTTTTATATCGTACAAACTGGCGGCATATTTGGTTTACATCATACAAACTGGAACTTTAATAAATATTAATAAATATAAATTCGCTTTCTAGTATTTTGTTCTTGACTATATTGCAGTATTGGTATTTGCAACTCTAAAATGTTGGGAGCTTATTTCCGCCACAGTAATGTTGGGAGAAAACAAACCCCAATCAAACACACACAAGCACAATATAATGTAGTTAATATTAATATCCAAATAGCAGATATAATTTCACTCATAGTTTTCATACCTATACAATAAAATAACGATATAAACCGAATTTAATAATATTTAATAAATATAAAAATTGGGCATATCCTTTTACCACACTTTACAACACATTAAAACACTTTAATTTCAGCCTATATTCTATGTACCTTCTCTCTATACTATATCACAATAAAACAGGCTTAAATGGCCCCGTAGGGGCCAAAAAACCCCTATCTAAACACACTCCTAACTCAATAAATATTCATAATTATTAATGTATCCATATAAACAACTCAATCTATATCAAAAAGCCGCAAAAGTATATCCAAAAAGAGGCAGACTATATGAAAAAACAAAATGGAGGTGAGATATAAGGTGTTCAACTGACCACATCGAGGTCGTTCTAGGCTCTCCCTAGACTCTATTCCTTACTCTCACCTCCTTGGGGGCTATGGAGTAACCCCCTTTTTATTAGTGTTCAATACAGGAGGACAGTCCGTTCCCCCATGTGCGCGACTCTCTCGCACCTCTATTCTAATAAATATTAATTTTTGTAAATTGACGGGGGAAGGAGAACCAATATGTCCACTCGCTCTCCTCCCCCCTATTGTATCCGATAGACGGGAAACTCTCTAATTGTTTTTCAACTTGTCAAGAATTTCCTTTTTGGCCTGTTCGTAGCCGTTCTCGTAGCCTACATCATAGTTATCTTCGGAGTTATCATCATAATCACCATCGTAATCATCATCATACTCTCCGTATATCCCTTCTTCTTCGGGAGGGGTTTCGATATGCTCGTAATGCGCGACTACGACATACTTTGAAGTACGCAGCTTTTGACAGTCGCAATCTTTCGGTACACTCACCACATCTGCTGGATTAATTTCCACCAGCATGAGGTTTCCTCCACCCGATGCGTACCCCTTGGCATAATCGTAAGAACCCGCATGGAATCCATAAGAACAACCAATCTCCGCATCGTCGCAGACAGAATTTCGGGGCATTTCTAGTGTTTTGCCCACAGAATTGTCAAATTTACCACTATAATGGTCAGTAAAATCGTCTTTTACGCCTTTATATGCAACAAAATTGCCGCTTTCTGTAATGGGCATACATTTATGCTCCAAGAATTTGTAAAGTTCACCAACGGCACGACGAGATGGGTTCGACATTAGTTTGTCGAGGAATCGTACCAGTGGTTTATAGGGCAAACCTTCACTCATGAAGTGCAGAATCTTGTCTACTACAACATTGTGAACAGCTTCGCCGCTATAAAGAACCTCACCGTTTAATACTTCGATGTTTCCATCAATGTAATCCTCTACTGCTTTAGCAACATCAAATAGACTTTTGAGTTCTTGCAGTTGTTGGTCGTTGAAGTCATCATTGTCCTTCAACATCTGTACGGCATTCTTAAAACTAGGATGGTCGTTAGCCATTGTAAGGGCTTGTCCATCTAAAACTACCGTCAGACTTGTGTTATCTTTTAGTATGTATGCTGGTAACATGACTTTACTTTGTTTCGTTTAACTTCACCTATATTAGTCGCAGACTAATTTTGATGCAAGGTTTTTTTTCGTTTTTTTTTCGTTTCTCTATAATTAATTTTTACAGTTTTTTTCTCGTTAGAGAAAAAATATGGCTAAATTTAATCTAAACTTTTTACAGTTCCATCTTCCCCAATCTCAAGACCGCGATGACGCTCCATTTCTTTAGAATCCATATACCAACTTTTACTGAAGCTAGGCACGTTTTCGGGATAATGAATGTGTTCTTCAACTGGACGGTTGCGGTTATACTGTTCGCGCAATTCCTGTTCGTCGCGCTTCTGCCATTCTTGCTCAATAAAACTTCTTACGCTATGAATTTCTGGGCTATTATCCATGCCTTTGAAATTATCATCAATGAAACAAAGTCTATTGTAAACTTCATCTAGGACTTGCTTATCATTCATAATTTTTAATAAATATAAATGGACTCTGTTAAAGCTCCAAAAGTTTAGTAATTTCTTGGACGGTTGATTTGGTGCTTGCCATAGACCCGTTAGAAAAGACAATTTCACGGTAACTTTCTCCAAAATTGTTAGTTAATTCCTTAACACAATTAACATTGGCCCAATTAATCAGCATCTTGCTGTCTCCTAGTGTTTTGATTTCTATATTTTTCATAAAATTTTACCACCAACTTGTATAAAAAACTTTTTTTCCATCACCAATAGCCTCTTTCGCCGCCTGACAAAAATTCAAATCCGCTTCTTTGTAATAAGAATCCGCGCCATCGCCAAAGAAAAACCCATGAGTCATAGGAAGATTGTCCTCTAATACATCTTTTTCAAGTTGAGAAACGTCATCCAAGGTTAGCTCAACATCAACGCAATTAAATTCACCCGAATTGCAGGGAGACTTGTCTCTCCAAAGGTTTTCCATCCAGCCTTGAAGGTTAGGGTGCTTTCGCCATTCAGCGATAGATTGAATCTCCTTTGACCCATCCTCTTGGATTCCAGCGTATTGGTCTAGTCCCATTTTCTTAAACTCCAAACCAAGATGGAGCTAACTGATTAGTCCATTTGGCAAAATATGATTTTTCTCCATTGTAATAATCTCGGTATGCTTTTACCGCATTATCATTTTTATATTCATCTGGCATCGCTTGAGCAAATGTAGTTAAACCCACATTAGGTAAGTTAAGTTTATGATAATTATCATCACACCAATCAATCGCTTCAAGAGATTTATGAATTTTACTATAACGGTTAAAGTATTCCTCGCACAATTCGTATGCGTGAGTAAGTAGCCACTCATAATTAGCTTGGGACTCCCGCGCCCATATTGTGCAAGGATGATTGTAGTAGCTGCGCTTATACGGTGCTTCGCCATTTTCAAAGGCAGAGCATAGCATTTGCGCTGACTCAAGAATCATTTTGACAACGTGCTTGTCACACAACTGTCGCGCTGCAATCTTGGGGTCGGTATCTACTACAAAAATGTTCATGTTTATAGTTTTTGTAATTTTTTAATCTCTGCGGTTACATCTTCGGGCTTTAGCCAACCCTTAACGGTATCGCCCCAGCCAAGTGGGTCACACATGGCATCTACCCCGACTCTTTGATTATCAAATATGCCGATTTCATATAAGCCTTTTTCGTTACCGTATGAACCCCCGTGCTTAACTACGGAAACATCATAACCATTTCCTAAATCCACATAGGCTTGAATAGCTTCTGGCCCATGAGTTTCAGATATATCATTAAATTTTAGTTCTTCAAACTTGACTTCTTTTAGCGTTTGCATTGTTCTATCCTATTGTAAGACTAAATACAGGTCAAGCTAATAGTCTATCCCTACGTCTTGCTGTGGGTATTCACTATCACCTTTAACTAACTCTGGTCTATGAGTCTCAATCATCTGCCGAATGTCTAGGCAACGGTCAAAGTATTGGTCAACAGTGTATTGTCGCTTGGTTGGGTCTGGGCATCTATCATAGATTGCCATTAGTAATTCGTAGTTTCTCATTTTAATCCATGTGGTTATCTTGATGAGGGTATTTCTCCATTTCTTCTAACTTAATTTGTGATTTCAAGTCCTCTATAATTTGTCTTAACATCTCTGCTTTGCCTCCATCATAATCGTCCATTACAATGAGGCCGTCTAGCGTTTTTTGATACTTAATTAACATTTTTTTCATATTACAAATCCCACTCTGCCATCGCTTCGTCTAATACCTGCTCAAAGTTCTTACCATGTTCATTCGCTTCTGCCGCTGCATTTAACGCACTCCACATGACTTCCGCTTCAAGCCCCCAAGGTCGTGCTGCTGCTAGTGCCTGTTCGCAAAGCTGTATGTCGCTTGGTCTTGGGTTGTTTTCGTTTACTGGTTTCATAAGGTTGCTAATGCTAATTGTTATTCAAGTTCAACCTTAATACTATCATCATCCGAAAGAGAGTGGCTATAAGTTAGAGTCTCTGGGGTTCCCTTGCCCTCTGCGGCGTTCTCAATAGCCTCCTGCTCGTTCTCTGCTTCAACGTGCCATAGCGCAACATGAACCTCTGGTATGTTTACCTTGTATCTGTTTTTCATTTTTTAATAAATATAAATCACGCTTCATTAACTGTTCATGTAATCCTCTAATTGGTCGCGTAAACGCAGAAACTCATCGTCGGACATATCCATTTGTTCTGCGATTTCGTCTCCAACCATAGACATTCCATATCTAGCAATTTCTAAATATACTTCGTAATCTTCGTCTTTCATTTTACTTTATCCAGTTGTGGTTGATAAGGTTTAGTTTCCAATATAGTATAGTTTAACGACTTGCCCCGTGCTTCATACGCTCTACGAACCGCATTTTCGTTAGCAAATTTACCACTCGTAAGCTCCCAACGCTCATGTCCATCGTAGTTGTATTTAAGTTTCATCCAGTATTGGCTTTTCATCGTTCTATCTTTTCAAAGTGTTTGTCTACAATGTCAAGAATGTCATCTTGCATCTCTTGGCAAAATCCTAATGTTGGATAAAGCGAGTTCATCTCTCTACAATACTTCTCCACTTCTTCGTGAATGTCTGCTTTAACGTCTAGTATTTTGTATCCCATAATTTAATCCTCCAATTCTGGTCTATAATGCGTTTCGTAAATTTCAACGATTTGTTCA
>Ga0208407_1000258_pt1 | contig 25328 bp, 7 predicted proteins | sample ETNtaG_9_FD_185775 | JGI IMG/M metagenome (GOLD analysis project Ga0208407, IMG submission 185775) | Marine microbial and viral communities from oxygen minimum zone, Eastern Pacific Ocean - ETNP201406SV69 (SPAdes) (version 2) | ecosystem: Environmental > Aquatic > Marine > Oceanic ...
ACATATTGTCTAAGGTACTAAATCTTCGTGGCTACCGAACCCAAAATCATCATCGCCGGCATCAGGCGCACCTGGATGTTGCATTTCAGTCTCTAACAATGCGAACAGAGTGGGCCACAAAGGCGAGAGCCAGTCGGAAGCATTCAACAATAACTCAAAGAGAGGATTGTCCTCTAACTCATCCTCAAGACCTACAAATTGAAAGTACTCATCTTCATCATCTTCCCAAACATCATCGTCACCGGTTAACAAGACAGGGGGGAGGTCTACGGGCAAAAGGCGCAGTTGGGCAATAAAATCGTGTAAATGATCAATTTGTTCCACATCAAAAACTCCCAATTCAGAGCCAATCTCTAAAGCATTCTCTAGTAGAGAAGCTAGTTGTCGTGAATCTGTTGGCTCATCCTCTGTCTCCGAAATATCAACTGGACCGAAAAGAACCCCCCCAAGATCTGTATCAAACCATTCACCTTGGCGTTCACGCTTTAGCAAACGTTGGGTAACCCTACCTCCAATCGGAGCCAAAACAAAACCGCCATCTGCGATTCTATTTTCCAACCAATTAGGAAGATTAGGTAAAGAACCTGTCACCAATACACGATTCAAAGGAGTTGGTAAATTCGGAGGAGCATGGTCAAGTTGTCTCATCTTACGAATATGGAAGTTCGCTTGGAAATCAAACTCATTCAAACGCTCCCTAACATGCTCAATGACCTGTCTATTTGGGTCCACTACTGTGACTCCTCCCTTGGGTCCCACAATATGCCCAATAAGAGCGGCTAGATACCCTCCTTTGGCACCCAGTAGCAATACCTGGTCGCCTCGTTCCAACTCAAGATGATGCAGCAAGGTGCAAATCATGTGTGGTGCTGAAATGGTTTTGATTCCACCCCCATCTGTCTCAGTGAAAACAAGTGGGCGGTCATAGTAGAAAGGCTCAGAATCATAATTTGTGAAAGATTCCACAGCCACTGCTAGCATCGCATCACGAATTGCTGGAGTTAAGGGCACATCTGCGGCTTGCAAGCGCTCCAACAATGCCGCAATGTCGTTCACAACAAGGCCACAACAGTCCCCCCACAAAAGGCTAAGGGGTCGCGTGGTTCATATTGTGGTGGTTCTTCGGCCGTAACATCGGGCTCGTGGTCTAGCGGTTATGACGTCGCCCTTACAAGGCGAATATCGCCAGTTCAAATCTGGCCGGGCCCATAAAAAACAACCAAATTATCGATAAATTTGGTCATAATTGCCAATCATAGGAGTTTATCATGTATTTAGTAACTCATTCAAAAAACACCATTTAATTGATGAGTTTTATGATTCTGAGAGAATATTGTACTAAAACTACAAATTAAGCCGGGCAATATCTCCAAAAGGGGTCGCTTCGCGGCCAACATCATGGTACAGGACGCTTCTGTGCTCGCAAGCATACTTGCTCGCCGCCTAAAACAGGCTGGCCTATTCATCACAACTGCTGAATCATGCACAGGAGGCATGGTTGCTTCAGCACTTACAGATATACAGGGAGCCAGTAAATGGTTCCGACAAGGATGGATCACATATTCTAATAAAACAAAAAACCAACAACTAGGGGTCCCAGAAGAACTCTTTGGTGATGATGATGCTGCTGGCGCAGTCAGCTCTGAAGTTGCAGAAGCTATGGCAATTGGTGCTGCAAAAGAGTCAAACAGTGAAGTTGCAATCGGAGTTACTGGAATTGCTGGACCAACAGGTGCCACTGAAACAAAAGAGGTCGGTCTTGTTTGGGTTGGCATCTATATCGAAGGTGATGTCATTACAAAATGTGCTGAATTTGGCCATGGTGATAGGCACAGCAACAAAGAAGCATTCACTACGTTCGCACTGAGAGTTGCCATTGAGGCATGGAATGAACTACGAGAAGAGGAGGAAGAGGAGGAATTGGCTGTCGAAGATGAGGTAATCAAAGAACCAACAATCCCTCAAGCACTCAAACAACTATCCAATGGTGAAGAAAAGGATGAGGAATGGCGAAAAGATGTCGCATGGTCTGAAGGGGATGAAGAACCAATTCCAGAAGAACCTGTAATCCCTGAATCTGATATCACTTGGGATAATGAAAAGTGACCTCCTTTTGAGCAATCAGACTTCCCATTATTGATAATTCAATAGCAATGGCTTAGAACGTTCTCTCCTTCCTACAAGGGTATGGTGGACGGGCGCTGGCGAGATATCTCACTCCGTTTGGCCAGCGTAGGTCTCTTTGCAGGAGCAAGTGCGCAATCAAAATTAATGGAAATGGAAGATCCATTCAAAGTAATTGAGGTCGCTAAAAACCTAGGCGTTTCTGGAGTATTAACAGAAGATGTGCTTCAGAAGTTAATTGAACAAGCCGACCCCAACAAGGGCGGAATAGACGATGAGAAGAGTAACGAAAACTCAATTGCTGACATGGTGCCTATTCTAGATGGCACTGAAAATGCGGAAAAACAACACGCTTCACAGGGTAGAGTGATTGCACCAATTGAAACTCCAGAACCTCAACCACCATCTCGCCCCCACAATTTACCACATTACGCGATTGATGGCTTTCCCATGGTAGCTACAGATGTAGATACGGAATTGGAAGTTCACTTTGACATCACTGGAAAAAGTATTACAGAAGGAAAACTAAGTGATATGCTATCACTATTCAACAACCGTTTGGAAAAGATAAAACGTATACTTGTGCAATCTGGTAGAATGCGTAATCGACCAATCGAAGTCTCCCATGTTATCCGTGATCAAACGCGCTACTCTAGTAGTAACAATACCGCAACCATCGTGGGACTGGTCAACGATGTCAGGTACAAAGGAGATAACCTACATTTCAGAGTTGAAGATAAAACCGGGGATATCTTTTGTGTCTTAAGACCACCACGTGCCATGGATAGTTCACCAGCAGATAAACGACGACATACTATTGCTACTGCAGGACTAATGAATGATGATGTGGTTGGTGTTACGGGTTTCATTAACCCAGGAAGCCGTGATATGTTTCTGGTTGATGACATACATCTACCACCTATTTCGAAACATAAAAAGCGGATAGCAGAGGAAAATCAAGCCGTTTCAGTTGCATTCATCTCCGACATACATGTGGGTTCACACACATTTCTTCAGGCACAATGGGAGAAGATGGCAAAATGGTTCCATGAAGACCCACTCGCTAAGACAATCAAATATTTCGTACTTTCAGGAGATGTTGTTGATGGCGTGGGGATCTACCCTAACCAAGACAAAGAGTTAGAGATAGTTGACCTCTACAAACAATACGAGGAGATGGCTCGATTAATCGAATTACTACCTGACTGGGTCGAAACCATAATTCTACCTGGAAACCACGATGCTGTGCGACCTGCAGAACCACAACCAGCCCTAGAACCATTGATTCAACAATACTACAACTCTACCACATTTGTTGGAAACCCCTGTGATTTCAGCCTCCATGGAGTAAGGACTCTAGCCTATCATGGAGTTAGTATCATGGATTTTGTTTCATCTATTCGCCATGTTACATTTTCAGAACCTGAGAAGGCAATGGCAGAGATGCTCGAAAGACGACATTTAGCACCATCATGGCGAGGAAAGACACCTCTATCTCCTGAACCAGAGGACCACATGGTCATAGAAACCATACCTGATATCTTTGTGTGTGGTCATGTACATGGACACCATTGTGGAGATTACAAGGGAACAACACTGATTCAGAGTAGTACTTGGCAAGACCAGACAGGATACATGCGGATGCTTGGGTTCCAGCCAAAACCGTGTATTCTAACCGTAGTTAACCTTCACACACACAAGACAGCATCCATTCCATTCGCTTGAGGAATGGCGGTAATAATTTCTATTATGCCCTACCTTCTGATTCTACTGCATCCCAATCTGCAAGGAATTTTTCTATCCCTACATCGGTCAATTCATGTTTAATCATTTGACGGAAAATAGCAGTTGGAATTGTTGCAGCATGAGCTCCTAATCTAGCAGAGGATTCAACATGTCCCAAAGATCTAATCGAAGCAGCAAGAACTTTGCAGGTGATACTTGAATCTTGATTCCATGCTTGCATGATTTCTTCTATTAATTTCATGCCATCCTCGCCTTGATCATCAATCCTACCAATAAAAGGAGAGACATAAGAAGCGCCAGCCTTTGCTGAAAGGAGGGCTTGGGAGACGCTAAAAACTAACGTCATGTTAACATCTATCCCCTCATCAGATAGAACTGATGTTGCTGCTAAACCTTCTGAAGTGCAAGGGATTTTGATGATGACATTTTCTGGTAGTAATTCCTTCAATTCTCGCGCTTCCTTAATCATCCCATTGCAATCCATGCTGTTTACTTCAGCACTAATTGGACCGGAGCATAATTCCGCAATCTGCTGTATAGTTTCCTTGAAATCGCCTCCTGAACGGCGAATCAGTGTAGGATTTGTGGTAACTCCACCTAGCACTCCCCATGAGGATATTTCCTCCACTTCAGAGATTACTGCACTGTCAAGAAAGAGTTCCATGTAGCGCTGGCCGAGCATCTCTTCAATCAATGTATCGCGTGAATACTATCAATGAACAAACTGTTAAGATTAGTTTGGAAATTGCTCACCAGGAAAAAGGTGGGGCCAAAGTTCTCTACAATCATTTCCTTCAACGATTGGAACGCCTGCTTCTTTGAAGCCAGTGAATGCCATTTCTTTGCTTGGGTTGAAACCAATGAATCTACTGCCTGGAATCATCATCGAAAGGTCAGTGTGATTGTCACCCACTGAACAAACCTGTTGAGGCTCAAAACCATTGATATGGCACAATTTCTCTACCATTTCACCCTTATGATGAGCAGGAACTCTAACAACCCCATCATCAAGAAGGTAACCATCTTCGCTGTACTGAAAGCCATTTGAGGCCCAATCATCAACCTTTAACATATGAGCTATTGAACCGATGAGAAGATCTACACCCGCACTAACAATTGCCACGTAAACCCCTCTCTCTTTGAGAGCCTCTACTAATTGCCTAGCCCCGGGATTAAGGCTAACACCTTGGTAGCAACGAACTAGTTCATCTCGATGGATCTTAGGTTGTACTGATTTCCAATGGCGTATATCATCAGCCATGAAATCCTCATCACTAATTCCCCCTTTGAGAAATTGGTCTAGCATTGGACCGCTATTAGTACCAAAATATTCGTGGATGATGCGCCAAGAAGATATAGTATCAATTAGAACACCATCGCAATCAAAAATGACTGAACGTAACTCCACAACTGCACCTCATAATTATGCAGTAGTTCTTTTCTTATCAACGGTAGTATGAACTTTATTTGCTGAATAATTCATTTAGCAAAGAAACTAAAGAAAGCCCCGACGAATCTCTAATAGATTCGCCGAGGCAGTATTCCCACCTCAAAATAGAGGCAAGCCTCTACCATTGGTGAATCGGGCGCAAGGGGGCCGAAGCCCCCAAGCGTCCCTGAATTCCAGCGCCCTAAGACGCCTTCATTGTCCAGTTCAGCGTATGCTTGTTGCTGATGCGGTGTACTGCTTCAACACGTATGCTGCGCCACCAGGCAACTCGTACTTGATGTCAATTTGTGCACTATCAATAAGTCCATCATTGTCAGTCATTCGCACGAAGATCCTGTCACCTGCACCAAATTCAGTGATACAAGGTGCGCCACCTTTCTCGCAAGCAGAAACATCATCCCAGAAGGTAACCATGTTAGGGCTGTTTCTTGGAGCGAACCCGTACACGTGCTCAATATCCCCACTAGTTGGGGCGAGAGAGGTTGTGTACACCTGTTGTCCACTTGCATTGTTCCAGAGCACTGATATCTTGATTGCCTGAGTTGCTAGATCTGTAGCAGCGTAGGTTGTGGTAATGCGCCAGTGCCACTGATCCTGATCTAGACCGCTGACTTCCTGTACTGTAATTGCTTCAGCTGTGAAAGTCAATTGCGGCACACCTTTGGTGCTTGTATCCGCTAATGAACCAGCCCAGACGTAGATTACGCCAGCAAGTACGACAGTGATTGCCACAAGAAGAATGGTGGCGATGACCGGGCTGACTGCCCCTTCGTCATCTACCAACGCACTCTCCTCGAACTCTTCCTCGTCCTCAATTGCTCGTGAGCGACTTAGTAGAGCACCAACGAATACACCAACTAGGCCTACAGCCATCAATGTTGGAGCAAACGATGAAACGCTTGCTGCTGCTCTAACTTCCACAATCAGTGGTAGTTCTGAATCAGTGTCTGAACTGGACATGTTGTTGTTTGCCCAGTTACTCTCTTCAAGTGCTGGCTTCTCGTACTTCGAGTTGTCAGTGTACTGACCGGTAAATGGATTCACAGTCATCACGTCAACGAATACTCTCACATCCTCAGAGGTCTTGTTGAGTCGTGCGTAGCTTAGAACTTCTGTCTCGCCATCCCAGTCAGGTAGAGCCATGTCACCGTCTCCAGGACCATTGCTACCTAATCGAACGCTTCCTTGGTATGTACCCTGACCACCAACGACTTCAGACGTATAGAATGAAACTCGCAAATCGTAGAGATACTTGTATGTGCCATCAGGGTTGATTGGCTCATCGCCATCCATCTGTAGGGACACTGATACTGGTACCAATGTCTCTCTTAGCACACCGTCAATTCCTTGGAAGTAAACTGGCTGTGGTGAGATACGTTCATCATCGAAACTGAAGTCTGGTCGTGCCTCTTCTTGGTTGTGCACACGGATGTACAGAGTTTGTGAACTGCTACCCTGATCATATGTACCTGTTGCAGATTGAGCATAGTCAATCTGTGAAGGTGGTGATGCAGTGTCGTTCATCCAAAGTTTCACAGCACAGAAAGTTCCGCTCATTGGGCTCATCTGATGGATACCATCGTCAGGTGTTCCGTCACCATCTGCATCCTGTAGCATATCCCACTCGCTGCTGTCAGCATCTGTGGTTGCATCAGGAATCAAGTCTAGAGTAATCTCTTGATTGACGTTATCAACGTTTACTTCGAAGTAATTGTGGTAGTTACATTGATCCATCGAAGATTGAGTCTGGTCAACTTCCCAAGATAGTTGGTCAATTGTGTGGTCATTGTCACTCATCATTCTAGATAAGTCGATGGTCAAGAGGTCTTCATCAGTTGTATCCTCATTAACCTGCCAATACCAAGGCTCGTGTGTTGCAGTTGTATCAGTAATCTTACCTGAAGCCTTGTCACCATTGCTGTCTAGATAGCTCGTAGTGATGTACGCACCTCGGCTAACATTCCAGTCTAGTATTTCTGGCTGGTCGTTTACCGGGTTGATTGTGAATGGAACACTCACGCTCGGTGCCGCATCATTAACTGACGCCCCATCAGAGAGGTCCAAAACGATGTCACAAGTGCCACCTGCTTCGTTATCCTCTGCTAGGTCAATTACCAAAGTGTTAGACTGAACGCTGACACTGAACGCCGAACAATCGACTGGATCAGTTGCAGCAGTCCAAGTGTAAGACTGTGGTGCCTGTTCTGAGTTGTTATCTAGTGAACTATCCTGCTCATTTGCCAAATCCGAGACATATCCGTTACCGTTTGAACTACCGAGGTTGATTGTAATCAAATCCCAGGTCATTTCTTCACCAGTCACAGGGTTACGCCTCTGAGGCTCGTCATACACGTTGTAGACTGTAGAGCCGTCTGCTGCCAATACTTGAGTGAACGTTGGCATTCCAGTTGGGTGCTGTGGGTTGTTGATTTCTGGAGCATCGTTCACGTTCTGTACTGAGACTAGAACAGACTGGCTAGTAGTCAATCCATCAGTATCTGTTACAGACACGTATAGACGGTGGTTACCAAACTCATCTGGGTTAGGCGTTATTGTCAGAGATGTACCTGACAAACTGTACGTGAACGGAGACGAGGCATTGCTTGGATTAATCACATCATTAGTGACCGTCCAAGTAAGTGCTGACGAATCATCTTGGTAATCCTGTGCCTTAGTTATCAAAGATATCACATTGCTACCTGTATCCTCATTGACAGAGAGATCATCCATGTCAACAATTGCAGGCTTTGCTCGCATAATGTCGATTGTGATGTCCTGGTTTTGATCCATTGACACATTGGCTTCAGTAGCCCAGTCCCAGTAGATGTTATCCACATCTCTCACCTTGACAGTGATGTCGTAGTTGCGTGCAGCTGTTGCACCTGTAGCAGTGAAAGTTCGGTGAACGAGTAGGAACGCATCCAATTCGCCATTTGCCAAATCATCTCCAACTAAGTTTAGTGTACCAAAGTCTTGGAAGGTCTGAGAATTTCCAGAAGTCTGGTCGAAGTATTGTGGTGGATAAACACCAAGCACGTGACCTGAATTTTCATTCTGGATAATTGCCAAAGTCTTGATTGTTGTAGTTGGACTTCCAATACAGCTCCATGGGATTGAGAACTCAGAGAGACCGCTGAATGTAGCGGTTACTCCTGGGATACCGAATCCTGGTGCAGCGCGCATACCGGAACATGCTGATGTAACATCAACCCAGTTACCGCCTGGCATAACCTTGCGGATACCCCAGTTGTTCAGATCCTCTGCCCACAACATGTAATCTGCCTCGAATGGCAGGTTGTGAGATACATACCAACTGTCACCAACGGTTGAACCGCCTTGTTGTGTATCAAGATACCACATACCATCTGTAACTGTGAAAGTCACTCCAGACAGCATGATGTATAGATCATTATTGTCCCAAGTCATGTATCCCATTGCTTGGCTGGTTGGGTCTGGATTGACCGCAACAGCACCAGGCATTGCATCGTCAGCTATGTTGTGAATACCCATTGGGTGGCTCACAAACCAATCTGTATAGTCAGCAACACCGCCAGGACCTTCGCCTACAGCGATAACATTAGAGCGCCATGCTGGGCTGACATACTCTGAACGACCATTGTCAGTTGACTTGATTAACAGACCAACATCAGATGCTGCTGCACCATTGTGTAGTACTGTTAGATCCAAGAACTGTGCTTGGTGAACAACCGCACTGGTTCCGATACTCATCATGGACTGATTTAGACCTGGCATATTACCAACACTAGTGATGGTTGAATATGCGCCTGCATCAATCTGTAGTAGCGTTTCAGCACCCCATGTGACATTCTCGATGCTACCTGTAGCACCGTTCACTGTCTGTAGAGATGTTAACGCTGATGAGGTACCCTCATTCCAACGGAAGTCATCGTGACCATCAGACTTCATACCAACTAGGCCACCAACTATGTTCATATCGTTAATCTCAAGTGTATGACGTCCATTGCTTGACCTAGCATCAATACCATATCCTGTACTGCTTGCTGCTATGTCCAATCCATCAATTGTTACATCGACATTTTCCAATTCAAACGCTGTACCGCCAGTGACGACCATGTTCTTAATGTCCAAGTCACCACCAGTCTGTGCGTATGCAAGGCTGAATCCGCCAATAGATGTACCATTGAACGAAACATCCTCGTTTCCGTCAACCATTGAAACACCATAAGTAGCCAAATTGCTGGTACTGGTGCTGTTTGTAACGTGAATTATTCCATTCATCCAAGTGTGAGAATCACAGTGATACTCGTACGAACCTGGTGATGTAAAGGTGTAGGTGAAAGTTCCACCTAGATTCAACAGACCGCTGTCCCACAAACTATCGTTACTTACGGTTGAGTGCTGGTAATTGACTCCACTGTTGTAAGCAGTTAATACCCATCGAACAGTGTCACCAGTACTAATGTTCTTGATTGCTGGATTGAACTGGTTTGCTTCCATTTCCACTGTGTGGATCTGTGAAGCTGAACCGCCAGCGCTGTTGAAACTGCTACCAGTATCATCAATGTCACAACCATCCGACACAAGAGCGTTAGAGGTAGTGGTAACATGGTTTCCACCCATTGTCACGTCAGCTAGACCACAGTTCTCAATATAGATACCTGTGGCTACTGGCGACACTCTGCCACCAGATGCACTAATCGTGTTATCATGGATTTCAACATCATATCCTGAACGTACACCGTATACATTGATTCCACCATCGGAGTCTACCAAGGTATTTCCATTGATGACACCCTCACCGTTTCGGACATAAATGCCCGAGTGGGATGGATTTGCATCACCATAAATGGTATTGCCCTCGATTTCCCAATGTCTTGCGTTACGCATGTAGATTGGTTCATCTGCTGTGTAAATCACGTTGTTTTTGATAATCATTTCATACGTTGTCTGACCTTGAGAGTAGATACCGTAACCGGTTCTCTTTGTGCCAGTAATTGTGTTGTTATCTACCACTAGATCGTGTGCATTAGAATTGAGGTATGACCAGAACGGCAGGTAAACACTGTCGTAGACGGTGTTGTTACTCCAACGAGCACCAACTGTACCTTGACCACCATAGGCGGTAGTGTAGTAGCCTCCCCAAATCATCACAGCCACTGTGCAATCGTAGAATGTGTTGTTGTCAACAATCCAATTGCCAGCTGCGGTACCCGCAGAAGAAATACAAACATCGTAATTGTATACTGATTGTACATCTTCCTGCTGCGAATAGGACACAAACGTACTATTCGTGATATGCATTACTGGATTACGCTGGTAATATCCTCGACCAGAACCAATCGTACCTATGTTAATCAGGTTTGAATTATTGACATTATAATGGCCAGAATCATAACTGCCAGACCAACCTAGGGTGAAGAATTGAGTATTCTTACCATCTTGCCCTATCGCTACGGCATCAGTACCATCCAACTTTACCGTACCTGAATACGGATAAACATTCATGAATTGCGAATACTGTTGATTGTAGAATCCTGTAAATATCACTGTTGAACCACTCATGTCAACACCATTAGTAGACGCATAGGTCCACGGGGCATCAACCAAGATAGCCATATCTTTCATGTTAGCCGGTATAGCAGTATAGTAACCATATTCCATAATGGTTCCACCATTACCGTTACTCTTCTGGCGTGAGGCTGAATTAGCCATGTAATGCGAACCAGAACAGGACTGCATCATATTGTAGCTAGTTGAGGTCCAACTGTAACAGATATGGGCATCGAAATTATCAGTCAGTGCAATAGTATCAGAGTTTCCGGGTGCATCGACAAGCGTTACACCTGTATTTGCATAACGGAAATCAGCAACTGTCGTGCTGTAAGATATCTTAGCAGCTGACATCACCTTGTATCCACTCAAGTTGACCATGCGTACGCCTGATCCAGGCTCAACGTATGCGGTGTAGAACACCATGTCCTCGACAAGTCCACCTGAACCCGTCTTCTCGCTGGAAACCTTCTTGCCGTCTCCATCTACCATCAGAACCCCAACACCAGATAAACCACCATTGGGACCATTAACAGTCAAATCTAACAGCCGACCACGTTCAAGCGTACCTCCCGGATTAGCTTGAACCCTTGTGAGGTTGATATCACCTTCAATCCATCTGGTTAACGAGGATGTTTCGACATCCATTGTGTTACCACTTGTGGTACAGAAGTCACATCGCACCCATCCAGTTCCACCGTTCAATATACCTATGTTGTTATCAGCTAGATTTAGATTATCAAATTGCCACTTGTTAGCGCTGCTGGAAAGGATATTCACTCCAGCATTGCTTGCGTTGGAAATTGTACCTCCAACATTCATCTTGAGGTCACCGCCCATGACTACGCCGTCTTGTGACTGTCCGTCAAGAACGGAGTTGGTTGCATCAACTCTACCAGATGCAGAGTTCTCTGCTCGGACACCATAGCGTCCATCATTCACAGTTATTGCGTTCATTTCGACAGATGCACGACCACTGATAAGTACACCTTCTCTAGACGGATCGTTGATAGTTACACCATCAATCACACCTGCAGCATCATTGCCAGATAGGTAAATTCCAGTATCTGCGTTGTCAATTGTACCACTCTTGATGTCTGCCTTTCCGAAGGTTCTACCCCAGTCAGCACTCATCAAATCGTTGATATCGCTCCCACCACGGAATACGAACTCATAGCGATCACCATAGTAGTCATTGTAGTTGTGCATGATATCCATGTATGCGTTTACTCCTTGCACACTAGAATCGCTTACATCGACAATTGGCCATGACACACGGTAACCGTTTGGTGTCGGTGTCTGGTACCTGTATGCGTAGTTCAAACAGATGTTGTAGTTACCCCAAAGTCCATTGAAACCTTCAGGAGGATAGAAGTCAGAATTGTATCCTGCATGCCATTGTCGGTAGTAGTAGCCCCAGTAGTTGTATGGGTAGTAGTTTTGGCTACCAGTCAATCCATCAACTATATCAAGAGTAAATCCGAAATCCTTTGGATACGAATTTGCACCGTAGTAGTTTCCAGATGAAGTGTATGGACCATAGTACTGATGATAGTAGTAGTATCCATACTGATAGGAACCACCTGGGCTGTACTGGTAACCATAGTAGTTACAGTCGTAACGTGCCCATCCATCGTTTCTTGATGGGTGGTTAGGATTGTTCCTGTCACCTAAATTCTGAGTGTCACCAGATTCATAATATCCTGTCATTTGCTTACCTGCGTTGTTCACTGTGAAGTTAGTTGGTCCACTACCAGTATCTAGAGCGATTCTCATTCGGTCGTAAATTCCGTAGTAACGGCTAGAGTAGTAATTGTAACTTGGGTGAACGTTACCGCCTTCGTAGACGGAATTGAATCCGAACTGTATGTAGTCATATTGAGAAGCTAGTTCAGACAAATCGATATCGTAGGTTTCCCAACCTCGCTGCATTCCAGACAATAGTGGTGATCGGTATACTGTTGGTAGCGACATACCACCATTGATTTCCATACCAACTGTGTTGTCATCTAGTGTGAATCCGTCAATTATTGGAGCCGCTTTCTTAACTACAATACCAGTTGCTGCACCAGAGACATGAATGTTCTGTACGTTACTAGTACCTGTGGCTTCTAGCCAAACACCCACACCATTTTGCTGGTGGTTGAGAACTGTTGCATTATCAGTAATCATAGTGCCGCCATTGACCTTGATTGTAGCCATAGTGGCAGACACAGTTTGTGAACCGTATACTATACCACCATTATCTATGGTCAGAGTTCCCCCTGAGCCAACAATCAGTAGACCGTTTTCAGCGCTATTCTGATACATACCTCGGAGATATCCATCACCTAGGTGCATATTACCGCCGTTGTCTATGTTCAAGACCCAGCCATAGATACTCGTAACTGGCTTAATGAATCCATCTAGACCTGCTGCTGATGTAACATACAATTCACCACCATTCTTGAGGGTGATTGTTGGATTATTGTTAGCAGTACGGTTGACCTTGAATGAAGTACCGTTCAAATGAACTTTACAACCGTCAAGAACTAGGTTAGCAGATAGCGTCATATCCATTGCTGTGAATTGTGAGTAACCTGCTTGGTTAGCTGGAGACTCTGAGGCAACGAAAGCACAATCCTTTGTTCCACCGTTCCAATCGATTGGAGCAGCTTCTAGCTCAAAGTATCGCTGATCACCTGGTGAAATTGGTATCGAACAATCCATGCTGTTTACTGTACAACTCGAATGAGTCACACCAGGATATGCTGTGAAATTCCAATAATTAGCACCAGGACCTACTTCTAACTGTCCAGCACCACCAGCAATCTCGAAGCGGTGTTCTGTGTAAGAAGCAGTGACTGCTACGCTACTACCTGACTTCTCAATTCTGTCTTGAATTAGCCAAGCAGATGCATTTCCTTGTGAATTGGTGTAGGTTGTGCCTACAGTAATTACATCAGTTACAGAACAAGGTGAAACACATGCTCCAGAAGAATTGCGAGTACCAGAAGTAGACACCGTAGTAGATGTTACTGAGTGGTCTGCAAAGAATACTGGCTCATACACAGATGTAGTAGTATTTTGAATCATTCTGTATGCTGCAAGTTGTCCAGTTCCACCGACATAAATCTTACCAGAGGATGTTGTTACATCGAGGGTACAGTCATTTGCTCCACCACTCATACCTGTCCAGCCACCAGCATCGGCACAGTCCTGACCGCGCCAATTGACTCCAATTAGTCGTACTTCTCCATTAGTGCTTGATCTAGCTAAGTATGAACCAGATGCTGTCTGACCTGTTACAGTCAAATCAGCAAGTGTCACCTTAGCATTACGCGCGTAGAAGATATTGCTGCTGGCGCTGTTGGCCCCTACTGTTCCATCCATGACGGTTAACTCGCTTCTTGCGCTGTTAGAAGTGCAAGATGCTGTAGCCCACGAACCTGCTGAACCGCCACCGAGGGCGACTCCTTCAGCTCTCATTGACCAACCGCAACCAGCGATTGTAATTCCATCGGCAGTTAACCACTTAGCTGAAATCTGGTCGCTTGAAGATGCAGTACTTGCTAACTTCAGATAACCATCAGCATTGAGATTATAGATTGTTGAAGGCGTTGTCCTCTCAAGGTAAACATTTCCAGTGCTGGTGATGTCATCTAGGTTGTATCCAGATGGACCCATTGCTGAAGAACTTGGTCCACGAGGAATAATTGAGACTGAACCACCGTCAAAGCCGCCGATAATATCCAAACTATCTACTGCATAGGTGTTAATTCCGGTAGCATAACCACCACCACCTATATTCTCTAGATAAAGGGATGAACCCGAAGCAGTGTAAGTTTGGCCCCAAGCACTACCAGATAGTTGTGAACTGGTCAAACCAGAGGTGTCAATCGACACGTTGTGCGCCCAGAGGTTCTTAGCACCACCTGCAATTGCATTGTGAGCAGCATTTGTAATGCTGACCTCATCCAAACTAATATCGCCACCATAACCTGTCATGAGCGCCCCGTGAGAGGAACTACTTCCTTGGTTACAATTCGTCATGGAACCTACATTCCAAGTTAGATCTGAATAATCTGGCAAATCAACACAGGAATTTGTAGCATTAGTTATTGATACTCCTGAAAGATCGAAGTTTGTGTATTGTCCTGAACCGTGCTTGATTGCAGTGCCTACATCTGTGAAGGTCACATCGTCAAAGGTGAAGTCACCTACATTACCGTTGTAATGTGGCGAACTACCATGCCGACTTCCTGCTGAAATCGCAATATCTAGATTACTGAAATCAACATTCTCCATCTGGTGACGGTCTGTGGTACCTGCACTACATCCGCCTCTTGTGAATGCGAATCCTTTGCCGTTAGCAGCGGTGCTACCACCAATGTTGGTTACAGTGATTCGGCCATCTGGCTCGCTAGATTCGTTACCATTCATCACCAACTTGGAACACTGGCCTGCCATGTCAATCCCCTTACCTGAAGCGAACTGAACTTCAACACCAGCCTCGATTGTTAAGTCTGCAGTTACACGGATGTAATCGCCACTTGGAACAACTCGAATTGGACTCATTTCCTTGTCCCAAATAGTGTCCTGAGTGATGTCAGAGTAGATATCCATTCCAGCTCCTCCGAATGGAATTGTCTTTGTACGGATACTACATTCTGAACTTCCAGAATCATAGCAATAGTACGAAGCATAGTAACCGTACCATGGCGCGAAGTGCACATTACGTGCGTACGAGGTAGTAGAAGGCATGGTTGGCCACGAGGAACCCCAGTAGTAGTATGTCTGCTGCATTGGTGTACCAGAAGACGATGTGCTGAGAGCAGCTGCACCGAATCTGTTTGCGTGGAAGGTGTCGCTACTGTTTGCACTGTAGGTTGTACCGAACCAATCGAAATCGAAATCAGTTGGCAGATCAATTACTGTTGCACACTGGTATCTGTAAGATGACCAATATCGTGTACAGTAGTAATGATACGGGTAACCATTGCTTGAGCCGGTTAACTCCTCGTTGTAGTTATACAACTCAGTCATACCAGCTGGCATTGTTTCAGCAGCGTGTGCTGTACCATCAGTTGCTATACGGAAGTTATTACTGAATGGATTACCGTTGATGTATCCGTTTTGTGGGCGCTCCACTAGAGTTGCACCAATTGGTGTTGAACCACCTTTTTGGTATCCAGTAGACTGGTAGTTGTAATACGCGTGTGAGTTGGTGTCGAAATGATACTCGACCTCGTTTGTCACATCGTACATCTTGACTTGCCATGAACACATGTACTGGTTGTTGTAACCACAAGTCTGGTCATGCCACTCAACAGTGAAAACCTTGGTTGGCGTACCTATGTTGTAAGATACTGCTGTGGTATTATTCCAATTGTTCAGGTTATCCTGAATATTGAACTTGTATTCAACATCATTACCACGGTCTGTGCCAGGTATTGTAGTCTGCCAATCGCAGCCTGCGTATTCACATGCTGCACGTGAAGCTCCGACAGGGTTCATTGAACGTGTAGTCCAAGCAGACCATGTACCAGCTGAGGCGTTAAAGACACGATACTGAAGGCTTGGACCTTCAAGAACACCGTTAGCATCAGTACCTGTTGAGATATTGACACCAGATGGTGGATCTCCTGCATCTTCCAAGTGAACCTTAACTGTTCGGGCATCCTCGCTGTGAGTGTCCATCAAACCATCACCATCAATAATCACAGGGAAAGTATCAGGTACTGGCCTAACAGTACTTACCTTAGAGATAAGTTGAGCACCTGTACCCCAACGGCCATCGTAACCAGGAGTTATCCAGCCGTTGAACATTCGATCATATTGCCATGTAGTGTAGGAATACAAACAGTATGGGTTGCTGCCACTTTGCCTAATGAAATACAATGGGTGGTTGTTGCTGTTGGTACAGAACCAGTTCTTGCCACCAGTATTCCATGTACCGTTGATTGTCATTGTACCGAACTTCATTGTGATGTCACCAGGTATTGGTACTGCTGAGTAACAATCGTCACAGTTTCTAGCACCGCCTTGGGTTCCAACAGTAGGTCCAACTACGGGCTTATCGATTCCCGTCTGAGTATCAAGTCCAATCATTCCCCATTCCTGCATTTGAGTATTGTAATACCAGATGGTAGACATTTGTGGGCCATGTTGCCCGTTCATGTTCAAAATTTGCGAACCTGTGTAACCGCCTGCAGCCGTGTTAACTAGGCCGGGCTGAATCTTCTTACAGTAAGTGTACTGAGCACAGTTGCTGTATGAGTATCCATTGACATTGGGCGCGTACTTCATGTGGTATACGTTGTTAGTGTTGAAACACTGGTTACTACCCGTGCCACAATCACTTGTGTCATATTCCCAAATCCATTCCTTGGTATCCTCATAATAGGTCAACTGCTGATCATAGAACTTGTATGCTCTGTAGTATAGGTACGAGTGAACCTCTGAAATTCCTAGTTGCCATTTATTGTTTTTAGTTCCATCACTATTGAAGGCATCAGCTTCCTCTACGGGCTGTGCAAAATAGTTGTACGGAGAACTCGGAGCAGTTGGATTGCTTGGAGTCCCAGTACCACCCAAAGGTAATGTCTTGAAATTCGGATTACCTGTAGTTCCTTGAGCTGTACCAACAGTATCCTGGAAAGCCCAGAAGTACTGCACATACTCGCCTTCTTGAACTGCAGGGATTGAAGCCTTGAAGTTACAATAATATCCTGCTAGACATGTGCCAATAATTGTTGCAGTAACCTTAGTCCAAGTACCGTTATCTACGCGGTAATTTAGAGTTGGTCGGCCACTCGAAGTTGTATCGACACCAGTTATGTCAATTAGACCCAACCAAAATGTTCGACTCTCTTCGCGATGTGTGGTGATATCAGTATAAGGTACGAAGGTATCATCAGGAGGATCTGTATCAGTACCACCTGTATAGGTGATGTGCATATATGGTCTAGTGGTTGAAGTTCTACAACCGTAGTAACTGTTGTATCCAGTGCTACACCAATACCACTGTGGTGCATTATTGGTATTTCTAACAGATACACCGAGTACATGTCCGCTACTTCCTGCTGCATTACCATCTATTGCATCTTGAACATCAGATACACCGTTAGAGTTCATAGAAATTGTACGCAAACTGCCACCATACCAGTAGTAATTGGGGTCACTAAGTGTGGTAGATGCAGATGATGCTGCACTGTTTCTGATGTATCGGTTCAAGTTACGTCCACCGGAGTAAAGATATGAGTTAGGGTCAATGGGGTTACTTGACTGACTACTACCTGATTTGATTACTGAAACTTGGAAGTTTCTGTTACCACCGTAGTACCTACCTACCTTACTCTTGAAATCTGCGTCATTCACGGTTGCACCGGAAGGCAGAGCGTTATTGAAGTCAAAACGATACCAAGCGTAGTAGTAAAACCAAGGATAATACGAACTAGATGTACATCCGTTGTAGTAACTGCTAGCTCCTCGGCATGTATATGTAATGTAGGAGCTAGAATATGCATATTCATAGGTGTATGAATACCATCCCCAATTGTAAGGTGAATATCGGTAGTAGTAAGCATAACCTCCATTGTTAGGACTCTTGTCCAGAGTTGGATCAATCAAAATTGGGAACGTACGATTATCCTCGTCCATCAACCAAGTATTCTCAACAACTGTCTGCATAGTAACTGTCGTACCTTCTACATGAATCACGTATAATCCAATGTAAGGACCTAGAAGGTTCGCTTCTGGGTCAGCACTAGTCACAAAGGGCTGTGGGATGCTCACCAACTGAGCCCCTGTCTCCAAATTACGAATTGACAAAGACTGGTTCGTTTTCACGGTTTCACCATCAGCGATAGGCGACTCTCCCAAAAAGAGTGCGAATCCTGTAGGTAAGACCATGGTCTCTGAAATTCCAAAGTAGCCAGACTCCTTCTGATGGTCTAGAAGTTGTGGCGCCTCTCGAACAACCAGGTTCTGCTTCAACTGAGTAGAATCAACTTGGTAATCAAGTGAAAGTCCAGTCTGCAGAGGATACCTAATCACATTGGCACCGACATCTATCGGATCTGATGAAGGATGTCCCATGTATGGTTCTTCAGATAGCGTATTACCATCAAGAACCACAACCATTGGCATAATCCCGTAGCGTATGGTTTCCCCATCGACTACCATTTGGACACCAGAAAGTCCGTCGGTTGGGAAGTAAGCTTCGTAAGTGTTCTCTGTAACACCCCAGCCATTCTCATTCGACACTAAATTCAAATCGATGTCTTCCCAAGCACCATCTACCATGTAATGTAGTGGCGTTGTACTGACTACAACCGCAAAATCACCATCGTCCTTCAAGAAGGTCTTGGCGGTTTCGGTTCGAGAGCCGATTAACTCAGCACCCGGATCGTATCCAAATATCTCTTTGTCCGCCGGATTCGTTGCCTCATCCGGAAGCGCCAACGGGTCCTTTACGTCCTCCGTTCCATCATTCTCAGAAGTTTGCAGATCCTCCGTTACCGGACTTACTGCTCCACTCCAACTCATTCCTATCATCAGGAGAGTTAGCAATAACCAACTGCCCCCGAGAGTTACTTTATTCTTGTTTGTCACCATTGTTCATACCCCAAACTGTCGTATGGCACTCCCTCGCACGTTTTGTGGGACATATAATGATATGGGTACGATACCTTTGATTCAAGGCGTTGGAAAGGCGCAGTGAATCGAATATGAATGTTATTTTATTGGCTGAAAATATGTAGTACATAGGTTTTGTAACAACTATTTTCTAGACCATTATGGGGCTGAAAAAGACCAATTAATACACCAAAATAAGACCAATGATTGTTGAATAATTGAAACGATGTTAGTGCTTTTTCAAGATGTAAATAGTAGATGCGGACTTGCAGTGTCGCCTTTACAAATATATGAAACAAAATAATTGATCCCCTACCTCATTTACGAAAAACAAAACACCTGAAAACAAAAAAGGCGGGGGGCCCTAAAGGGCCCCCCGCCGTGGGAATCCCACCGAAGTGGGTATTTGTCTAATTTGTTGCTTCAACTAAGACTAGTTCAGTAATCGAACTCTTCATCGTCGCCCTCGACACCGCCACGGGTCAAGATGAAAGCGCCAGCGATTACTGCTACCAACACTAAAGCTCCAATTGCAATCCATGCTTGAGCGGGGATATCTCCACCGCCGCCTGTCTCACCTATAGTATCGGTAGTATCAACACCTGGGTCAGCCTCCTCAAGGAAGGTTAGCCCATCAGTTGAATCCTGAGTCTCCATGTTACCATGGTTGTCCATTGCAGTAACTGAGTATAGGTAGGTTCCAGCACCTGCGTGGCGAGTCATAGTTGCTGATGTACTTGAATCAGCTGTGTGATGACAGCTGCCTGCACCCATCAGACTTGTTACCTCTAGAGAGGTGTGTGCTGTTGGCGACCAGCAGATCATCCAGTGATCCACATCAGAAGCATCTGTAGCAGTCCAAACAAAGGTGATACTGTCTGCACCTGACTTTTCAGCGTCAAGTCCAGTTGCGCCTGCTGTTGGGTCAACTTGACCATCTGCAACAGCGCTACCAGAGTCTACAGGTGTACCGTATAGTGAATTACCATCATTGTCTAATTCACCATTCTCCACGCGCACGAGGAACTCGTAGGTCTTACCGTGTTCGCCTGAAATAGTCCAAGAGGTCTGGTCCAGTGCAAAGACATGGCGATCACCATCTAGTGCAGCTCCGTCATCGTTGATGTAAAGTACACCAAAGTCAGCCTCAGTGTTCACTAATTGGCTATCACTTACTGCCCAAGAAAGGTCAATTACTCCAGCAGAACTGAGTGTTGCGGTCAACGAATCAATTCCAGCCTGTGGTGGATTACCTAATTCAGCAGAGGCGAACACAGCGTACATTGCTGAGGAACGTGATGGCATGGAGCCATCGTTAGTCCATGACAACTGAATTGTGTCTGCATCAACTTGAGTCTGAGTTGTACCAACCAATTCTACCCATGCGTGAGCACCATCATACCAAAGTGAATGACCTGTTGAAGGATCTGCATCCAAGGTAACAGTCAGTGTCTCACTATCAACATCACTAGGTTGCATAGTTCGATCTGTTTCTAGATTAAAGGTACAAATGGAATCCCATTTTGCATTGCTACCAGGTAACTCTTGGTCGAATACATCGTCTGCATCAGTGAAGTTAGTAGGTACAGGCATCATCTGATTGTAGTAAACATCGTAGTCTACTTCCCAGCAATCTCCTGAAGCTGAACTCGAGTAATTGTTCCACATTGGGAAGGAAATTGTTGAACTAGCCTCAACACCCCACCAATCTGTTACTGTAACGGTCACAGTTGGATTGCCAAGCCACAACATATTCAAGCGAATTTCACAGAAAGACATACCCATGCACTGCATCATTCCGGCTTCATCGATCATTTCACCAGAACCTGTCATAGACCATGCGTAAGTGAAGGGTTCTGGGTTGCCGTCGAAATCAACATCTGGCTGGTTCATGTGTTCTACACGTGTAGTAAGTTGTACCAATGATTGGTCAATTAGAGTAACTCCTGAACCATCTTGTTGATAACCTTCAGATTCCATAGTTAGATAAGCAGCAGGCCCCATATTATGTACCTCGTAATGTGAAGTACGTGCGTTGTTAGCAGCACTCATATCAACCTTACAATCTAATGCAGAATCATTAACACAATCGTTAGCTGGGTCAGCATCAGTCATAGTAGCATCAATCATAGTAAGTGTTGCAGTAACTGTATGCACACCTGGATTAATCATCATTACCGTGCAGGCCTTGCCCTCAAGGAATGCTGGTTCCATTTCTCCTAGCAACTTGTGAGTGTACATTTCCTCGACCTCCATTCCTGGTTGGTCGCACTCGTTTGCCATCATTGGTGAGCCCATTACGTCCATACCATCGGAGTCTTTGACACTAAACTCAATTGCCCAATCATAATTGGTCAACTTGTCTGAACCGGCGTGCTCGACTGTTGCATAAACAGTAGTCATACCAGCATCAATACGGCCGCTCTGTTGCCTGAATACTCCTGCCTCTACATCAATCACTCTAATGTCGTGATATGCTCGGAAGGTTCCGGTCAACTCAGCATCATTGTTAGAATTACGACTATCTAGACTTTGAGCTACTTCCTTCATCTCCATCACAACATTACCTCCTGTACCAGTACCATTTTGTCCGCCTGGACCACTGCCGTAATCAGTTTGTACTAATTCATAGATATCATAAGTCTTCAAAGAGGCAAGGACTGTGTAGCCTCCTATTCCAGATGCTGCATTTACATCAGCACCTACTGAACCAGAGAAAGTGTAAGGCTGTTGGAAATTAGGAACGATTCGAGTTTCACCCAAATCGCTAGCATTAGTTTCATTTGTTGGTGGATCCGCTGAAAGATTGTGGTAAACAGGTACATCAGCAGGGTGCCCGTTAGGGTGTCCTGGATGGTTGCTACCATTTCCAGTAGTATGACCAAAGCCTACTTCTTCACCAAAAGTTAGGGTGAAGGTGCAAGCAACACCTACACCAGGGCACCCGGTACCATTCATCTGAGAAGCGGGGTTACCCATGTCATCAAACATTTTGAAAGCGCCAGAAAAGGTGACCTCTACCTCAACATTACGAGGTTCCCATTCATTACTTCCGTTAACCATTGCAGTAAGAGTAAACGGGTTCATATTCTCACCCGTCATTACATCATCTGTTCCGGTAGCATCCCACTCCAATTCAACAGATATATCATACCAATCAGTTGCAATAACTGTAAATTGTAATTGATTATTGGTCAAGTCTGTATCTTGGTCGCCCGAATCAACATCGATGGTTACAGTGTATGTACCAGGCGTTGCTGGTGTCCAAGATAAAGGTGAACCTGCCGAATCACGTACTTGATATCGACCTTGGTCGAAATAATCCCCTGATGGGAATACAGCGTGGTTACATATCGAACTGTCATCACAAACAGCTGGATCAGTAGCGTCCACAAGAGGTGCTGCACCGGGTAAATCAGTGGCTACAGTCACCATCACATTCATCTCAGAAATGTCGTTATCACCGATATTCTTGATGACTAGGTCGAATAATACCTCTTCGCCTACATCAACGGCATTTCTTATATCTCCACCGATTCCTACGGTTGATTCTCTCGGTGAATTAGCACCAATCAGCCAAACTTCGTAATCCGCTCGGCCATTGGCATCATCCACTGGCTCTTTTTCATTCATTTCAATTGGGTTCATGCTGGCCATGATGCTCATTAACATCAACACTGCCAAAACCAAACTTGTTGCTCTCTTCATGTCACAGTCCTCCCGCTATGGGGTTACCCCACCCATCGAATCCGTATTTATACTATGCGCGGCGATATGTTAAATTCCCCACTTCTAAATGCACATTTCTATTGGATTTAGTACAACGATTTTGTATCATTCGATATCGCGTAGAGCCTCGGCAGGATGGATGGAAGCGGCCTTGCGGACTGGCCAAGCTGTGGCCAAAACTGTGAGAAGATAAGCCCCCAAAATTATAATTGTAATTTGGCCCCATGGAAGTACAAATTCGGCCCCCTCATCTTTAAGGAATTTGACATATAATTGATAGTGGAATCCAATACCAACTACGGCACCGTTAAGGATACCCAATAAGCTCACCCAAGTGAGTTCAGCCAAGTATCCTGCAACCACCATGCTGCGTTGGAATCCTAGGGCCCTAAGGATGCCAGTTTGATGTGATCTCTCAGACACGTTTCGGATAGTAATTACGCCCAAGCCAGCTATACCAACTGCAAGCCCTAATGCAAGGAATGCCTGCAACAACCCGAACATGGCGAAAATGAAGGATTGGATGTCCTTGAATACTACTTCAATTGCAAACACAGTAGCGCCCTCCTCTACGAGTTCATATTGTAATTCAGATGCTACTTCTTCCTGTTCATCAAGGGTGGACCCTGGAGGCAAAGAAAACCAAATTGAAGAGGGAGTGGCCTCAAACCTCTCATTTGCGATAGGTTTGGCAACACTGACACCACTAGCAAACCATCCACTTTCTTCAGCAATTACAGCACCAATAAAGAATGTTTGATTAATTGCGGGATTCAATGGATCTTGAACTACAATTTCATCCCCAATGTTAAGTCCCATTCCTTCAAAGATTACTCCTTGTTCTCCTTGATAAGATTCTACAGCCATGGAGTAATCAATTATCGCTAAGGTTTCATTCTCGAAAATTGCAAGCCATACTTCTTCCGCATTATTGCCCAAATTAGGAGACCAAGAATCCAAAGGTAAACCACCTAGATTGGAGAAATTTTTATCAAATCCTCGTATTTGAGTATAGGCAGAATTATTCTCGATATCCTCTACCCCATCCCGGAATACATGGACTGTAGCCGTATTCATGGTAGCAATACCGTCGAAATCACTAGGTTCTACCTCGCCCAACTCCCATTGACTTGAGTTATCTCCTAAATCTAATTCGCCAAAAGCCACTATCTCCCACTCGCCGCGAGCATCCTCTCCAAGGTCCCCTAACCAATTACCTACAAGAGCGGAATATCCGGATAAAACAACCACTGCAAAGACTACTAGACTGAACATCCCCATCGTCATAGCAGTTCTGAAAGGAGTTGCTAGAGGGTATGCTAGAGCAGTTGGTAGTACTGAGGCTAGTCGTTTTGAGACAAAGGAACCCGTGCGAGCGAGCGATGTTGCTATCATAGGAGCCAAACTAGTCAGTAAGAGAACGCCAGCACCTACCAAGAAGGTCCCTAATATGATGAAAGAGAAGTCACCTTGCTCCCAATCACCTCTTGCAGGGTCATCCCACATCCCCCAGCCAAACATGGCAAGACCAAGTACGGTCATAGTGAGCCTAGGCGTAAGTACAGTTCTCGAGGTTCTTGAACCAAATATGGTGATAGAATCGGGCAGGGTTTTTGAGAATATGAAGAATAGTGGAGGCACCATTCCAAACAAGAAGAGGAAGCCCGCAGTCAGCCACCAAGCCATACGACTGCCACTATCAGCATCACCGATCATGAAAGCTAATGCAGCACAACCTAGAGCTGAGCCAAACAAGAATAAAGATATGAGAATCGTCCACCAAGGCAAAGAACCCTTGATCCTAGTTGGGATATCCCTCATAGCCGCCACAACATTCAGTCTAGAGATATAGACAGAGGTAGCAAATAGCGTCAAGAAAGTAACTAAGAAGCCCATGGAAAAGCCGCTCAAAACGCTATGCCATTCCCATGCGAAGACGATTGCCCCATCAAAGGTAGTGGCCAAGATTTTATCCAAGCCGTACATCAATAATTTCGCTACTCCTATTCCAGCAACTGAGCCAACTGCGCTTGATATGAGGCCTACAAGAGTACCCTCCATCACGAACATTGAGCGTAATTCGCCTCTCTGCATCCCCAGAGCACGCAACATACCCATCTCGGATTTG